>Ga0334884_1000903_pt1 | contig 49941 bp, 31 predicted proteins | sample GraSluR1_MG_7_FD_207215 | JGI IMG/M metagenome (GOLD analysis project Ga0334884, IMG submission 207215) | Sludge microbial communities from methane-producing bioreactor in Wageningen University, Netherlands - Granular Sludge_12_05 R1 | ecosystem: Engineered > Bioreactor > Anaerobic >... | reverse complement strand
GCGGATAACGGCGGATAACGACAACAGCAACGGCGAACAGGATGGACAGGATAGCGGCGGATAGCGACAACAGCAACGGCGAACAGGATGGACAGGATAGCGGCGGATAACGACAACGACAACGGCGGACAGGATGGAAGCGACAACGGCGGATAGCGACAACAGCAACGGCGAACAGGATGGACAGGATAACGGCGGATGACGGCGGATAACGACAACAGCAACGGCGAACAGGACGGACAGGATAGCGGCGGATAGCGACAACAGCAACGGCGAACAGGATGGACAGGATAGCGGCGGATAGCGGTGGATAACGACAACAGCAACGGCGAACAGGATGGACAGCATTGCCGTCCCGCCCGGCGGGAGTGAAGGAGGGGAGCCGCAAGATGCCTGTAGCGGTGGCAGACGTCTCGGCGCCCCCATCGCGTCCCGCATCCTGCGACGCTTCGATGGAGGACAACCGCACTCGGCACGGAACCCGCCGCGAGCAAAGAGCCCTGCACGTGTCGACGTGCCCCGCCAGGAGCCGCCGATGACACCTCGCCCTTCTCGACAGCCCTGTGTCCTGTTCGCGGTACTGTGCGTGCTGCTGTCCGTGATCCCGGGGGGGTGTCAGGAGCCCGCCGCGCCGGGGCCGGAGGTCTCCCCGGAGCCCACAGATCCCGCCGGGCCGCACTGGTCCCGCTTCCGCGGCCCCGACGGTCTCGGCGTCTGCCCCTTTCCCGACATCCCACAGGACTGGGACTGCCCCTCGGGCCGCAATGTGCTGTGGTCCACACCCATACCCCTCACCGGCGCGGCGTCCCCGGTGCTTTGGGCGAACCGTCTGTACCTGGCGGGCGCCGACGAGCAGACACGCGAGGTATACTGCCTTGATGCGGATTCCGGTGGGATCCTGTGGCGGCATCAGGTGGGAGAGCCCACCACTCCTCCGAAGCTCCACCCCGAGACGGGTCACGCTCCCTCCACCGCGGTGACCGATGGGCGGCATGTGGCCGCGATCTTCCCCACGGGCGATCTGGCGTGCTACGCCGCCGACGGCCGGCCCCTGTGGCGGCACCGCTACGACCTGTCGCAAAGCCGGTGGGGCTACGGCTCCTCGCCCATCATCCACGGAGACGTGCTGATCGTGCAGCTCGATCAGGGCGGGCCCGAGGACGGGCTCTCGCGAATCCTGGCGCTGGACCTCATCACGGGCGAGACTATCTGGGAGACGCCGCGGCCGGTGGCCGCCTCCTGGACCACGCCGATCGTGATCGACACAGGGCAGCGGCCGGAGCTTATCACCAGCGCCAAGCCGTGGGTGATCGCCTACGACCCGGACACGGGCAGAGAGCTGTGGCGCGTGCGCTGCGTCGAGGGTGACTCGGCCCCCTCGCCCATCTACGCTGCGGGCCTCATCCTGGTGGCCAATATCTACGCGGAGCTCACGGCGATTCGCCCCGGTGGCGCGGGCGATGTGACCGACAGTCACGTGGCCTGGTCGGTGCGTGGACGACTCCCGGACATCTGCAGCCCGCTGAGCGATGGTGAGAGGGTGTACGTACTCACGACCCAGGGCTTTCTGAGCTGCTACTCGTTGGCCGACGGCGCCCTGCTGTGGACCCATGACTTCAGGACCCGGTTCAGTTCGTCGCCCGCTCTGGTGGAGGATCGCGTATACCTGCTTGCCGAGGAGGGCACGACGATCGTGCTTCGTGCCGCCCCGGAGTTCGCCGAGCTGGGCCGCTTTGAGACCGGTGAGTTCTGCCACGCCTCCTTCGCGTTCTCCCCGGGGCGGGTGTACATCCGGGGCCGAGATCATCTGTTCTGCATCGGGGCGCGGTAGAGAGAGGCCGCGCCCGTGAGCCGTCGACAGCGCCGGCCTCGGGCAGGGTGCTCAGAGCCGAGTACGGGGCGGGCACCGGTCGCCGCGCCGGGCAGTGCGTTTGGGTGCGCGTCATGGAAAGAGGGTGGCTTTGGGGGCAAGCGTCCAGGCGGGGCACCGCAATGGCGGAGGCCCGGGGCGGCAGGTCGGGCGGGGGCTCCGAGGAACCTGGCGGGAAAGGACGAGACGGCGGCATCCCTGCTGCGCGCTCGTTCTCAGGTGTTTCTCCGTGTCTCTGTGTTGATCCGTTCGTTCACAGCAGGAGGTCTGCAGATGTCATCTCCCTCGGCTCCCCAGTCCATCGTCGCCGTCGGTGCCCATGCCGCCGACATGGAGTTCAGCGCCGGCGGCGCGATCCTCAAGCACGCGCAGGCCGGCTGGGCCGCCCACATCGTCCATCTCACCCTGGGCGAGAAGGGGAGCGCCACGCTGTCGGCAGAGGAGTATGCCTCTCAGAAGCGCGAGGATGCTCTGGCCGCCGCCGAGGGGCTCATGGCCACCGCCCACTTCCTGCCCTACAAGGACGGTGAGCTGGCGGTGACGGAGGACAGCATCCGGGAGCTCGCGATCCTGCTCCGCAGGCTGCGGCCCCAGGTGGTGATCACCCACTGGAGCGAGAGCATCCACAACGACCACATGGTCTGTCACGAGCTGACGCGGCGGGCGCTGTTTGTGGCCGCCATCCGGCACTTCGACCTCGAGGGCCTGCCCCCTATCGGCTGGACGCGGCTGTACTACGCAGACAACTGGGAGGATGCCACCGGCTTCGCGCCCTACATCCTGATGGACATCACCGAGCAGATGACCGACTGGGAGGCGGCGTTCAAGCGCTACGCGATTGGCCGGGGGGAGGGCGGTTTCCCGTACTGGGACTGGTACCAGGCGCGTACGCGCCTGCACGGCATTGCCATGCGCACCGGTCACGCCGAGGCTTTCGCCATCGAGGAGGACCAGAAGCGGCAGTATAGGGAGATGCTGTAGGGCATCGCCGCCCGTGGGGCGGGCTTTCCACTCACATTATGCAGGTTCTGGGCGGGCGCCGACTCACGTCGCCTCACCCCCCCCACCCCCGCCTCTCGGCGTCTCTTCGAGCCGCTTGTACTCGCCGATACGACCGGCGAGACGGGAGGAGGGGGGGGAGAACGGCACTATTGCGAGCGATAGAGTCTTTACTGCGGCGGGATGTGGCATCAATGCGTTCGTGCATAATGTGAGTTTCCAGCCCGCTGCCGTTACCGTCCGTACAGGAGGACGATCCTGATGAACCCCATTGTCATCCGCGGCTATCGCGGGGAAGATGAAGACGAGTTGCTGGCGGTGTGGAACGCCACCTTGCCGTATGACACCATCGATGCGGCCACCTTCCGCCGCAAGGTGCTCCTGGACCCCAACTTCCATCCGGATTGGCTGCTGATCGCCGAGGCCGGCGGGCGCATCGTGGGCTTCTGCCTGTGCCTGATCCGCCGCGTGCCGCTGGAAGGTGTGGGCCTCGAGCCCGAGAAGGGCTGGATCACCGCGATGGGCGTGTGTGAGGGCTTCGGCAGGCAGGGAGCCGGAGCGGACCTGCTGACCACCGCTTTCGAGCTATTCGTCGAGGCAGAGCGCAGCGGCGTGGCCATCGCTCCCTATGCCCCGAACTACTTCGCCCCGGGCGTGGACGTGGAGCGCTACGCCAAGGGCCTGCAGTTCCTGCACAGCTTCGGGTTCGAGACGGTGAGCGAGGCCATCAGCATGGACGCCAATATCGTCCTGCTGGACACCTCCTGGGCGGCCGAGCGTGAGTCGGACCTGAACCGCCGAGGGATCGAGGTGCGCAATCTGCTGGCCACGGACATCCCGGCCTTCGTGCGCTTCCTTTCCGAGCACATGCCCGGCGATTGGCTGCGCCACGGGCGGCAGGTGCTCACAGACGCCACCCGTGGTCGGGCGAGTCTCGAGCAGTTCAGCGTTGCGGTGCTCGCCGGCAAGGTGGTGGGCTATTGTCAGTTCGAGGGTGAGCATTTCGGCCCCTTCGGTGTGCGGCAGGATATGCAGGGCCGTGGCATTGGCACGGTACTCCTGGCCCATTGCCTGCAGTCCATGCGCCGCCACGGACACCACAATGCCTGGGTGCTTTGGACCAGCGACGAGACCGCCGAGAAGGTCTACAAGCGCTTCGGGTTTGAGGTGACGAGGCGGTTTGCTGTGGTGAGGAAGGCACTGTGAAGCGTGGCGACATGCGGGGTCCCGGGGACAGGTCCCCTGGCGGGGTGCAGGGGCGGAGCCCCGCGCCGTTCGCCGTACGGATGTCGACTTGGCCTGCAAAGCGATCCCGGCGGCACGCGCCCATCCGGGGGCCGCGTACTCGCCCCTGGTCGGAGTGCCGCGTATGGGGTCCAGGGGACTGGTCCCCTGGCGGGGTGCGGGGCAGAGCCCCGCGCCGTTCGCCGTCTGTCGTTCGCCGTTCGCCCTACCCCCCAAACCACTCCTTCAGCCTCTCGATCGCCGTTGCCCCGCAGCGCAGGTACATGAGCGGCGTGGCTCCGGCGACGTGAGGTGTCATCACCACGTTTTCCAGCTTCCGTAGCACGTCGTCCGCCGGTGGGGGCTCGGGCTCGAATACGTCGAGGTAGGCGGTGAAGCGTCCCTTCGATAGCTCCGCTCGCAGCGCCTCGCCGTCGAAGATGGCGGCCCGGGCGCTGTTGACCAGTACCGCGCCGTCGCGGATCAATGAGAGCTCCGCAGCGCCCAGCATGCCCCGGGTCTGGGGGAGGACGGGAGTGTGTACCGAGACGACGTCGCTGTGGGCAAGCAGCGTGTGCAGGTCGGTGGCCTCCACCCGCAGCTCGCCGGCGAGGCCCGCATCGAGGTTGGGGTCGTAGGCCAGGACTCTGACATCGAAAGCCTGCAGGTACCTGGCCACGATGCGCCCGACTCGGCCGAGGCTGACCAGGCCCACCGTGCTACCATTGAGCTGCCCGGCGCGGCGCCAACTCGGCCACGTCTCCCCGGCTTTCATCTCGCGGTCATATTGCTCGAAGCGCCGCAGGCCCGCGATCGCCGCCCCGATGGTCCACTCCGCCACCGCCTCATTGCACGGGTCCGACTCGTCGATGACCTCAACACCCGCCTCGCGCCAGGCCCGTCCGGCTTCATCATGCAGGCCGTGCCAGTAGTGGGAGATCACGGCGACCTTCACGGAGCCCGCCTGCTGCAGGACGGCCTTCGTGACTTCCAGAGCGCCGGAGCCGTTGAGTGAGAGGATACCGTCCACGCCCTGGATGCGGGCGATCATGTCCGTCTCCGCGATGGGCTCTGGAGCTTCACCGTCATTGACGACGTCGGCGAAGGAGGCGAGCAGCTTCTCGTTCTCAGCGGGCATGTAGTCGGCATAGGGGCAGCCGAAGGTGCGGTGGATGTAGATGCGGGGCCGGGCCATGGCAAAGGCCTCCTGTGCGGGGTGTTAGGTGGCACGCGGATTGTGCATCACGCGACAGCAGGTTGACAAGGGCGCCCCTGCCGGGCGAGCTTTGGGATACGTTGGGCGTTCGCTAGGGTCCAAACTCCCAGGCCTGAAGCTCCTGTCCCGTCTCGTCGCAGAGCCACACGCGGGCGAGGTCGATCTGGCCCGGGGCCGTGCCGGGATCGATGCGGATCTGCCTCAGTGGACCGCTCGTCGTGAACTGGACCGCGTACTCGTGCCACTCTCCGTCATGGACCGGCGAGAAGTCCAGCCTCACCGTGGGCCCGAACTGCGGGGTCTTGTTGTCCGCCCAGAAGAACTGCCCAATCCCCTTGCTGTCTGAGCGCATGCGGAAGTTGGCCACCAGCCTGCCCTGCGCCTTTGGTACCTCCTGCGTCCACACGAAGGGATCGCCACCAAGTGAGACGATGCGCAGGAAGCCCTCGCCGCGCAGGAGCTTGGCGTGGCCCGAGGCCCGCCAGCCGTCGACAACCGCCAGCGCCTCCGGATCGTAGGCGGGGTTTTGGCGCGGCACCAGAGCACCCGTCTGCGCCAGGAACCCGTCGATCAGCGCATCGAGCTCGCGCACCTTCTCCGGCATGCTCCCGGCGAGGTTGTGCTGCTCGCCGAGGTCCTCGCGCAGGTTGTACAGCTCGTACTCGTCCGGCCAACCCTCTTCCGTGTCATAGAACCGGATGAGCTTCCAGTCGCCCTTGCGCACCGTGGTCGCCGGTGGCGCGATGACACCCGTCTGGGCGTTGACCAGATGGGGCATGTGGCAAAACAGCGCTTCGCGCTGCAGGCCACCCTCCTGCCTGAGGAGTGGGACGAGGCTCTCGCCGTCGAGGGTCTTGCCCGACGGTGCCTGCAGCCCGGCCATCTGCAGCAGCGTGGGGTAGAAGTCGATGCTGCTCACCGGCTCCGGGCAGTGCGAGCCGGGCTGCACCACACCGGGCCAGCAGACCAGCATCGGCACGCGCACCCCGCCCTCGTAGATGGCGCCTTTGCCCGAGCGCAGAGGGTCGTTGTTGGTCGGCGGCCACTGACTTTCTCCTACACGGTCGTACTCATTGCCCCCGTTGTCGGAGAAGAACACGACGATCGTGTCATCTGAGAGGCCCAGTTCGTCCAGCTTGTCCAGCACGCGGCCGATGCTCTCGTCCATGCTGCGGATCATCCCGGCCATCACCGGATTGTCCTGCTTGCCCCGGGGGTCTACTCGGTCCGCATGCTCGGCGGCGTAGGCCTCCTTGGACTGATACGGCGCGTGCACCGAGTAGTGCCACAGGCAGAGGAAGAAGGGTTCCTGTCGATTGGCCTCGAGGAAGCCGAGGGTCTCATCGGTGAGACGGTCGGCGATGTACTCGCCGTCGGGCCCGTCGGGTAGGGGCTTGATGCGATAGGGGGAGAAGTAGCTGGGAGGGCCGGGATAGCCGCCGCCGCCGATATTGACCTCGAAGCCCTGATGCTGGGGCCAGTAGTCCTCCGTCTGACCCAGGTGCCACTTGCCCATGAACCCGGTACGGTAGCCGGCGTCGCGGAAGGCCTCGGCGAGGGTGTACTGCTCCAACGGCAGGTGCCGACGACTCTCGGGAGTGATGACCCGGCGCCATGGAGGAGCCGTCTCGGGCAGTAGCACGGCATCCGGCGGTAGCGGCGGCAGGTGGCCCGCAGGGGTTGTGATGCCCAGGCGGGCGGGATACAGCCCGGTGAGGATACTCGCGCGAGTGGGCGAGCACAGCGGGCTTGCCGAGTAGGCGTCGGTGAACAGCATGCTGCGCTGCGCCAGGCGCTGGATACTGGGGGTGTCGTAGTACCGGCTGCCGTAGGGGGTGGTGTCCATCCAGCCAAGGTCGTCGATGAGGATGAAGAGAAGATTGGGTCGGCGGGCGGGAGCCGAGCCGGCGAGACCTGCTCCCAGCAGTGTGGCGGCACCTGCGCCCATGAGGCGCAGGAAGTCGCGGCGGGTCTGAGTAGGCATGGCGAGGCCTCCTGCGTCCGCGGCACCGTTGGGGCCGACGGAGCAAGATGCTTGTTCGGGGCAACGCACCCCGGGACCTGCGGGTGAGGGTGAGTGACGGTCAAGGTCTGGGGGCTCGGGTCGGTGTGAGAGTGCCTGAGGCTCGCCGTGCCCGCGGACCCTGCGGCCCAGGGCAGGAACCCGCTTCATAGGCGGAGAAGCTTCGGGTTGACATCGGCCGTCCGCGAATCGCGTGACCAATGGAGGAGGAGCCCCATGCCCGGACTTGCATCCAGCCTGTTTCTCTGCTGCCTGTGCCTGGCGCCGAGCGCCGGAATCTTCGCAGCACCTGGTGTGGGCAGGAGTGACGTGCTCATCGACGCCCACGGCTACAACGTCGCAGGGGCGGTGGTGGTGCCGATCCGGCCGATCGCGGAGTGGTTGGGCGCCACGGTGCAGGCGCGTGGCAAGGACATCAGCATCACGCGAGGGAATCTGGCGGTGGGCCTGACCATGGGCGGCATACAGGCCTCGGTCAATGGCCGGGCCGTGACACTCTCGGCTCCGGCCAGGGTCTACGGGGGCATCACCTGCGTCCCGGTGCGCTTCGTGGCCGAGGCCTTCGGCTGCGAGGTGTCCTATATCGCCGAGGGCTCTGTGCAGTGGGATCAGACCGGGTACATCCCCCACGTGCTCGTGGTCTCCTCGGGGAAGACGGCGCGAGTGCTGGTGCATGCCGCTCCGCCCGACGTGGTTGCCGGCATCCTGGCCGCGGTGGACCGCGATGAGCCGGGCCGGGGGACGGAGTACCTGCTGGGGGTGACCGCGCACAAGGGCGAGTGGGCCAAGGCGCATCACCCCAACTGGGATGAGGCGTACGGCTTCGGGCAGCGCTGGGGCACGATGGTTCTGCAGCGCGGCAAGGCGGGCTGGCGGCAGGTGTACTACACCACCCGTGTCAGCCACGACGCGGCGGACCTGAGGCAGGCCAAAGTGCCCATCGAGGTAGCGAAGGCTCTGGGGATGGAGGTGGAGTAGGCGGAGGGGCCCGGCGCTGGGCGTGCTGCCGCCCCGGAGCAACACAAGCGGCCGGGGGCTGTAGTGCCGGTTGCGCGGGCTGTGTGTCGCACCCGCGGCATGGTGCACCGGCGCTGCGGATTGCGGCCGTCTGCCGTCGCCCTCTCCTGAGCGGCAGTACTGCCAGCAGGAGCGACGGTGGTCCGCAGGACCGCCGGGAGGGGCGCCGTCTGGGGGCGCGCGCTCCCGCAGGCAGACCCCTGCCCACGCTACCGCTCCCCCACCACCCGCGCCCGACACCCCACCACCTCTACCTCCACCGTCTCGTGACGTCGCAGGCCCTCGCGCCCCAGCTCGCAGAGCAGCACGTAGCCCTCATTGCCCCCGTAGCTGTGCTCGTCGAAGACCAGGTTCCCCAGACAGTAGGCGATGACGCCTCCCCGGTAGCTCTCCACCTGTCCCCGCACGTGGGCGTGGTGGCCGATCACCACGTCGGCGCCCAGATCGATGCACAGGTGGGCCAGGCGCCGCTCGTAGTCGCTGGTCTGCCGGACACCCTCCTTGCCCCAATGCACCGAGACCACCAGGCAGTCGCTCCGGGCACCCAGGGCCGGCAGCGTGGCCCGCAGGGCGTCCTCATTGAGCTTGAGGATGCTCTCTCTGCCGGGATCGTGGACGAAGTCGGTGTAGGGGAAGGCGCTGTGGGCGATGAAGCCGACCCGAAGCCCGCGCACGGAGATCACGCCGCCCTGCTGGGCCTCGGCGAGCGTCGCGCCGGCACCGACGGGGCTGATGCCGGCCTCCCGCAGGGCGTTCAGCGTGTCGCCGAGGCCGCGTCTGCCGCAGTCGATGGCGTGGTTGTTGGCCAGGCTCAGCACATCGAACCCGGCGGCCTTCAGCACCCCCGCCATGTGCGGGGGAGCGAACAGCGAGTTGACGCGCGGGTAGCGCGTGGCGCCGTCGGAGAGCACGCCCTCGAGGTTGCCGAATGTGATGTCGGGCGAGGTCAGCAGGTCACCCAGTGCGGAGAGTGGATAGGTGTCGCCCTTCTCCGCGCAAGTCCGCGCCACGTCGCGTCCGAGCATGATGTCGCCCACACAGGCCAGCGTCACGGGGCCGCCGGGGTCGTCGTGCGGGCAACCGGACAGGCAGAGGACCGCTGCCGTGAGAGCGGCCAGGAGCCAGACGCCAGCCCGGAGGTCGCGGGGCCCGCGCACCGGGCCCGACGCACCGGGGCGGCAGGTCTGATGCTCCCGCGAGGGGCCGACGGCGGGCGGGCGGCGTCGCCGTGCCCTGGCGCCGGCGGCAGGGATCGTCGTCCCGGGCCGGAGACCCAGATCACGCAGGTTACTGTCTGCCGCCGACTGACGTCGCCTCACCCCCCCTGCCCCCCTCTCCCTTACTCGCCGATACGACCGGCGAGACGGGAGGAGGGGGGAGAACGGCAGTACTTCAACCGCTCCGGAGGCGGCAATGGCGGAGTGTGGCTCCGGTGCGTTCATGCATGGTGTGAGTGGCAGGCCCGCCCCACCGACGGCAAGGCGGCTCGCGCGACGTGGCTGTTCCCGAACCCCATCCACCTCCCTGGTGGCCGATCGGCGATCGTGGGGCTAGCACCCACCCCTCGTGAACTCCGGAGCGATGTCCACCTCGAGGGACTCATCGCCCTCCCGCGGGTACTCGCTCATGAAGCCCAGCACCCACTCCGGCGGTCCGGGCTTGTTGTCGCCGGAGAGCCGCTCCTGCCACTGTTCATCCGTCATCCGCTCGGCGACCGGTACCGTGAACTCGTAGTACGAGAACGTGGCGCCGCGGCCGATGAGCAACTTGCCCTCGCATGGGTAGACGGCGTAGATCTCGTTGGCATGGCCCACGCCCTCCTCCAGGGCGTAATCGCCGTCGCCGATGGGCCCGGTGTGCACGTCGGCGACCACCGCCATGTCCTTGTCAGTCATGCTGGTGATCTCATCCCCGGCCGCCCCGCGCTTGGAGTACAGGTTCAGGCGCGCCAGCGTGTCGCCGTAGAACTCGATCCCCCTGTACTCATCCGCGGTGAGCGTCTTGCCCTCGAGTTCCTTGATCGAGACCTCCTGCAGGAACTTCAGCAGCGAGATCAGCTCGTCGAAGGTCTCTGCGAGGCCCTCGTCGGCCAGGAGCTTGCGGGCCGCGAGACCCTCCTTGAGCTGGGTCGCCAGCAGGCCCAGACGCCAGTACATGAGGACCTCGGGCTCCACATAGCCCTTCGGGGGCGGCGGGGGCTCCTTCTCTCCGCCCTCGCCGCCACACTCGGCCACCACCGATTGCTTGGCATACAGGATGGTGTCGTGCCTCAGCTCGGCCCAGCTCCCCAGAGCCGCATGGAGCTGCTTGTCCGTCCACGCCACGCCATGCATGAACCCGGGGTAGCCTTCCTTCTTCTCCTGCAGCAGGAACTTCAGCGCATGCAGCCAGCCGTAGTAGGTGCTGGAGGTCCATGTCTTGTCGTCGAGCTTCTCGATCTCCGCCCGCAGCTTCCTGGACTGCTTGCCATAGTTGGCGAAGCGGGTCTGCTTGTAGACCTCGTCGGCGATCTGGTAGGCCCGCTGGGAACCCAGGGCACTCATGACGTCCAGACCCATGGGGAAGGTGCGCTTGTTGAAGGCTCCGGGGTCGTTCGGAGCGTCCCCGGCCTCACCGACGAAGGGGACCACCATGTGCTGGAAGACGTAGGAGTCCAGGATGAAGCGTTGGCCCATGAGCCGGAACTGCGGGATGCCGGGGAACTGGGCGTCATTGGTGAGCGACACCGCCACAATCTGGGAGGGACGGAGCTTGAGCACCTGGGCGGCCAGCTTCTCCAGCGTCGCGGTGGGCACGAGCCTGGCCACATCCACGGGGTCCCCGAACAGGCCGGGGATGACCTTGCCGTAGTCACCCGGGGTGTTGTCATCGGCGAAGCCCACCAGGAAGGCCGTCGGCTCGTAGATGTCCTCCCAGACCTTGCCCAGGGGCTCCTCCCCGACGCGTCCCCGCAGGAGTGCGTCGGCCAGCAGCACGGCCTGCCGGGCCTGGGTGGGCATCAGGTCCCCCGGGGCATTGCGCAGCGCCACCGGCACCAGGCCGTACCACATGATGGCCTTGAAGTACCGCTTGAGCTTGTCGCTGCGCGTGTAGTGCCCGCGGGGGACAAACTGGGAGTAGTCCACCTTCAACCCCACCGTGGGCGAGACCTTGAAGCCCTCGTGGGCCTCGATCAGCCCCAGCTCCTGCTGCGCCAGGGCGGCGACCTCCTCAGGCACCGTCACGCCCCAGTCGCTCTCGGGGGTCTCCAGTAGCTTCACGGGCACCAGGCTGTAGGCGTAGTTGCGCAGGGCCGCCTCCTTGACCTCGGCCGGCCCCTCCTGGCCGTAGCGCGCCGCCGCCGTCTGCAGCAACCCCCTGGACAGCGTCTCGGCGCGCTCGTACAGCGTGCTGACCTCCATCACGCGCAGGCAGTAATCGAAGAAGATATGGTAGGTGTGCAGAATCGAGTCGGCGGTCACGAAGCTGGGGAGGTGCTCGTCGGGGTAGTTGTTCAGCTCGTAGCAAAACTCCATCTGCCTGTAGTCCGCGGGCACGACCACGAAGCCTTCCTTGGCGAGCCGCTGCCTGTGGTCCTCCAGGAGCATGTCGGAGAAGAGCCTTAGGTTGTCCACGTTCCCAAGGTCGGGGGCCACCGTGTAGGGAGCCACTCCGGGAGTGAATGAGGGCCTGTCGCCCAAATCCGCGGAGAAGCCCGGCTCGGCGGAGAACTGGTAGAGGCCACCGTCTGCGCCAGCGCCCGCCGCGGTCTCGCCCAGGACAGGGGCACTCTCGCCGGGCGCCTGCGCCCTCCTGTCGCAACCCGTCAGGAAGCTACCAACACACAGCCCGACGCAAAGCAGCAGCCCTGCACGCCATCGGTCCGTCATCTCATCTTCCCCCTTCGACAGGCTTCATCAGTGGGTCGCGCAGCATCGCGGCTCCGGAGCCGCACGGGATCACCGAGTGCAGCAGGGCCACCGTCGGGGCGTCGGCCCTGCGGAGCGTCCCTTGGGCCACAAGGAGGCGCTCGTCGGCCCTCAGCCTGCGACCGCGGCGCGAGAGTACCCAGGCGTTGTCCCTGTGCACGAAGGCGCAGACGGTGCGGGCATTGCCCCTGTGCATCACCGTCGTGACCAGTACCGGCTCGCCGGTGGCCACAGCCCTGCCGACCTGAGGCGGCGTCATGCCGCGGAACTCATCGGAGCGCCCGGTGCCCCAGAAGCCGAACTGGTTCCACTGATAGGTGCAGAGCAGCTCACCACCGCCCAGTCCCGTCTCGACCGAGACCAGTTCGGAGACGCCGTCGCCGTCCACGTCAAGCAGCTCCGCCCAGCGATACGGCCGGCAGAGCCGGCTGCCGCGCCAGCGTGGATAGAGGTCTTCCTCCTCGTCCCAGCCGTAGACGAAGAAGCGCCGGGCGTACCGCCGATCCCGGGCGGTGTGGCTGAAGGTGCACAGCGCGAGCTCCTGCCTGCCGTCGCCGTCCACATCGCCGGCACCGACGTGCCAGAAATTGTAGCCGCTCTCCGGACTGAGCCGGCGCGCGGTCTCCGGGGAGCGAGGGTCCAGGAGGAGCACGTGACTGCCCAGTGGCTGCGGCCCGCCGACGGTCTCGGCGGTCAGCACCACGAGTCGCGGCGTGTCGCCGGCCCGCGGACGGACCCAGATCAGGTCCAGTATCTGATGCTCGGCCTCCCACAGCCGCCGGACCTCACCGGACCGCGGCCCCAGCAGGTAGACGCCGCGGGCGCCGAAGCCGGCGGCCTGCCCCCGCCCGTCGCCCCTCGCCAGCCCGATGAGGGGCTCGGGCAGGTCCACACCGGGACCCTCCGCGGCCTCGCCGGCATCCGCCTCCACCCACCACAGGCGCCCGCCGGCCCCACAGGCCTGCCACAGGGCCACGCGCTCGCCCCAGGCTCCACCGCCCACCTCGCCCGGCACCTGGGCACGCGGCGTGCCGAGCCACAGGGGCACCGCATACAGCGCAGCGCCGCACGCGACCGCCGCGACGACCGCGGAAAGGACACGGGCGAGAACGAGAGCCATCGATCGAGCCAGCATATGCCAAATATCCTACCATCGACCGCAGCGTCCCGTCTATACTACGAACGAAACGGGAGCTATGTTCCGTATCACCGCGACGCTCCGAGACCTGCACGCCCTGCCCGCTGGCACCGGAGACAGCGCCAGACGGCGCGAGGCTCTCCCTTGCCCCGCCGGGGAAGATGCAGCCGACTCTGCGTCCGGCCCAGAGGTCGGGCCGCAAAGCCGGGCCTATCGTGAGGATGTCATCCTGAGCGTTCATCTCGCTCAGCGAGATAGCGAAGGATCTCGCTGAGCTCCAGGAGGTTCTTTGAGCTGCTCCCTTCGGGAGCGGACGCTCTCAGAACGACACTCTTGGCGAAGCCGGGCTTTCCCGACGCACCTCTACGGCCGCCTCATCAGGCGTAAGGCGAGGTCCTGGGTGAACTCCGGCGAGGTGAGTGAGAGTCTTTTGCCCTCATGCTGCAGCGTCCGCTCCTCAGGGGTCTCTCCCGACACCGGATCGAGCCACCCAACCTCGTACCTTCCCGCCGGCAGGTCGATCTGCAGCGTGCACGAAGTGGCCTGCGGCTCGTCGCTCTCGCGGCACAGGTACACGGCGTATTGCCTTCCGGGCTCCGCCAGGCACTGGAGCAAGACGCCCTCGGGCAAATCGGCCTCCACCACAGCCCCGCCCGGAGCCATGCGGAGGAAGTCGAAGCCGTGGATGAAATCCCGCAGGATGCCCAGTTGGCGTCGCAGCTCCGGGCCGCCCCCACCGGGCTGAGAGGCCGGATAGCCGAACGTGCCGTCCTCGTGGGCCACGGTGAAGGAGTAGTCCAGGTTGTTGTACAACGCCCCTCCGGCCACGATGAACGCCCAGCCCTCCTTGCGGTAGTGGGCGTCTCCGGTGCCCCGGAACCCCGTCTCGTTGTCGCCGATCGCCCGATTGAGCCCGTAGTTCAGCTCCACCGCCCGCGGCGGCCAGGCGTAGTGGAAGTTGAGGATCGACACCGCCGGATGGGCGTCTTGTACCACGGCGCTCCCGTTGGCGATGTTCTGCGAGATCAGATGCCTGTGCTCCATCCCCTCCTCTGTGGCCGCGATGACGTCGGCGATATGCCGCTGCCAGGCCTCCGGGACGCCCTTGATGTAGGGCTCGTTCATGATCTCGAAGTACACGTTGTCAAGGTCGCTCAGCTCGGCGACGACCCTGCGGGTCATCTCCTCCTGCACCTGCAGGAGACCACCGGAGCGGTCCAGCGAGTAGGCCGCCTCCTTGTCGACGGCGCCGATGCCGTTCACGTTGTTGGCCGCGTTCATCGGGCTCAGCGCCCATTGCTCGTCGCCGTAGAAGGGGCAAAACAGGTTGACCTCCACCACCACATTGGCGTCCGAGGCCTGCGCGCAGAAGTCGCGGAGCCGATGGAAGTACGCCTGATCCCAGCGGGAGAGGTCGAACTTGTTGCCACCGTTGGCGTAGCCGGGAGTGTCGCTGCGCGCCCAGGGGCAGATGAACCGCCCCGCTGCGGGAGCCAGGGTGTTGCGGGCGATGTTGAAGGCACCGTCGGGCTCGCAGTAGGAGCCGACGAACAGACGGGTGTTGTTCATCCCGTCGCGGCTGAGGGTCTGCAGGTACTTGCTGTAGTCAAAATCGAGGTTCAGCACCGCCCCGTAGTGCTCTCCGGAGGTGATCAGCACCGTTGGCTCGCCGCGGAAGAGGAAGTAGTGGGGGTTGTCGGGATGCAGGCAGATCGGCTCCCCCTGAGCGGAGGCGCAGGAGGAGAGCAACAGGATGGCGAGAGTTCCGAGCGCGAGGTAGGTCATCGGAAGCACGCTCCTTGGTTTGGAGGCTGCCGGCGGGGCTCCAGGCCCGCTCCCGCGCCGTTCCAACCTCTCCCAGCCCGCGCAGCGGGCGTCCGGGAGAGGTCGGCAGACCGGCCCGCTCCGCGGGTCCGGTCTGGCGGGTGAGGGGCCGCCCTGAGGCGAACCAACGCTCGCCTCGTTGCTCTCCAACCTCCTGCGGCCCATGTCGGTACCACACCGGCAGAGGCCATCGACTGCGGACGTTCTGCGGTGTTCTGCGGCGGCGGTGGCTCGCCCCAGGCCCGCTCCTGCGCCGTTCCAACCTCTCCCAGCCCGCGCAGCGGGCGCCCGGGAGAGGTTGGCCAAACGGCCCGGGCTGCCGGTCAGACACGGCTGCGGTCCCCCGGCGGTCACCGCACGTACCCGAGCAAGGAGAGGTTCGCCGCACCGGGAACGGCTCCTTCCGGGGCATGCCGCAATCGCACGCGAGCAGCCAAGAGGACCCGTGGGAAGGTGGCCCTGCGGCCGTCGGTTGCCCCGCACATCGCCGGAGCCAGGTCGGCGATCAGGGATGGAAGCTGAGGAACTTGCTGTACAGGGGCGTCGTCCTCACCCGCCGCTGCTCGCCCCGGGGCGGATCCTCGGTCGGGCGCTCGACGAGGCCGAACCAGCTCAGGGGCACGAGGATGACGCTGTCCACCGCGCGTCCGGGCGTCCAGTACGGCGCGTTCTGAAGATCCTGCTTGATCGGCCGAGGGAGCGCGGCTTCGCCGATGCCCTCCACGCCCAACCAGGACTCGGGATACAGGGAGAGCACGAAGAGCACAAGCCCGGCGCCCGGCTGCAGGCTTTTGTGCAGACCCGGGCTGCGGTAGTACAGATACGCCCAGTTGAGCTCGCGGAAGTACGTGCGGAAGAGCGTCTCGTAAAGCTCGCCGGCCCTGTCGTCGTCGAGGAGGGTCTGGCCGCGTTTCGTGACCCTGAACTCCCCCTTGCGAAACGCGACGAGGCGCGCAATCTGACAGAGAACTCGCAGGCGCCGGAGCTCGAAGACGTCGGCTTCGTTGATGACCCTGCAGAGCGCTCGGATGCCGGCGCGCTGCTCCGGTGCCATCTCGAGGGCCTCCAGCATCTGTGCGGAGAAGGCGCGATTGAGGTTCTTGGCGGCCGTGGCTTTGACCGTCCCGGCTTCCGCCATGGCCCGCAGGAGGGTGCGGGCATTGCGGAACTCCTGCGAGCCCTCGACGTCCTGCAGGGCCAGGTTCGGGTTGGTGCGAACCGCGGCGTCTTCTCCCTCCCAGTCGTACATCAGGCGAGAGATCGTCTGGGGCGCCAGCGTGATCCGCTCAAGGCCAACAACGGGTGGCGGGGAGGAGGGCCGATTGAGTGCGGCATCACGCATGGCCGCGATCCGCGCATAGAGGCACTGCAGGCGCTTTCCGGCCTCCCGGTTCGCAGCGTGGTTGAGCGCGGACGCCAGGTGCTCGGCGAGCTCCTCCAACTCCTCACCGGAGAGCAGCACGATGATCTCATTACCACGGAGCAGGCCGAGTGATAGCCTCTTGGCGAGGTCACCCACCACCCAGAACAGCTCCTCATCGATCAGTCGGCGCTCGTCCTCACTCAGCGCCAGCTCGAACGGGACTTGCTCGCGGTTGTCGTCATGGTACACGGCTGCATCCTCCATCGGCCGCCCGCGATACCGAGCGGGCAAAGTTCCTCGCGGTATTCGCTCTTCGTGCGCCAAACCCCTCTTCGTGCATCGCCGGTCCTCGGGGGCAGGCCGGCCACGGCCGGCACCGGGGGGAGCGGTCTGCAGTCCCGCGAGCGCGCCACGGCCGCATCCCAGGAGGATACCGCGGGCGCCTGTGGAATATCTGTCGATGTCCTGGGGCGATGCCGGACGGCCTGGCGGCCGTGCGCTCGTGGTACCGGCTCCACAGTCCGCCGATGCTTATCCCGATGGCGACGGTTGAGGTCAGCGGCGGCCATCGCTCTTCGGACCGGGCCACCCGCAAAGGCCACCAACACCTACCGCTTCGGCGCCTCGACCGGAGCGGGACCCACCGACGAAAGGAAGACCCAGCGATGTCTGAGGATAAGAAGCACGTCTGCGCTACCTGCGGCGAGGCCACCTGCGAGGCCGGCCACATGTGTACCCCCATCGATCACGACGATGAGGCCTGCGAGTGGTGCGGGGCCATGATCGTGAATCAGCGCCATATGTGCTCGGGCAAGCTGCCCGAGGTGGCCTATATCTGCAACTCCTGCGGCCGCACGGCGGTCTCCCCGGAGTACCTGTGCAGGCCTGAGAAGATCAAGTGACGGGTGGGCCTTGAGCGGGCCGAGCCCCCGTGGGCAGGCGTGGCCCGCTCCGGATGAGACCGAGGCCCCTGCCGTCGCGAGGCCTGGGGGCACCGCCAAGACGCCCTTGAGGCTCAGACTATGCGGGCTGCCGGTAGGCCCGGTGTCACGTCGCCTCCCTCCCCCGCCTCTCGGCGTCTCTTCGGGCCGCCTGCGCTCCGCCGCGGAGGGCGGGTCCGGCGAAGACCCGGGGAGGGGGGAGAAAGGCCCCGCCAAGCGGGAGCGAGCGTTCCGGGCGCGACTGCGAACAGATGTGGCTGCAATGCGTTTGGGCCTGGGGTGAGTTGGGGGTCTGTCGGCCCGGGGCCGCACGTGTTGGGACACAGTGATGTCGGCCGGATGTGGCCGGCCCGACCAAGGAGACAGCTTGCATGATCCTGGAGCCCGGCGGCTACCCGCGACTGATCGACAGGGTCGGCGACAGCGCCCGGACCGTGATTCCCCTGCACTTCCTGCTCACCGGGCAGGCCACCGTACTGGTGGACGACCCGGAAGGCCTGGGGAACGTGGTGATCCGCGCCGACTCACAGCACCCCATGGTCTTCGCCTACGGTGATGACATGGGCAAGCTCCTGCCGATGCTGCAAGAGGCCGGCCCGACCCGACAGCTCTGGGCGCCGGCAGAGATCGCGGACGACATCCTGGCCACGGCGCAGGAGGCCTATGGGGCGTCTTTGGGCATGCACCGGGTGGAGCAAAAGACCGTCTCACGGGCACCCTCCGTGCCGCAGCCGGAAGAGGGCATCCAGGTGCGACGGCTGGGCGTTGAGGACGCCGCCCTGATGCGCAAGGCCCCCGAGGAGCTGCAATGGCTCCGGGAGGGCTGGGGAACCTGGGAGCGCCAGCTTCGGGAGGGCATCATCGTCGCCGCCGTGCGGGGGCTCGAGGTGGCCTCGGCGGCGGTGACGTTCGGCCGGTCCCTGCGACACGACGACATTGGTGTGGCCACATCCTCCGACAGCCGGAGCATGGGCCTGTGCACGGCCTGCGGGGCCGGGGTTGTCTCCGCGATCCTCTCGGAGGGCCGGGTGCCGGTGTGGACGGTGGCGGTGGATAACCACGCGTCGTTCCGGGTGTCTGAGAAGCTGGGGTTCTCTACGGAGTACCACGCCGTGGGCATCTGCCCGGAGGCTTCGGCGCAGTAGTGGCTGCCCGGTGGCGTGATCCGGGCACGGGCTCTCGGAGCGTTGTGGGGCGCGCGCGGGCTTGACTCGCCGTTTGCTTTGCACTACTGTGTCCGAGATTCATTTCGCCGCCATCTGCGTTTTCGGCCTGCACCGGAGTGGCCGAAAAAGTTCTGACGAGGCTTGGGGCCCCGCGGCCATTCACCTTGGGTGCCGCGCTGTCGGCGGCCGGGGTCCTCACCCGGAGCGGGGTCGGCATGCCTCATGCCGACGCGCGCTGCGAGCGGCTCCGGGGCCGCCCGTCGATTCCCGTCGGGCCAAAGAGCGCCGGAGCCGGCAGGCAGATGGCCAGGAGGCTACTGTAACTTGTCACTCGATCGACCGCGTGGGCTTTTCGGTTCTTGTGGTGTGCGCGGCATCGTGGGTGAGACGATCACCGACGAGGTCGTGGAGCGCTTGGCCCAGGCCTTCGCGCAGACGCTTGGCCCGGGCCGACGCGTCTGTGTCGGCCGGGACACCCGCCGCAGTGGGCCGATGCTGGAGGAGAAGCTGGTGCAGGAGCTGGTACGCTACGGCCTGCACGTGGTCCGCCTCGGCGTCCTGTCTACCCCCGGCGTCTACTTCCTCACCCGAGAGCTGGGCTTCGATGCAGGAGTGGCAGTGACCGCCAGTCACAATCCCCCGGAGTACAACGGGTTCAAGCTCTGCAACCATCTGGGGATGTGGGTGGACCAGGAGCCCGTGGAGCGGGCCTTCTTCGGGCCGGTTGTCCTGCCCGGTGGTCCTCGCGGGACGGCGGAGTTCGTGGATGGCGCGGAGACCTACTACTCGAGGCTGGAAGCACTGTGCCCGCCTCCTTTGCGGCCGCTGAGACTGGTGGTCGACTGCGCCTGCGGCCCCCACTCCCTGCACATGCCCGACATCCTGCGCCGTCAGGGGCATGAGGTCATCTCGCACAACTGCGTGCCGGATATCGAGAAGTGCGACCGCGACCCCGAACCGATGGCGCGCACACTGGCACGCACCATCGCTCTGGTGCGCGACAGGGACGCCGACGGCGGCGTGTGTTACGACGGCGACAACGACCGCGTGGTGTTCCTGGACCGGGATGGCTTCATCGGCCTGCAGCAGGCGAATGCTGCCATGGCGATGACTGTGCTGTCGACGGCGGTCAAGAAGGTCGCCGTGGGGTCGGTGGAGACCGGCCGCTTCGTGGAGGATGCCGTGAAGAGAGTGGGCGGCACGCTGATCCGCACGGTGGTGGGCGACATCCACGTGGCGGAGACCGTCCGCCGGCACTCCGCCGCTCTGGGCCTGGAGGAGTGCGGGCACTACATCATCGCCCGTCTCGGCTACTTCTCCGAGACCGTCTATCCCACATCGTTGATGCTGGCCAGCCACGACCTGCCCCGGGTGCGCCAGGAGCTGGCGGATATGCCCACCTTCCACGCCCGCGAGGTGCGCCTGGACTGCGCGGAGGCGGACAAGCCGCGGGTCATGGAGTTCGTCTCGGAACGCCTGGCGACGGTGGATGCCGAGGTCAATGACATCGACGGCATTCGCGTGGATTGGGAAGACGGCTGGCTGCTGGTCCGCCCCAGCGGCACATCGCCCTATATGAAGGTGAACGCCGAGGCAGTTACGGAGGATCGGCTGGAGGAACTGATCGCCATGGGTACCAGTCTGGTTCAGGAGGCGCCGCGATGAAAGCAGTCATACTCGCAGCAGGCAGCGGCAAGCGAGTCTTCCCGCTGGCGGTCAATAAGCCCAAGCCGATGTTCAAGCTCCTGGGCCGGCCTCTGATGGAGTACGTGATCATGGAACTGGCGGCGGCCGAGGTGATGGAGGCGGTCTGCGTGGTGGCCCCGGGGCAGGACGCCGAGCAGATCCAGGGTTACTTCGGTGTCGAGAACCACGGGGTGGCCATGTCTTACGTCACCCAGACCGAGGCCAAGGGCATGGCCGATGCTCTGCTGTCCACCGAGAGTGTGGTCAACGGCGGCAAGTTCCTGGTGGTCAACGGGGACGACGTGTTCGACCCCGGGCTTGTGAAGAAGATGCTTCCCGTGGCGGTCAACTCCGAGATCGTCTTCGCCTGCCAGCCGGTGGAGGAGACCTGGAAGTTCGGGATTCTCAGCCTCGAGGGCGACCGCGTTACCGGCATCGTCGAGAAGCCGGATAAGGGCTGTGAACCCTCGAACAACGCGGTCATCGGTGTGTACATGCTCTCTCCGGATGTGTTCGAGTACATCCGCCGCCAGCCGCCCGGCGATTCGCAGTACGAGCAGGCCGTGCACGCGATGATCCAGGACCAAAAGGACGTGCGTGCCGTCACCTACGAGGGATTCTTCGGCTCCTACAAGCTCCCGTGGGACCTGCTGAAGCTCAACGAGCACTTCCTTGCCAACCAGGAGAGCTACATCGACCCCTCGGCCCAGATCTCGGAGCACTCGGTGATCAAGGGCGAGCACGTGTACATCGGCCCCGACGTCCGGGTGTTCGAGCATTCGGTGGTCCAGGGCCCGTGCTACATCGGTGAGGGTGCGGTGATCGGCAACAACACGCTGATTCGGAACTGCACCTCCATCGGCGCCGGCTCGGTGATCGGCTACGGGACCGAGATCAAGAACAGCGTGATCGGCGACAACTGCTGGACCCACTCGGCCTACGTGGGCGATTCGGTCATCGGCGACAACTGCTCGCTGGGGGCGGGCACGGTTACGGCCAATCTGCGCTTCGATGAGCGGAACATCAAGGTGGAGGTGCTTGGGAAGGGCAAGATGGACTCGGGCACCAACAAGCTCGGGGCCATCATGGCCGACAACTGTCGCACCGGGAGCAATGCCACGCTCATGCCGGGGGTGAAGCTGGGGCCACACTCCTTCGTCGGACCGGGCGTCCTGCTGGCCGAGGATCTGGCCCCCAACAGGATCGCTCTTCAAGACAGGCAGATGGTGGAGGTCAGGGACAACCCGGTCTCCCTGTCTCCGGAGACCAGCGCGCGGCTCAAGGAGCGGCTGCTCAGGTACTCCGAGCCTGAGTAGCCGGGCGGCGCCGGCGCACGCCGTGGGCCCCGGGGGCTTACCCGGGGTCCGCGAAGCCCACGAAGGTTCCCCGCCGCACCCGTCCACGCGCCCCACACGCCTCTCGGCAAGGAGGACAGACGTCCCCCCGGCACGAAGGTCACCCTCAAAGCCAGCGCAGAGGTACCAAGAGTATGCAGCTCCCCCGGTACGCTCGACACCATGTGCCCGTCGGTACGCGACAGCGACTTCGGCTGCTCGCGCCGAGCCGGCCGCCCTTCCCGGCGGTCTTCATCATCCTGGCCCTGCTGACGGCGACCTCCTGCCCGGCCCAGCCGCATGCGGACGAGAGCGGAGCGTCCAAGTCCGCTCCGGCGGCTCCCGGGTCGCACTCGGCCCCGTCCCAGGGCAAGGCGGATGCCGGCGAGGGCAAGGCGGCCCTGCCCAGGTCGGAAGGCGCCTCTCGCGAGCGTCCGAAGGCCGAGTCGGGCGAGGGAAAGGGGAGTGGCACCAAGGCCACGGGTCCGGGCCCGGCCGCGAGGGCGGAGAGCTCGTCCGACGCCGCGCGGTCCGAGGCGCCGGCCAGGCAACCGGCCGCCGAGAAGGCTCCGGGTCCCGCCGCCCGCGAGCGCCGGGAGAGGCCAAAGACGTCCGCCGCCGCCGAGTCGCCGCCGGACGGCGAGACCGAAAGCGTCTCAACCGAGGCCACGGCTGAGGAGATGCCGGCGGGGGTGACGGAGCCGATGTCGTCGCTGGTGCCGCTGGCGGTGGGCGCCGGTGCCGGAGCCGTGGTCTCCGGTGCCGCGGAGTCCGAGGTGGCGGCCCAGGGCGCGGGCCCGGAGGGCGAGGCGGCCGCGGGGGAGACGGCGGTGGGCCCGGGGGCCCGCGGCGGTTCCGAGGCGCCGGGTGGAAGCCTGCGAGGCCCGCAGGTCTCACCGGCGGCCGCGGCGGCCAGTCGGCTGGCCCGAGACGTCCAGGTCACCGAGTCATTGGAGCAACTGACCTCCGAGCAGCCCGACCGGCCACTGACGGCCGCCGACCGCCTGGCTCTTGTGGCCACGCTGTCGCGTCAGGCGCGCATGCAGGCCGCGGCCATGCTGGCCGAGCGGGCCCGCTATCAGAAGCACCTGGATGACGCGGTGAGGCTGGCGGCGGAGCTGGGCAAGCAGGAGCATCGCCTGCCGGGTCTGCTCATGACCGGCGGCCTGCCGCTGGCCTTCGTGGCGGAAGCCCGCGACCGCGCGGATGAGACCGTGGCACAGATGGGCGCCCTGTTCGATGAGGCGCTGGCGCGCCGAGCGGAACTGACCCGCGAGCTGGCCGGGTACCGGCAGGACTCCATCGCCGCCCGCACCGCCTCGGGCACCTGGAAGACCGGCGACCTGGCGGCCGCGATGCAGAGCGCCGTGGGTGTCCTGGAGAATCGGGCCGCCGTCGCCGAGGAGCTGGAGAGGCTGCTGGATGACACCATCGCCCAGACGGTCCGAGTGAGCGAGGCCGCCGCGAGCCTGTCACTGAACCTGACCGCCGGCCTGCGCACCCGACGCTCGCGCAGCCTGATGGCCCGCACCACCGAGCCGCTGACGGCGGCCACCGCCGGGGACATCGGCGGTGAGATGAGCTCGCTGGCGCAACGGATCAGCCGGGCGCTCTCGCAGGCGGGGGCGGGCATTGCCGGCGTGAATCTGTGGCTGGCGGCGGTCCTCAGCGTCCTGATGGCAGGCGCACTGGTGGCGCTGTGGTGGCTGCTGCCGCGGCTGACCGAGGGGTTCGCCCAGGACGCCCGGGACAGAGGGCTTGCCCAGGGGATCACGCGGCTGTCCCGCGTGATGGTGCCGGGCGGCCGCGCTCTGCTGTTGATGGGCTTTGTCAGCCTCATGGCCCGTACCTGGCACCTCCCTGATGACTGGGAGGTGGCCGCTGTGGCCTACATCGGGGCGTGGATGCTGTACGTTATCTTGCTCCACGTGCTGCGCGAGCTCCTGGCCCCCAATACGCCTGAGCGCAGAGTGCTGCCGCTGAGCGACGAGGCCGCCGGCACCCTGTTCCGCGGGCTACGGGCCGCGGCGTTGTACACCGTGGTGCTGTACCCGGTGATCGTGCTGCTGGGGCAGGGACCGGAGCCGCCGGCCGAGACACTGCGGGCACTGCAGTTCGTCTTCCCTGTGGGCCTCCTGGCCCTGCTGCCGGTCATGACCCGGCGCTCCGGCGGCCTGACGGCGGTGCTACCCGCTCCCGATACGCCGCAGGGGATGGCCATGCAGCGGATGGGCAGGATCGTCGTTCCCGTGGCCGCGCTGGGCATCGCCGCCAGCGCCGTGGCGGCGGCGGGTGGCTACACCAATCTCGCGGCCCACATCAGCCGCATCCTCAGCCTCGAGGTGGTGCTGCTGGCCTGCGCGGTGTTCGTCGACCACCTCATCCTCAGAGCGCCGGGGGTCTCCACATCGCAGTGGCAAAGGCATCTTGGCGCGGCCTTCTGGACCGGCATCGGCCTGGCGCAGATACCCATCTTCCGTCTCCACACCCATCACGCCGCCATCGCCTACGACCTGCTCAAGACGCCGTTCATCACCGTCCAGGGAGCCGAGGTCAGCGGCGCCAGTATCGTCAAGGCCCTGGCCCTGGTCGTGATGGCGTACGTCATCGCGCGCTTCGTGCGCACGCAGTTGCAGAGCTCGGACTACCTCTCCCGCCGCCTGCAGTCCGGCGCCGCCTACGCTCTGGCGAACCTGGCGTTCTACGTGGTGATCACCGTCGGCGCTCTGTGGAGCATTGTGGCCGCGGGGTTCCAGCTCAGCGTGCTCACCGTATTCGCGGGCATGGCGGGCATCGGTCTCGGCTTCGGGCTGCAGGACGTGGTGGGCAACTTCGTCAGCGGCCTGATCCTGCTCATCGAGCGCCCGGTGGCCGTGGGCGACTACGTGGAGGTCGATACACTCAGGGGCCACATCACCGCGATCAACCTGCGCAGCACGACGATTCGCACCCGGGACAACAACATCGTCTTGCTGCCCAACTCTGACCTGGCCGGATCGCGAGTGACGAACCTCACCCTCGGTGATCCCATGGTCCGTGTGAACGTGGCGGTGGGGGTCTCGTACTCCAGTGACATGGACCTGGTGCAGCGTGTTTTGCGGGGGTGCGTGGAGCAGGACGATCGCTTTCTCCCCGAGCCGGAGCCCAGGATCGTCATCGTCGGGTTCGGGAACAGCTCGGTTGACTGGGAGGTCTGGGCCTCTGTGGCCACGCCGGAGGAGGGCATCCGCGCAGCTCCGGACCTGCGGAAGCGCATCTGGGATGCCTTCGCCGAGAACGGCATCGAGATTCCGTTCCCACAGACCGACCTGCACATCCGCTCGTCGGACATCCCGCTGCCGTACGGCGCGGCACAGGACGGCGAGAGGCCACCGGCGGGGTAGGTCGGGGGGAGGCTTTGCGTACCGCCCGCGCAGGGCCTGTCGCGGGGTGGCGGGAGCGGGCTCCGGGCGGCGGAGTCCGGTGTCCCGGGAAGAGGTGGCGTTTCCTGCGGCGCGGAACCTCTGCGCGTCCGCGTGCAACCCCGCCTTGCGTCCGGGAGGTCCTCGCATGTCCCGCAGCCTGCCTTGCCCCGACGGTCTGCTTCCGCTTGCGCTCTGTCTGGTGATGCTGTCGGCCGGCCTATCGCCTTCAGTGGCGGCGCTGCGGGTGTGCATCCCCGCCACCGTGCAGGTCGCTCCGACACCCGCCGACCTCGACGGCCCGGCGCCCGGGGCCCTGCTGACCCCGTTCGTGAATGGGAGCAGCGGCGCGGAGGCCGAGGTGCAGACTTTGGCCGCGGCGTTTCGGGACGGGCGGCGGCTCTACCTGGTGGTGCGCTGCCTGGAGCCCGAGATGGCGGGCCTGGTTGCGCGGTGCGTGGAGACCGACAGCAGCGGCGTCTTCGCCGATGACTGCGTCGAGGTCTTCATCAGCCCCGAGGGGCGCGCCGACCACTACTATCACCTGGCGGCCAACTCGCTGGGCACCCGGTACGATGAGATCGGGCACGACAAGTCCTGGAACGGCGACTGGGAGGTGGCGGCCGAGAGAGAAGACGGGGCATGGAGCCTGGTCTTCAGCATCCCCTTCAGCGCGGTAGGGGGCCTGCCTGAGGAGGGTGCGATCTGGTGGCTGAATGTGGACCGTCAGAGGCAGGTTGGCGGCGAGCTCGCCCTCAGCTCGTGGTCGCCCACGGGCCGGGACTTCCACAACATCTCCAACTGCGGCCGGCTTGTGCTGTGCGACGACTACGCCGCCTGTCTGCGCCGCGGCATCCTTGCGCCGTGGCAGGAGCGGTCGGGGCTCTTGGCGCAGCGGGCCGCGGTGGACGGCGAGCTGGCCCGCAGGGCGGAGGGCCTGGTGGCCGATCTGGGCGCCGAGCTGGCGCCGGTAGTGCAGGCGGCGCAGGGCACGCCCGGGGCCGCCGAGTTGTCGGCGCTCCTGGACCGCGGGTACGGCGTCCTGGCGAGCCTGGAGCGGGAGAGCGGCCTTCTTTCGGAGGCCATCGCTCGGGTCGAGAACCGGCGGGCCATGCGTGACCTCGCCGGTCCGGGGCGGCGGGCGCTGCTGTGGGCGATGCAGGCCATCACCGATGAGCAGGTGCTACCGACGCCGCGGCCGCCCGAGGCCGTGTCCGACGAGATGACGATCCAGGCTTGTCGCGGCGAGTACGAGCCGGCGTCCTTCGTCGTCTATGCACTGGAGGAGGCCCTGGACCTGGAGTGCACCGTGGGCGACCTCACCGGCGAGGCGGGCACGATCCCCGCCGCCGCGGTGGACCTGCGCTCGGTCAAGTGCTGGTACCAAAGTGGCCCTCCGGGCCGGTTCCCGCTGAACAAGGGCATGCACCTGCTGACCCCGGAGCTGCTGCTTAAGGACGACACGCTCGTGGGGGTCGATGAGGAGGCGCGCGGGAACTACGTGCGGCTGAGCTTCCCCAACGGGAGCCGAAGGTGGCTGTGGATCAGCAGCCCGGAGCCGTTACCGGAGGAGAGGGACACCTCGGTGGAGGCCATGCCGATCCGGGATGCCGAGACGCTGCAGCCGATCCCGATCGCGGCCGAGACGGCCAAGCGGGTGTGGGTGACGGTACATGTCCCGGCCGAGGCCGCTTCCGGGGAGTACGTGGGCGAGATTCTGCTGTCCTCCGCGGGCCGGGAGCTAGGCCGCATGCGGCTGCGGCTGACGGTCCTGCCCTTCGACCTGGAGCCCAATTGCCTGGAATCGAGCATCTACTTCCACTGGGGCATCGACCTGGATCTCGAGGGGCAAGGGACGGTGGCGCACTCGAGGCGCAGTCTCGCCCAGTACAAGGCGGAGCTGCGCAACCTGCTGCAGCACGGGGTGGACAACCCGACGGTGGGGGTGCGTTACGATACGGGGCTCTTGCGTACCGTGCTGGAGGCCCGGCGCGAGGTGGGCATGCGCAATGACCACCTGTATTATCTGGTAGCGGGCACCGGCACCCCGTCCGCGAAGATCCGGGAGATCATCGAGATCGGCAAGGAGTTCGGGTTCGAGGATGTCTACTTCTACGGCCGGGACGAGGCCCAGGGGGATGCGCTCACGGCCCAGCGGGAGGAGTGGCAGAGGGTGCATCAGGCCGGGGGCAGGGTATTCGTCGCGGGGTCTCAGGGCCAGAACTTCCCGCTGGTAGGAGACCTGCAGGACCTGCTGGTGTGCTATGGGGACCCGTCGAAGGAGGAGGCCGCCCGCTGGCACGGCAATGGGCATAAGATCTTCTCGTACGCCAATCCGCAGTCGGGGAGCGAGGTGCCCGAGACATACCGGCGTAACTTCGGCCTGTTGCTGGCGGCCAACGACTACGACGGCTCGATGACCTACATCTACTACCACGGCTGGAACGACTTCAGCGGAAAGACCTACCGGCAGCACAACTTCATCTACCCCACCGCCGACGGCTGCATCGACACGATCCAGTGGGAGGGTTACCGCGAGGGCCAAGACGACCTGCGCTATCTGGCCACGCTGCGGAAGGCCATCTCGCAGGCCGCAGAGCGGGGCGGCCGGGCGGCCGAGACGGCCGCTGAGGCACAGGCCTTCGTCGACGGGATGGACGTGAGCGGCGATCTGGACGCGCTGCGACGGGAGATGGTGGACTGGACCCTCAGGCTGATGGCCAAGTAGCGGACCGGGGGCAGCCAGGGTGGCCACCTCGGACCAATGGGACATGGACCGGCGAGAGCGGCCGGAGATGGGCGGGGCGCCGGCCCCGCCTTCTCCGCCGCTCTCTTTGCTTCTCGCAGTCTTTGGGCTTCTCCGTGCAGGGCCCCGGCCATCCGGTCCCCGTCGCTGCCTCTGCCCTACCCGCCGCTCTTGAGGGCGTCGGCAATCCTCGCCACGCGCTCCCCGAAGGCCCTGCAGACGGCCAGCTCCGTCGCGTCCACCGGGATGTCGGAGTTGCCGCCCGCCACGTGAGAGGGCCCGTAGGGGCCGCCGCCCGTGGTCGTCGTGAGCAGCTCCTGCACCGAGTAGGGCACCCCCACGATCACCATGCCCAGATGGGCCAGCACGGGCCATGCGGTGTAGCAGGTGACCTCCTGGCCGCCGTGCAGCGTAGCCGTGGAGGTGAAGAACCCCGCGGGCTTGCCGATGACGGTTCCGGCGGCCCACAGGCCGCCCATCCGGTCGAGAAAGCCCTTCATCTGCGCGACCATGACACCGAAACGGGTGGGGGCGCCGAGGCAGGCGCCGTCGGCGGCGCCGAAGTCCTCCACCGTGGCGATGGGGTACTCGGCGGTCAGACGCTCGTGGGTCGCTTTCCAGCGTTCATCGGCATTGATGACTTCCGGCGGGGTCATGACGTCACCGACAAAGGCCAGAGTCGGCTCGGAGCCGGCCTGCCGCACTCCCTCCGCAACGCCCCTGGCCAGGGCTTCGACATTGCCGTAGCGGCTATAGAAGGGGATGTAGATGTGTGCCATCTTTGGTATCTCCTTGTGTGTCGACATGTTCCGGATGTGGCGTGTGAAACCAGTTCGCCGGGGGCCATTGCCATCCTTTCGGCGGACGGTTCCCACCAGGAGCCGGTGAGCGCCACGGGCGGCGTGGCAGCCCGCGTCCGGCGAAGCTTCATCTGAGACGACGAGCAAGGCGCGGAGGTTCGCCTCGGGTCGGTGTCACGGCCGGGCGGCGAGCATCAGGGGGACGGCCGGACACAGAGACGCAGAGATGGGGAGAGCACAGAGACAGGCGGAGCAGGGCCTACGAGGACCGGGAGCGGATGGACGTGCGCCGCCGTCATCCCGCCGTTCCCCGGCCGTCTTGCCCGTAGTACGCGTCGGCTCCGTGCTTGCGCAGGAAGTGCTTGTCCAGTAGCTGCCTGGCGATGGGCACGGCTCCGGGCCACAGCACCTCGGTCATGAGTGCCGAGCGCGCGACCTCTTCGAGAATCACGGAGCTCTCCACGGCGGCGGCGGGGGTGGGCCCCCAGGTGAAGGGGCCGTGGGAGGCCACGAGCACCGCCGGCATGTCGGCCGGGGCCTTTTCCTCGAAGGCGTGCACGATGGCCTCACCCGTCGCGGCCTCGTAATCGCCGGCGACGGCCTCGGCACTGAGTTCGGTGGTGACGGGGACCTCGCCCCAGAAGGCATCGGCATGAGTGGTGCCATAGCAGGGCAACGCGCGCTTGGCCTGGGCCCAGGCGGTGGCATGGGTGGAGTGCGTATGGGCCACACCGCCGATGGACTCGAAGGCGCGGTACAGGACGAGGTGGGTGGGGGTGTCGGAGGAGGGGCGCAGGTCGCCCTCGATCACCTTGCCGTCAAGGTCGACGACGACCATCGTGTCGGGGGTCATCTGGGCGTAGCTCACGCCGCTGGGCTTGATCACGACCAGACCGGCGTCCCAGTCGATGCCGCTCACGTTGCCCCAGGTGAGCAGGACGAGGCCGGACCTTTGCAGGTCCAGATTGGCCTCACAGACGCGCGTCCTGAGTTCCTCGAGCATTGCCTACTCCCGGGAAGAGGATCGCCACGGGCCGTGGCCACGGCCGGCCGGCGATCCCGCAGGGCGGGACGACGGCCAACGGCAGACGGCGAACGGCACGAAGTCGGGCTGGAAACTCACATGATGCATGAACGCACTGGGGCCACATTTCGCCATTTCCACGTCCGGAACGGTCGAAGTACTGCCGTTCTCCCCCCTCCTCCCGTCTCCGCCGGCCGTTTGGCGGAGTAAGGGAGGGGGGCTGGGGGGTGAGGCGACGTGAATCGGCGCCTGCCCGGAACCTGCATGATCTGAGTGGAAAGCCCGATCTCGCAGGGCGGGACGACGACCAACGGCAGACGGCACGAAGCCGGGCTGGAAAGCCCGCTCTCGCAGAGCGGGACGGTGGCCGACGACAGGGCCGGTGCCGCGCCGGCACGGGCCATGATCTCGAGGCGGCGACATTGAGCTATCCGCTGCGCTGCTTGATCTCCAGGAGCTTTTTCATCACATCGTGCAGGCCGTCCTGGTGGCCTCTGACACCGAAGCTGTCGTGGAGGCGCCTGTAGAGCGCATAGAGCTCGGAGTAGATCGCGTGCGCCCGCGGATTGGGCTTGTAGGAGGCTTGGCGGACGCCGGCCATGGCGGCCTGGGCTTCGGTGGTGGTGTCGTAGCCTCCGGCGGCGGCCCCGGCCACGACGGCGCCGAAGATCGCCGAGCCCAGGGCACAGGTCTGCCCGGAGCGGGCGACCTCGATCTCCTGCCCCGTGACATCGGCGTAGATCTGCATGACCATGGCGTTCTTCTCGGCGATGCCGCCGCAGGCCACGATGCGGTCCACGGGTACGCCGTACTCCTTGATGCGGTTGTGGATGGTCAGCGCCCCGAAAGCCGTGGCCTCGATGAGGGCGCGGTAGATCTCGGCCCGGGTGGTGTGCAGCGTGTGGCCCAGGAGGAGTCCCGTGAGCCTGGCGTCCACCAGGATCGTGCGGTTTCCGTTGTTCCAGTCGAGCGCCAGGAGGCCGCTTTGGCCCGGGGCCAGCCCGGCGGCCTGCTCGGTGAGCTCGGCGTGCAGGCCGCCTTGGCCCTCGCAGACTTCGCTGACGAACCAGTTGAAGATATCGCCCACCGCCGACTGTCCGGCTTCGATGCCGAGATAGCCGGGGAGCACCGAGCCATCCACGATGCCGCATACGCCCGGGATCTCCGCGGCCCGGCCGTCCTTGGCCGCCACGGTGATGTCACACGTCGAGGTCCCCATGATCTTGACCAGCGTGCCGATCGCCACCCCGGAGCCGACCGCGCCGAAGTGGGCATCGAAGGCACCTACGGCGATGGGTATGCCCGCGGGGAGGGCGAGCTTGCCGGCCCACTCGGCGCACAGAGCGCCGGCAGGCACATCCGCGGGGTAGGCGCTGGAGAACAGCCGTGGACGAAGCTCGCCCATGCGGCTATCCAGCATGGCCAGGAACTCGGCGTCCGGCAGGCCGCCCCAGTCCTCGCAGTACATGGCCTTGTGCCCGGCGGCACAGACGCTGCGCTTGATCCTGTCCGGCCGGGTATCTCCGGCCAGCATCGCGGTCACATAGTCGCAGCACTCCACCCAGCTATGGGCGGCGGCGAAGACCTTCGGGTCGGCATTGAGGCAGTGCCAGATCTTGGAGAAGAACCACTCCGAGGAGTAGGTGCCGCCGGACTTGGCCAGATACCGCGGGCGGTGCTCGGCGGCCAGGGCCGTGATCTTCTCGGCCTCCTCCATGGACGAATGGTCCTTCCACAGCCACGCCAGTGCATTGCGGTTGCCCTCGAACTCGGGGGCGAAGGCCAGGGGCACTCCCGCCTCATCCACCGGCAGAGGGGTGGAGCCGGTGGTGTCCACTCCGAGGCCGATCACGCCGTCCGGCGAGAAGCCCGGGGTGTCCGCCGCCATCCTCAGCGCCTCGGCCACACACCCGACGAGGCTGTCTGCGTAGTCGGCGGGGTGCTGGCGGGCCACATGGGGATTGCGCGGGTCGGTGATGATGCCCTGCTCGCCCCGTCGGTAGTCCGAGACGGCGGTGGCAATCTCTTCGCCCGTGCGGACATCCACGATGACCGCGCGGGCGGAGTTCGTCCCGAAGTCCAGCCCGATCGTGTAGCGGCCGTCTGCCACGGTGGCTCACTCCCTCGCAATGGCGTGCACGGCAACGGCCCGCAGGGCGGAAGCGTCCTCATCGCCGGCCCCTCTTCCCGCAGGGCGGGACCGGGAGAGGGGTCAACGGCACGGCGAACGCCCTCGCGGGCGTACCAACCGCGCGGCTCCCGTCCGCCCGGACTGAAGTCCGCGCCTGAGAGACGCCGCTGCGCGGCGCCGCACGGTCCTTCGGACCTGACGGCCTGCCGCCGCCCAACCAACAGGGGACAGCGATAGACACATACCCCGCAGGGCGGAAGCGTCCTCACCCTCCGGCCCCTCGGACCGCCTGGCCAACGCCATTCCGCCCGATGGTATGCGGAATAGTGCCGCTATTCCGTCTCCAGGGCGAAGCGCTGGATCTTGCCGTCGGCCGAGGCCGTGTAGCGCAAAGTCCCCGCCTCGTCGAAGGCCGGGGCCTCCTGAGGCGCCCAGTCGAGCGCCAATCTCTCCTCACCATCCAGCACGAGGACGACCTGGATGTCTCTCATGGCCAGGTAGGCCACGTGGGCGCCGTCGGCGCTGAAGACCGGCGGCCGCACCCAGTCGTATGCCGGGCCCGGGCGCCCGTCGATGACCACGCGCTGCCGGGGTTGGGCCGGAGGCACGGCCACCGCGGCGCAGTAGGCCACGCGGGAGCCGCCGGGCGCAAGCTGCAGATCGGTGATGTCCACGTAGCTGCTTCCCCGGGCGCCGCCGACGACCACCGTCGCTCCCGCCGCTTCCCGGGCCACATATGCGGTGCGCCCGTTATCCATGCAGAGCACCGGGGCGTCGATGGCCGCGTAGCCCGGGCCGACCTGACCGTCCACCACCGGATGCCAGCGGTCGTCGGACTTGGCGGCGAAGGCCAGGTGTGAGCTGTCGGGGCTGTAGCTCAGACTGCCCTCACCCACGAACTGGTACCGCGCCGAGGCGTTACCGTCTCGGATCACCGACCAGGCGTCACCGACCCTTGCGGCATAGGCCACGTGCTCCGAATCGGGGCTGAAGGTGAGCGAGTGCATGTCCAGATAGGGCCTGTGCTCGCTGCCGTCGACGACGGCGAACACCACATCGCCGCGCCGCGCCCGGTACCCGAGGTGTGCGCTATTGGCGCTGAACACCGGAAGGCTCACGCCGTCGTAGGCCGGTCCCTCGCGGCCATCGACGACGACGAACCACTTCCCCGCCCGGCGGGCGGCGTAGGCATAGCGCTTGCCGTTGGGCGAGAACTGCACGGTCTTGCTGACGATCATCTCGTAGGGGCGACCTTCCACACCATTGACCACCGAGAAGAACATCAGGTTGCGCTCGGCGAAGTACGCCAGCCTGGTGCCGCCGGGGCTGTACTGCAGCGACCAGGGGAGCACCTCCTGATAGGCCGGTCCCAGGCGGCCGTCGCGCACGACGAAGAACGTCTCGCCCTGCTGGGCGATGTAGGCCATGTTCCTGCCGCCGGGGGCCACGGCAAGGCTGCGGATGCGGTCGTAGCGTGGGCCGATCCTGCCGTTGAACCAGACCGCCTCGCCATCGCCGCTGCGCACGGCCATGGCCAGGTTGCCGCCATCGGGCGCGGCGGCCACGCCGTGGTAGCCGCCGGGGTCCTTGGCGATGATCTCCGCCGCATCGGGCGAGAGACGGATGGCCGCCGGCGCGGCGGGCGGCTCGGCGGTGTCGACGCCGGGAGCGGCCGGCGCGGTGGAGGGCGGCACAGTGGGGGCGGCCGGAGCGACCTCCGTCGGCGTGACCTCCGTCGGAGCGGTCTGCGGCGGCGTGACCTCCCTCGGCGTGACCTCTGTCGGAGCGGTCTGCGCCGGCGTGGGTGGGGCCTCATACGCCGGTGCGGTGACGGGCTCTGTGCGCAGGCGCGCCGGGGGCGTGGTGACCAGCGCCACTCGGCGCTCGGGGTCCCATTCCAGGTCGGCGCCGCACAGGTCGGTGAGCCTGCGCAGCGCCACCAGCGTGGCCTCGCTGGTGACGACGAGCTGGCTGCGGCGCAGGGTCAGGGTACGCTGCCCGTGGGTGAGCTGCACCACGCCCCTGTCGGGCAGCCAGTGGCTGGTGATGCCCAGGGCCTCAGCGACGGGGCGGAGGGGAACGAAGAGCTGGCCGTCCACCACACGAGGGCGCGGGATGAGGTCTTGGACCTTGCCGTCGACGTACACGAAGGCCCCGGCGTCCAGGGCCAGTGGCCCGGTGGTCTCGGGCGCTGCGGCGCCGGTGCCGCCCTCCGGAGCCGCGACGGCGGCGGTACAGACTGCGATGACGGCCAGGCCGACGATGAGATACCGCATTGGTAAGCCTCCCGGGGACTGCGACAGAAGCTACGGCACGACCGGAGCGGGCGAAACGCCGCGACCTCCGGCGGTGCGGCAAACACCCGGCATATATTCCACGAAGCCCGGCGCATACCTGCGTCGCCGATGGGCTTCCTCGCGGTTGGCGAAGACAGACAGAGCTTCAGGCGGTGTGGGTGAGGACGGAGGGGCGCCGGCCCCCGGGATCCGGGGAGGACGGACCGGTACGGCGCGCCCACCGGGACCGGCCGCAAGGTGGCGGACAGGCCGGCGGCGAACCCCGGTGCGGGATCGCGCGGCAGCGATGCCCGACGGACTGAAGGCGAAAGGGCCTTCCGGGCCCACGGAAACACGGAGGCACACCCATGCCCATCAAGGTGGCCATCATCGGCGCGGGCAGCATTGGCTTTACGCGAGGGCAAGTGAGGGACATTCTCTGCATCCCCGAGCTTGGGGACACGGAGTTTGCCCTCACCGACATCAATGAGCGCAATCTGGACATGGTCTACCGGCTCGTGGACCGGGACCTCTCGTCCTCGGACCTGCCGGCGAAGGTGACGGCGACCTCGGACCGCCGCGAGGCGCTGAGGGATGCCAACTATGTGTTCAGTTTCGTGCGCGTGGGCGGCCTGGAGGCCTTCGCCACCGACATCGAGATCCCGCTCAGATACGGCGTCGACCAGTGTGTGGGCGATACGCTGGCCCCCGGCGGGATCATGTACGCCCAGCGCACCATTCCCGTCCTGCTTGAGTTCTGCCGGGATATCCGCGAGGTTTCGGCCCCGGACTGCGTGCTTATCAACCACTCGAACCCGATGGCGATGAACACCTGGGCCTGCAACAAGTACGGGGATGGGGTGAAGTTCATCGGCCTGTGCCACGGCGTGAGCGGCGGGCATCACCAGATCGCCACGGTGCTGGGTCTGCCGGTGTCGGAGGTGGACATCATCTGCGCCGGCATCAACCATCAGACGTGGTACATCAGCGTCAAGCACAAGGGCGAGGAGCTGACGGGGAAGCTCCTGGAGGCCTTCGAGCAGCATCCGGAGTACAGCCGCACCGAGAAGGTACGCATCGACATGCTGCGGCGCTTCGGCTACTACAGCACGGAATCCAACGGGCATCTGAGCGAGTATGTGCCGTGGTACCGCAAGCGGCCCGAGGAGATCCGGGACTGGATCGACCTGGGGGTGTGGATCAACGGCGAGACCGGAGGGTATCTGCGGGTCTGCACCGAGGGGCGCAACTGGTTCGAGCACGACTATCCCAACTGGATGGCGGCGCCGCCGTATACGTTCCGGCCCGAGGACCGCGGCGGGGAGCACGGGTCGCACATTGTGGAGGGCCTGGAGACCGGGCGGGTGTACCGTGGGCACTTCAATGTGCAGAACAACGGCTGCATCACCAACCTGCCGCCGGATTGCGTGGTGGAGGTCCCCGGCTACGTGGATGGCAACGGGCTGAGCATCCCCATCGTGGGAGACTTGCCGCCGGGCCCGGCGGCGGTGTGCAATGCCTCCATCAGCGTGCAGCGCCTGGCGGTGGAGGCCGCGGTGCACGGGGACGACCAGTTGCTGCGCCAGGCCTTCTTGATGGACCCGCTCACGGGCGCGGTGTGCAACCCGCCGGAGATCTGGCAGCTTGTGGATGAGATGCTCGTTGCCGGGGAGCAGTGGCTGCCGCAGTACAAGGACGCCATCGCGGCGGCCAAGAGGCGCCTGGAAAGCGGGAACCTGATCGCGACCAGGGCGGGCTACGCCGGAGCCGCGCGCCTGCATACCAAGACGGTTGAGGAAATGGCCGCGGATCGCGAGCAGGCCACGAAGCAGGCGGCGGAGGCGGACAAGGCCAAGGAGCGCCCGGCGGCCGAGGAGTAGCGAGGAGGCCGCTCGCCGCGCCCTTTTTCGTGATGGAGGGGCCGGGTGTGCCGTCGATGCGACGCGAATCGTCGCCCGCACACCCGGCCCGGCCGACGAGCACGGCACGGAGGCTCGTCTCGGGCCAGCAGCTCAGACTGTGCACTCACATTCAGAACTCCTGACGCGCCATATCCGGGGCGGCAGAAAACCCAGGCAGAAGTGGCCCCGCCGGGCCGGCCTTTCGGGAGATAGGCGTCTCGTCTTCCGTTGTGACGGAGGCGTCCCCGGTGCAAGCGCGGAAGGTCCCCGGCAGGGCGTGCCCTCACCCGCCAGATCGGACCCGCGCAGCGGGCCGGTCTGCCGACCTCTCCCGGACGCCCGCTGCGCGGGCTGGGAGAGGTGAGCGCTCGCCGCCGGCCCCGGGCGTGTAGAGACATCGCCTCCCATGCGCATGTCGGGAGTTCTGAATGTGAGTGGAGAGCCCGAAGCCACGGGGCGGGACGCTCACGAACGCCGGGTTTGCGGGCCCGCGACTTGCTCCAAACGTCGACAAGTGCGCCCTGTAGACATCCAGTCCTCTCCGTGGAGCTCCGTGCAATCCGTGTCTCGGCGGGAAGAGGTTTCCCTGCCGCTCTCGGCCTCTGCCCTACTTCGCGCTGAGTGCTTCGATCACGAACTTGGGGATGTCCGTGTTGTCCATGTACGCCCCGTGTATCGGGTCCTGTGAGGTGGCGCGGGCCGCCAGCTTCTCCACTCCCCAGCCCCTGGCGTAGACACCCACCAGGCTGTTGGTATGGTCGCCGGAGTGGAACTGCGCTCCGGGCAGCTTGCCCTTGCCGTTGTTCTCAAGCGGTTGCGGCTTCTCGTCCGAACCGGGGCCGGTGAGGTAGCCGGTCTCGTGGTCCGCGGTGACGATGAGCACCGTCTCGTCCCAACTGCTGTCGGCCTCCACCCAGGCGATGACCGCATCCACCGCGGCGGTGAAGTCCATCTGCTCCTCGATGACGCGCCCCAGGATGTTGGAGTGGGCGGCCCAATCCACGGCGCCCCCCTCGACCATGAGCGCGAAGCCGTCGGGGCCGGCATCCAGCACGTTGATGGCCCCCAGCGTCATGGTTGCCAGGTCGGGGACGTTGGTGTTGAGCGGGATCTGCAGCGGGGCGGCGATCTTGATGTCCTCGGAGTTGAGCTCGCCGTCGCCATTGCAGTCCACGGTGGCCGGGCGTCCCGACTGGAGAGTGGACGCGGCCTGTGCCACGCCGACCACCCGCGGGGGTACCGCTCCCGATGTGAGCGCCTCGAACTGCTCGCGGGTCTCGATGAAGGTCCACGGGTCTGGATAGCCGTCGCCATCGGCATCGCCACCGGCGACGCCCTTTTGGAGCTCGCGCCAGAGGTCCGGGCCGCCCACATAGTCGAACCGCTTCTCATCGCCCTCGGCCCGTGGCTGCACCCGCCGGCCCCCGTCGTCGTAGTCGGGATGGCCGCAGCCCATGATGACGTTGAGGCGGCTGTCGAGGAGCATCTCGGCGGCGATGGCGGCGTAGCTTGCGCGGGAGGCCTGGTGCACGGCGAAGCCCGCGGGGGTGGCATGGCTCAGCGGGACGCTGGTGACCACGCCGGTGCGCTTGCCCCGGGCCGCCGCGACCTCCATCAGGTTCCACAGGGCGGCGCCGTCGGCGGTTACGCCCAGTCTGCCGTTGGCGGTCTTGGCGCCCGTCGCCAGGGCCGTGGCCGCCGCCGCCGAGTCGGTGGGGCCCTCCTTGACATAGGCCATGTCGGCCGAGGCCTTCCCGGGATCATACGAGCCGCCCAGTGGGAAGGTGCTGCATGCGAGCTTGACCGGGAACTGCTCGAACGACAGGGTCCCGGGTTCGCCGTGGAGGAACATGCCGGTGGCGGCGATGTGGTTGTACCCACAGCCGTCGCTGATCATGATGATGACGTTTTTGGGCGCGGCCGGGGGCTCCTGAGCGTGGCAGGCGGCCACAGCCACTAGGAGCGACAGGAAGAGCGCCAGAAGAGGGAGGGCATTGTGTCGAGACCTGTTCATGCGATCACTCCTCAGCGGGCCGGGGCCCGCAGTATGATGTGGGGCAGGGCGACGCCGCGCGGCATTGGCGGCATCGCCAGAGGAACCTGTGCCGACCCGCTCGAGGCGGGCGAGCCGGGAGACCGCATTGTCACCGGGCACGGTCAAGCCACGGTGAACCCGGGGTCAATGGTTGCTTAAGCGGGCCTGTCGGCCACCGGGCAACGCGGGCTATGGCCGGGGTCCGTGGCGACGTATCGGCCCGCAAGGGCAATGACGTCCCTGGCCCGGGCCACGTCTCGCTCAATCATGTCTTTGGGCGCCGCCTTGCCCGGGTAGATGTCGTAGTCGGCGGCGTACTTCCGCGGAGTGGCATTGGGCATGATCACATTGCCCCCCGCTTGCAGGCCCGCCAGGCGCCCTCCGGGCATGCCGGTCTCCAGGGCGGTGGTGGAAGCCAGCAGCAGATCGGGGATCAGGAGCCGGGCCAGGGCCATCATGTTGAGATTGGTCTGTGCCGAGCCGGGCGGGAGCTGGGCAAGAGGAGTGTCGGCATGCGGGATGAGGATGCCGATGCCGGCCATGTGGACGTTGAGGGAGCGGGCGAGCAGGAGGTCATCGGCCAAGGACTCCACCGTCTGGCCGGGGAGGCCGACGATGCAGCCTGTGCCGATCTGATAGCCCAGCTCGGCGAGGACCTCCAGACACCGCACTCGCTGAGCCAGCGTGCCGTCCGGATGGAGGGTGGCGTACAGCTCGGGGTCGGCGGTCTCATGCTTCAGGAGGAACCTGTCGGCTCCGGCCTCCCGCCAGAGGCGATAGTCCTCTTCCGGGCGCTCGCCGACGGAGAGCGTCACCGCCAGCGGAGTCTCCGTCCTTATGCGGGCGATGACGTCCGCCAGTCTCCCGGCGGTCCACCAGTCGTCCTCTCCCGACTGCAGGACGACGGTACGCATGCCCAGGGCCTCGGCGTGCCGGGCGGCCGCCACGATCTCCTCCGGGGTCATGCGGTAGCGACGGACGGCTCCGTTCTCGGCCCGCAGGCCGCAGTAGGCGCAGTGTCGGCGGCAGTGATTGGAGAACTCGATGATGCCGCGCAGGTGGACGGCATCGCCCATGACGGCGGCGCGGCAAAGGTCGGCCTCGGCCCGCAGCTCGCGGGCCTGCTCCCCTGTGGCCTGGATGTACGCAATCAGCCGGTCGCGGGTCATTGATGCTCGCCTGTGGGAAAGGAGGTAGCGGGGCCTGTGGGGCGGCGCGTCCGGTGCGCTCCCGTCGCGTCATTGGGGCTGCGCGGCCGGGGTCGGCTCCTGCGCGGGGGTGGGTTCGGCCTTCGGGTCGAAGCGGTATGGGAGCCACACGGTGAACGTGGACCCCACGCCCTCCTCCGACTCCACCTCCACGCGGCCGTGGTAGAAGTCCACGATGCGGCGGACGATGGAGAGTCCCAGCCCCGTACCGGTGACGTACGCCGTCTCCGGCCGCTTCTCGCGGAAGAACTCGGTGAACAGGCGCTTGACGCCCTCGACGCTGATGCCCACGCCCGTATCGGCGACGGAGATCTTCAGATACGGACCGTCCTCGGTAGCGGTGGCGGTCACCGAGCCGCCCTCGCGGTTGTACTTGATCGCATTGCTCAGCAAGTTGTTGAACAGGCGGATCAGCTCTTCGCGGTCGGCCTCGACCTTGGGCAACGGCCGGTCCACGTCCACGTTGAGCGTGACATGCTTCTCGTCCGCCAGTGGATGCAGGAGGTCGACGACCTCGTGCAGGACTCCGGGCACATCCTGGGCGGCGATCTCGCGGCGGACGCTCCCGGCCTCCATGCGGGACACATCCAGCAGGTCGGAGACCAGGTCGAGCAGGGCCCGCAGACGCTGGTCGGAGCGCTGGAGCATCTCGGTCTGCTTGGCGGCGTCCGGTACCATTCCCTGGAGGATCACGGAGAGGTACCCGCTCACGGCCGCCAGCGGAGCACGCAGCTCGTGGGCCACCATGTTGACGAACTCCGCCTTCACCTGCTCCACGCGCTTGAGCTCGGTGATGTCGCGCAGCACCGTGACGGTCCCTAGCACCTGGTCGGAGGCCTCATCCATCACGGGCTCCACGGCCGCCAGCACCCAGTCGGAGGAGTTCAGGTGAGAGAGCTGGATCTCGCGGGAGAGCCGCAGGTGGCCTTCGGAGGCCTCCCCGATCATCTCGAAAAGCTCGGCGGGCTCGATGACCTCCCCAAGCTTCCTGACCCCGCGTCCCGGCTGCAGGCGGGGCAGGACCCGCAGGGCCCGGGGGTTGTTGAGCACCAGCTCGCCCTCGTCGTTGCAGACCAGGACGGCGTCGGACATGCAGTTGATGACGGTGCGCAGACGGCTCTGCTCGGTGGCCAGCTCCAGCATGCGCCGCTCGCGCTCGGCCTGCAGTCGGTTGCGCTCCCGGATCAGGTGCGCTCTCTCCAGGGCCTTGTTCACGACGCGGATCAGCTCGTCGGGGGTGAAGGGTTTGGTGAGGAAGTCGTAGGCTCCGAGCTTGGTGGCCTCGATGGCGGTCTCGATCGTGGCATACGCGGTCATGACGACGCGCACGGTCTCCGGGGCGAGCTCGACGGCACGGGAGAGGAACTCCAGGCCGCCGATACCGGGCATCTTCAGATCGACCAGGGCCAGATCGGTATCGGGGTTCTCGGCCAAGAGCTCCAGGCCCTGCTCCGAGGTCTCGGCCAGCAGCACCTCATGGCCCTCGGCACGCATGACCCGCTGGCAGCCCTTACGGATGCCGACCTCATCGTCGACCACAAGCACCTTGTGGTACCCTAGTCGGTGCGCACGACGCTCTGAGTCCGTTGGCTGTCCGGTGCTTCCCGCCATGCCATCCATCAAGCCGCCTCCCGGCAGGCTGTGTGTATTGCGAAGTCGTGCCAGGCGGCGATCCGGCAAGGGGATCGCCGAGTCGGGCCGGAAACTCAGACTATGCAGGTTCTGGGCGGGCGCCGACTCACGTCGCCTCACCCCCCCCCCGACCCCCCTCTCCCTTACTCGCCGATACGACCGGCAAGACGGGAGGAGGGGGGAGAACCGCATTACAGCGAGCGATAGAGGCCTCACCGTGGTGGGGTGTAGCCTGAATGCGTTCATGCATAGTGTGAGCGCAAAGCCCGGCCGGTCCGGTTCCTGTCATTCCCGGCGAAGGCGGGGCTCTCCGCCGGCCCCCCAGGTGCCCGGGCCTTTGCCGCTCACCACCACATTCCGCGGGTCCGCGCTCCGGAAGGCCCGGATGTTGTCCACGGTTGTCTGCAGGATCCGGCCCAGGGCCTCTTTGCTGTAGAACCCGATGTGCGCCGTGACCAGCACCTTCGGATGGTGCATGAGCTGGTAGGCCTCCACGGCCAGGCGCAGAGTGTCCACCGAGGCCCGTTGGTCATGGAGCAGGACGTCGTCCTCGCTGATGACCTCCTCGGCCTCCAGTACGTCCAGCGCGGCTCCCGCCAGGCGGCCGGAGTTGAGGGCCTCCAGCAGGGCCTTGCTGTCCACCACGGCACCGCGGGCGGTGTTGACCAGTACGGCCGAGGGCTTCATGAGCGCCAGCCTCTCGGCGTTTATCAGATGATGGGTCGCGGGCAGCAGCGGCACGTGAATGCTGACCACGTCGCTTTGTGACAGCAGGTCCTCCAATTGCGCGTACTCAAAGCCCATGACCTCGGCGATCAGCGGCTGCGGCCGGGCATCGAAGGCCAGGGCCTTCATGTTCATCGCCAGACCGATGCGCAGTACGTGCAGACCGATCCTGCCGGCCCCGATGACGCCCAGCGTCTTGCCGTTGAGGTCGAAGCCCAGGAGGCCATCGATGCCGGCGTCGCCGCGCTTCATGCGGTCGGTGGCCTGCCAGATGTTCCGCGACAGGGCCAGAATGAGGCCGAAGGTGTGCTCGGCCACAGTGTTCTCGCCGTACTGCGGGACATTGCACACCGTGACCCCCGCGGCGGCGCAGGCCTCCAGGTCGATGTGATCGGTCCCGGTGGAGCGGGTGGCCACCAGGCGCAGGGCCGGGCAGGTCCGCAGGAGCTCGGCGTCAATGCGTGAACGCAGGAAGCAAGACAGGACCTGGACCGTCTCGCGCTGCTCCGACGAAATCTCGGCGGCCGTTGCCGGCGAGAAGCTGCAATCCCACTCTTCCACACACGGCAGGCCCTGGAAGAGATCGGTCTCCCAGGGCTTGGCCTCGACGAATACCACGCGCAGGTGGTTGGGCAGGGTGGCACCGGGCATCGCGACACTCCCGTCTTCACCGGGCGCGGTGAGGGGGGAGCCCCGAGAGGCTCCCCCCGGCGGTGCTCAGAGCGGTGCTCGGAATGGGCCGCTACTCCTTGTTGATCGCGCCGAAGCGACAGGCCTCGAAGCAGGCGCCGCAGCGTACGCAGCGCTCCTGGTCGATGGTATGGGGCTGCCGGGGCTCGCCGCTGATGCAGTGAACCGGGCAGGCCCGCTTGCACAGGCCGCAGCCCACGCACTTGTCCTCGTCGATGACGAAGCGCATCAGGTCTCGGCAGACGTGGGCCGGGCAGCGCTGCTCGTAGATGTGGGCCTCGTACTCCTCGCGGAAGTGGCGCAGGGTGCTGATGACGGGATTGGCCGCGGTCTGGCCCAGGCCACAGAGGGCGCCGCGCTGCGACACGGCGCCGAGGCGCTCGAGGCGCTCGAAATCCTTCTCCTCGCCCTGGCCGCCGGTGATACGGGTGAGCACGTCCAGCATGCGCTTGGTGCCTTCACGGCACGGGGTGCACTTGCCGCAGCTCTCGTCGCAGGTGAAGGTCAGGAAGAACTTGGAGATATCCACCATGCACTTGCGGTCATCCATGACGATGAGACCGCCGGAGCCCATGATCGAGCCGGCTTCGCGCAAGGAGTCGTAGTCAATGGGCGTGTCCAGGTACTGCGAGGGCAGACAGCCGCCGGAGGGTCCGCCGGTCTGGGCCGCCTTGAACTGATGGCCCCCGGGGATCCCCGCGCCGATGTCGAAGATGACCTCACGCAGCGTGATACCCATGGGGACCTCGATCAGGCCGGTGTTCTCCACATTGCCGGCCAGGGCGAACACCTTGGTCCCCTTGGACTTCTCGGTACCGATGGCCGCATACCACTGGGCGCCCAGGAGGATGATGGCCGGCACATTGGCCAGGGTCTCCACGTTGTTGATGCAGGTGGGCTGCCCCCACAGTCCCGCTTCCGCCGGGAAGGGCGGGCGCGGGCGCGGCATGCCGCGCTTGCCCTCGATGGAGGCGATCAGGGCGGTCTCTTCGCCACAGACGAAGGCGCCGGCTCCCAGGCGCAGCTCGATGTCGAAGCAGAAGTCGGTGCCGAGGATGTTGTCTCCCAGGACACCTTTCTCGCGGGCCTGTGCCAGCGCCTTCTCCAGGCGAGCCACCGCCAGGGGGTACTCGGCGCGGACGTAGATGTAGCCCTGGGAGGAGCCCACGGCGAAGCCGGCGATCATCATGGCCTCGAGCACGGAGTGGGGGTCGCCCTCGAGGGTACTGCGGTCCATGAAGGCTCCGGGGTCGCCCTCATCGGCGTTGCAGATGATGAACTTCTTGTCGCCCTCGTACTTGCTGGTGAAGTCCCACTTCATGCCGGTGGGGAATCCGGCGCCACCGCGGCCGCGAAGGCCGGAGGCCTTGACGGTCTCGATGACGTCCTGGGCGGACATCTCGTCGAGGACCTTGGCCAGGGCGCTGTAGCCCCCGACGGCGATGTAGTCATCGATCTTCTCGGGGTCGACACGGCCGACATTGCGCAGGGCGATGCGCAGTTGGCGGCTGAAGAAGTCCAGGTGGTTCCAGTCCCTGGCGAAGCGGTTGATGATCTCGGGCTCATCGGAGGCCGTCTGCTGCGGCCTTTGTCCGGCGTCGATGAGCCACTCGGCGATCGGCTCTCCGCCGAGGACGTCACGCTTGACGATCTCGCGTGCCATCTCGGTGGTGACCTGGACGTACATGCGCGGGGGCAGACCGGGGCTGCGGATCTCCACCAACGGCTCCAGGCTGCACCGACCCACGCAGCCGACGCGGATGACATCGACCTCATCGGCCTTGCCGGCCGCTTTGAGCGCCTCACGGACCGTATCCATGGCATCCTGGGCACCGGCGGCGATGGCGCAGGTAGCGATCCCCACCAGGACCTGCACCCGGTCTGGCTTTGCTTTCACGGCCGGAGCGGCCGCTTCCACCAGCTTCTGGTAACTATCTGCAGCTTTCATCGCTTGCGGGCCTCACTTCTACTGTTCGAGAATGGCTTGAGCTTTCTTGGCGAGCTCGACTGGGTCGACGGGCTTGTTCACGAACTCCAGGACCTTGAGCCACTCGGGCTTCTGCCCTTCCGAGTCGATCCTGAACCCCGTCTCGGTGGTGACGCCGGTGACCATGATGATGGGGATGGCGTTGGTCTCCTCGTGGGAGGCGAGGGCTTCCACGGCGGAGAATCCGGCATAGAGCTTCTCCATCATCAGGTCCATGACGATCAGGTCCGGCATCTCGGCGCGCGCAGTCTCCACGCCTTGCCGGGAGTCGTTGGCCGAGAGCACCTCGAACCCGGAAGCCTCGAGGGCTACCCGGCTGGCTGCGATGAAGTCCACGTCGTCGTCGACGATGAGGATTCTCTTGGTTCCTGCACTCATTGGGGGGTCACTCCACTCGGGACCTGTGTCCGCTGGCTGTTACAACAGTTGCTCTTGTTGTCCGACCGGTTCGATCTCCAACAGCGTGTCGGGTCGGGGAAGGATGAAGATGAAGTCGATCCAGCGACCGTCTTCGCTCTCCGCGCGGATCTCCCCACCCAGCTTGTGCACGATCTCACGGGTGATGAACAGTCCCAGCCCCGTCCCTCGCTCCTGCTCACCCGGCGGCTGCAGGCGTGAGAACTTGCGGAACAGCTCGCCGACCTGGTCCGCAGGAACTCCCATGCCCTCATTCCAGACGTGGAGCTCCACCCAGCCATCCCTGCGCGAGCCCCAGATTCTCACCAGGCCCCGGTCCTTGCCGTACTTGGCCGCATTGCTCAGCAGATTCTCGTACACGATCTGCAGAAGCGACGGATCGGCCTGGACCATGAGGTCCTCGGGGAGGTCCACTTCCACCTCCATGGCTTTCTCGTCGAGGCGCGCCTTGATCTCCCGCAGCACCGGCCGCACCACGTCGACCTCCACCTGCACCGGCCGGGTGCGCACCTCCAGCTCGCCCTTCTCGATGCGCGACAGGTTCAGGTAGTTGAGGATCATCTCCTCGGTGCGGTTCACGGCCAGGAGCACGTCTCCCAGCGCATCCTCCTGATCGGTGGACAGCGCGCCCACGTAGCCGTCGCGCAGGGCGAGCAGGTTGATCTTCATGGCGGCTACCTGGTTTTTGAGCTCATGGGTGATGAACTCCAGGGTGTCCAGGTAGTTTTGGTTCCAGCGTTTGAGCTCACCGGCGGCGCGCTCGAGGTCCTGATTGCTGTGGCGGAGCTTCTCGTCGCGCCCTCCGAGGGCCGCCAGCATCTCGTTGAAGGAGACGGTCAGCCGCTTGACCTCATCCTGCCGGGCGCTGGTTGGTTCCGGCAGGCGATAGGCCAAATTGCCCTGAGCCACCTGGGCGGCGGCGTGGTTGAGGCGCATGATGGGCCGCGCCAGTCGCCCCGCGAGCCAGGTGCTCACCGCCACGGCGACGATCAGGCCCGCCACCAGCACCGCGACGAACACCGCCATCACCTGGCGGCTCATCTCGTCATAGCGGTCCTTGAGGACCCCGACGTACAGCACGCCGATGGTGCGCTTGTCCGGGTCCCTGATGGGCTCGTAGGCCGACACGTACCAGGAGCCCACCACGAAAGCGGGACCGATCCACGTCTCGCCACGGCCCAGCACCTTGTCGTGGACTTCCTCGGAGACCTGCGTGCCGATGGCCCGCTCGTCGTCGGGGCCCATGACGTTGGTGGCGACGCGCACGTCGCGCAAGAAGATCGTCACGGTGCCGAGGTCTTTGCCCTTGTAGACGGCCTGGGTGAAGATGCTGTCGCGGATGAAGTCCACGAGGCCGAAGTTGCGGGTGAGGACGACCCCGCCCCTGACGACGCCGGTGATCGTCCCCGGCGGCCGGATGATGGGAGCGGCCACCTCCATCACCAGCGCCTCGCGGATCTCTTCGGGCCCTCCCGTCTTGGCCCGCGCCGTCGGGACGACCTCGACATAGGCCCTCGAGGCCAACTGTGCGCTCTCGGCGCTGAGCTCTCGGGGGGTCATCAGTCGTGTTCCGGCGGCGGCGCGGCCCTGCTTGAGTGCCGCGCGCACCACCGGGGTATCGGCGACCTTCATGCCCCGGGCGTCCCCACGGGCGGTGGCCACGACGACACCCTCTTGGTCCAGGACCTGCAGATAGTCGAAGCCCGACTTCTCGCGCAGGCCTTCGAGCACGCCCTGGGACACGCCGTTGCCGAACAACTCCGGCTGGCGCGTGATCCAGTCGGCGATGACGTCGCAGTTCTTCTGCCCCTCGTCCAGGCGTTGCTGCAGCACGGCGCGGGCCGTCTTGAGGGCGACAGCGACCCTGCGCTGCGCCTCCCCGACCACCATCTCATTGATCTGAACGCTTCCCACCACGACGGCCAACAGCCCCACCAGCAGGGCCACGGACAGGAAGCAGACCAGCAACTTGGTGCGCAGCGGCAGGTCCATGGATCCTCAGGCATCTTTGGCGCAGCCCACTGCTACAGCGTCCGGAGAGACGCGAGACCGGGCCGCAACGGGCCGGATGGGTCCGGCCGAGGACACCAGGAAGGCCGGTGCCCTCGGCCGTCACTTGCCGGACATGCCCGCAGGCCCTGAAGCCTCTTCGGGCGCTGGAAGTCCGGCCGGAAAGCGGGTCCCGCCGTACAGATGTCATCCTGAGCGTCCATCTCGCGTAGCGAGACAGCGAGGAATCTCACTGAATGCCAGGAGATTCTTCGAGCTGCCCTTACCGGGAGCGGACGCTCTGAGAATGGCAATCTCGGCGAAGGCGGGCTTTTCGGCCGGGCCTCTAGACCTGGGCGCCTTGCAGCTCGGCGTGCGCCTCGGCGGTGTAGTGGGCGATGATGTTGGCGACCTCGTCGGGCGAGACGTTGGCATGGACGCGGTCATTGACCATGACGACGGGCGCCTGGCCGCAGGCCCCCAGACAGCGGGCCTCGTTGATGGTGAACAGCCCGTCGTCGGTGGTCTCTCCGGGCTCCACGTCGAGCTGTCTGCAGACCTCGTCCAGGACGGCCTGGCTGCCCCGCACATAGCAGGCGGTGCCCAGACAGACGCTGATTGTGTACTGCCCCTTGGGTGTCAGGGAGTAGTAGGAGTAGAAGCTGGCCACACCGGCCACGTATGCGGTGGGCACGCCGAGAGACTGGGCCACGTGGTTGATGGCCTTCTCCGGCACGTAGCCGAACAGGTCCTGCACGTAGTGCAGCACGGGCATGAGCGCGCTTTGCACGTGACCGGGGTTATTGGCCTTCTGCCCGGCGATGTACTCGTCCAGCCTGTTCCACCATTCGGGCGTCTCGAGGATCTGCCTTTGATAGCGCATTATTCCTGCGCCTCCTGCGGTCGGATGCCCACCGGCACCCGGGCGTAGTAGTGGGTGTGGAGCAGCTCGTGAGCCTTGTGGCCCATGGGCTCGCCCAGGTAGTCCGCATACAGCTTCTGAATGTCGGGGTTGAGGTGTGACTTGCGGATGGCCCGCTCGTCGTCCAGGCTGTAGAGGGCCTCGGCCCGCTTGGCCAGGATCGACTCGTCCAGCGGGATCGCGTCGGCACCGGCGTACGGCTGGCCGCCACCGCCGATGCAGCCGCCGGGGCACCCCATGACCTCGATCCAGTGGAACTCCTCGCCCGCCCGCATCCGCTCGAGCAGCGTATTGGCGCTGCCCAGGCCGTGGGCGATGGCGATGTGTAGCTTGACGCCCTCGAAGTCGAGGTAGGCCTCGCGAACACCCTTGAGCCCGCGGACTTCGTTGAACACGATGGCGTCGTCGGGCAGTTCCTTATCGAAGATCATCCAGTAGGCGGTGCGGAGGGCCGCTTCGGTGACCCCGCCGGTGACGCCGAAGATCGCGGCGGCGCCGGTGGAGTCGCCCAGAGGGGAGTCCGGTGCTTCCGGGGCCAGGGAGGCGAAGTCGATGCCCATATGCTTGACCAACCAGCCGAACTCACGGGTGGTGAGGACGGCGTCCACGGCGGGCACGCCGTTGACGTACAGCTCCGGTCGGGTGGCCTCGAACTTCTTGCAGGTGCAGCACATGAAGGCCGCGCTGTAGATCTTGGAGGGGTCCACTCCGAGCTTCTCGGCCAGGAAGGACTTGACCACCGCGCCCTGCATGCTCATGGGCGACTTGGCGCTGGACAGGTACTGCATCATGTCGGGGTGGAACTGCTCGCAGTACTTGACCCATGTTGGGCAGCAGGAGGTGATATTGGGCAGGTGGCCGGACTTGAACTTCTGCACGAACTCGGCGGCCTCTTCCATGATCGTTAGGTCGGCCGAGAACTGGGTGTCAAACACGTAGTCGATGCCCATGCGCCGCTGTGCGGCGAAGGATTCGCCCTCCCAGGCCGTGCCGGGCGGCAGGTCGAAGCACTCGCCGATGGCGGCGCGCACCGAGGGGGCCATCTGGCTGACCACGATGAGCTCGGGATCCTCGATGGCCTTGAGAAAGCCCGCCGTGGCGTCCTTTTCGAGGAATGCCGCGGTGGGACAGACGTTGATGCACTGGCCGCAGCCGGTGCAGACCGTCTCCGGCACCGGGGCGTCATGGGCCGGCATGACCACGGTACCGAACCCGCGCCCGACCTGACCGAGGGCCGCCACCTCCTGCACCTCGCCGCACATGCGCACGCAGCGACCGCACAGCACGCACTTCTCGGGGTCGCGGATGATGGCGGCTCCGGAGAGGTCCTTGTCGTAGCGCTTGCGCTCACCGGCGAAGAGCCGCTCGCGGATGCCCATGGTGTTGGCCAGGCGCTGCAGCTCGCAGTTGCCGTCGCGCTCGCAGGTGTTGCAGTCTTCCGGGTGGTTGTCCAAGAGCAGCTCCACGATATCCCGGCGCAGCCGGAGGATCTCGGGAGTGTGCGTCTTGACGACCATCCCCTCGGCGGCCGGGAAGCAGCAGGAGGCCACCGGGTTGCGCTGTTTCTCGACATCCACGATGCAGACGCGGCAGGCCCCCGCCATGGACAGCCGCGGGTGATAGCACAGCCGGGGGATGCGGATCCCCACGGTATCGGCCGCCTGCATGATCGTGGTACCCTTGGGGACCGTGACCTGCACCCCATCAATCGTCAGTGTGATGTCCGACATCGATTCTCACCTGTCTTTGACAGTATCTGCCAGAGCCTGCTCGAAACACTGCCGCGCCACGGGGCCGGCCTCGCGGTGGCTCCGGGGTTCGTGACCCCGACGCCCCCCGAGCCGGTGAACTCCCCGCCTCCGGGCTTTCCGCCTAGTGGGATGGTACACAACCGACCGGACACGAAGGTGGCTGCAGGGGGCGCAGCCAAGTTTGTGATTTGTTGCACATATCTGGGGCCAAACACTCAGGAACTGGCCGTCTCCGTCTCCGGCCAGTCTCCTGCCAGCTCGCTGACGTCACTCAACCGAGATACAGGAACCCATCATCGCTCATGAAACAAGCCAGACGCAGACGGCTTGTGAATTGTGGCACATACTCGGCGGCCTACAGCACTTAAGGCTGGCCAGACTCTCGTCGACCAGCCCCCATGCGCCGTCTTCAAATCAGCCAGAACAGCAGCTAGTCGGATTGTGGCACAAACCCGCACCAATGTCAATCCCCAAAGGTCGCTTCAACAGCCGGGTGATAGACGACCCGTGCAGACCCCGACAGGCGCGACGCAGACCGCGTCGGCACCCACGCGGGAAACTCACATTCAGAACTCCTGACACGCAGTAGTTGCGGG
>Ga0334884_1000901_pt1 | contig 49964 bp, 38 predicted proteins | sample GraSluR1_MG_7_FD_207215 | JGI IMG/M metagenome (GOLD analysis project Ga0334884, IMG submission 207215) | Sludge microbial communities from methane-producing bioreactor in Wageningen University, Netherlands - Granular Sludge_12_05 R1 | ecosystem: Engineered > Bioreactor > Anaerobic >... | reverse complement strand
GCTCCGCCGCCTCGATCAGGTCGTAGAGGTCGTCATTGAGGTCCGGGTTGACGAGCTCCAGCTCGGGGGTGCGGTTCTCGTAGTAGAGGGGCACCGTGGCCCGGTCCTCCACGGACTGCTGGAAGTCATAGATGGAGACGTAGTCGCCGAAGACCTCCCGGGTGCGCTCTTCGCCGGCGATCAGCGGCGTGCCCGTGAAGGCCAGGAAGAGGGCCCGGGGCAGGGCCGAGCGCATGTTGAGGGCCAGGGTGTCGTACTGGCTGCGGTGGGCCTCGTCGGTCAGGACGATCACGTCGGGCCGGTCGCACAGGAGTTCCGGGGTCTGGAACTTGTGGATCAGGGTGAAGACGTAGCGGTGGTTGCCCCGCAGAAGCTCGCGCAGGTGGGAGCCGCTGGTGGCGTGGCACTGGTCGCCCTCGCTGCCGGAGACGGCGCCCGCGGCCTTGAAGGTCCGGGCGATCTGGTCGTCCAGTTCGACCCGGTCGGTGACCACCACGAAGGTCCAGTTGCCCGGTACCTTGCGCAGGACCTTCTGGGCGAAGAAGACCATGGAGAAGCTCTTGCCGGACCCTTGGGTCTGCCAGAAGACCCCGGCCCGGCCGTGTCCGCGCCCGCGGGCCTCGAGCATGGAGGCCAGGGCGTTGTTCACCCCCAGGAACTGGTGGTTCTGGGCCAGGATCTTGACCAGTCCGGCCTTGTGCTCGGAGAAGAGGGTGAAGTTCTCCACCAGGTCCAGCAGGCGCCCCCGGTGGCAGGTGCCCCGCAGCATGACCTCCAGGGAGACCCGGCGGGGCTCGTCCTCGCGCTGGATGCGCTTCCACTCGAAGAAGCGCCCCCAGTCGGCGGTCAACGAGCCCACCCGGCTGTCCGTGCCGTTGGAGGCCATCAGCAGGGCGTTGTACCAGAAGAGCGCCGGGATCTGGGACTTGTAGTGGGTCAGGTTCTCGTCGAAGGCCGTGCGGGCGGGGACTCCGGGCTTCTTGAGCTCGATCACCACCAGGGGCAGGCCGTTCACGAAGCCCACCAGGTCGGGCCGGCAGGTGTAGAGGGATCCCACCACGGTCAACTGGCTGACCAGAAGGAAGTCGTTGTTCTCCGGGGTGTCCCAGTCCACGGCCCGCAGGCGCACGGTCTTCTGCCCGCCGTGCTCGCGGTCGGGCACCGAGACCCTCAGGCCTTCCTTGAGGAGCAGGTAGACCTCCCGGTTGGCCGCCGCCAGCGTCATCCCTGAGCGGTCCCGGGTCAGCTCGTCCACCGCCGACGTGATCGCTTCGGGCGGAAGGGTCGGGTTGAGCCGCTCCAGGGCCGCGCGCAGGCGGGCCACAAGCACCACCTCGGACTTCGTCTCGCGCTGCAGCGTGCCATCCGGGCCGAAGGTCTCCTCCATGGCCGAGACAGTCTGCCAGCCCAGGTCCGCGAAGAGGTGGATCGCGGGCTGCTCGACGAGCTGGTCTTCCGTGTAGGCGTGGGGGGTCATCCGAGGGCCTCCAGGTCGACCTGGCCCGAGAGGAGTCGGGGGAGCAGGAGGTCCCGGGTGCGGCGGAGGGTGGCGATCTGATTCGAGAGGAGGACCACCAACCGGCGGGCGTGGCTCGTCCGCGACTCATATTCAGCTTGAACTGCGGTTGCTGGGACGATGACCTCATGGTGCCCGAAGTTATTAATGGGCATGTATGGATTGGCTGCACCGCCGACGTAGCTTCCGAAGTTGATGTTCGACAAGACCTGCCACGAAAGCTCAATTGATCGAATGGCGGCAGGGCTGACCAGGAAAGCGTTGTTTGTTACCCAGCAGGGCGTCTCTGAACGATGCAGTGCTCCGCACGAGCCAATCTTTCCCATAATTATACATCGCTGAGCCATGGGTAAATTGTCCGTGCTGCCGATGACGCCGTTTGCACCATAGACGGGAATAACCCCGCCCTGGCGGCAGGACTTCTTTATGGGCTTGCCTGATCGAAAGTCGAGAGCCTCGTCAACTCGTCGCACCTCCCACCCCTCTGGAATCTCGCCGAGGGGGGAGGGGACGCGGGGGTGGTCCTTGTGGCCGGGGAAGCGGAAGTCCACGAACCACTCCCGGTACAGGGAGCGGGCCATCTCCTCGAGGATCCTGATGCGCCTCTGGCAGTTCTCCACCAGGTCGTCATAGGCCGAGAGGATGGCGGCGATGCGGCGCTGGAGGGGGAGGGGAGGCAGTTCAAACTCAAAGCCAAGTATCTGTGTCCCGCTGATGTGTGGGACGTTGACGCCTGTCGTGATGGGCCTGACATAGTTCTCGAAGCCAGGCCCGCCGATCACAAAGCGAAGGAAGTCCTGGTCGAGGTTGCCGTTGCTGGCGCGTAGTCGGGAGCAGCGCTGGACCAACAGTGCGGCGGGGTCACCCTTTCGGATGAACGCCCATTTCAACCCAGCGGGTATCCACGGTCGGTCCATCGCCACGACCACGTCGCCGGGCTGCAGTTGGTACTTCTCCAACCTCTGCCAGTCTGAAGCTGGCCATCGCTTTGCGATATCCCAAAGGATGCGCCCTTGGCTCACATTCTCGCCTTTGACAAGCGCGATATCGTCGGGACTGCTGGTGTACTGGTCGCTCTTGAAAGCAAATCCGGCGAGAAGGTCCACGCAATCAGCGAGCTTCACCTTGGGCCAGCTCACCCTCACTGCAGCAACTCCGCCACGTTGGCGGCGATGGTCTGCTCCAACTCGCGGGCCTGGGCGTTCAGGAGTTCCAGTTCCTCGTTGAGGGCCTCCAGCTTCTCCTTGAAGTCCTCGTCGCTCACCTCTTCGCCGGGGGCCACGCCCACGTAGCGGCCGGGGTTCAGGGACCAGCCCTGGGCCTCGATCTCCTGGATCGTCGCCACCTTGCACAGGCCGGGCACGTCGGCGTAGGTGGGCTTCTCGCCGAAGACCTCGGCCAGCTTTGCGCCTGCCTCCTCGCCGCCGAGGGTCAGGTCCAGGGCCTCGCCCCGGTAGAGGCGCACCACGTTGGCCAGGAAGCCGATCTGGGCGGGGGTCCAGTCCCGGTGGGCCCGGTCCACCTGGCGGTAGATGTGGCGGGCGTCCAGGAAGAGGATCTGGTCGGCCCGGGGGGTCTTCGCCTTGCCCCGGTCCAGGAACCACAGCGTGCAGGGCAGGGTGACCGTGTAGAACATGTTGGGCCCCACGGCCACCATGGCGTCCACGGCCCGGGCCTCGATCAGCTTCTGGCGCAGGTCCTGCTCGGACGAGCGGGCGTCGGAGGCAGAGTTGGCCATCACGAAGCCGGCCCGGCCCTTCTCGTTCAGGGCCGAGTAGAAGAGCTGGATCCACAGGTAGTTGCCGTTGTCCGTGCGGGGCAGGCCGAAGGGGAAGCGGCGACGGGGGCCCACCGAGTCCTTCAGGCGTTCCTTGTCCACGGCGTTCACGTTGAAGGGCGGGTTGGCCAGCAGGAAGTCGAACTGGCCCGTGGCGGCGTGGGGGTCGTCGTAGTAGCTGTTCACGTTGCCCCCGTGGCGGATGTCCCCCTCCAGGCCGTGGACGGCCAGGTTCAGGCGGCACAGGCGGCCGGTCTCGTCGGTCTTCTCGACGCCGTGGATGGAAAGCTCGGCGGCGGGGTTGCGCTGGTGCTCCTCCACGAAGCGCGCCGACGAGACGAACATGCCGCCGGAGCCGCAGGCGGGGTCCAGGATCCGGCCGTGGTAGGGCTCGATCACCTCGGTCAGCAGGCGCACCAGGCAGCTCGGCGTGTAGAACTCGCCCCCCCGCTGGCCCTCCGTGCGGGCGAACTGGCCCAGGAAATACTCGTAGATGCGCCCGAAGGCGTCGTAGCCGGAGCTTTCGGGGATCTCCGAGACCTGCTTGAGCAGCTCCTTGAGGAGCGTGCTGGTGAAGAGGTTGTAGGTCCTGGGCAGGACGCCGGCCAGTTGGGGGTTGTGCTTCTCGATCTCCCCCATGGCGGCGTTGACCTGGGCCCCGATGTCCTCGCCCTCGGGCCGGTGCAGCAGGTGGTCGAAGCGCGCCTGGGCGGGCAGGTAGAGGAGGCCCTCGGCGTGGTAGGCCCCCGGGTCCTCCACCCGGCTGCCCCGGCGGGACGACGTGCCGGCCTTCTCGAGTTTCGCCCGCTGGGCGCTGTAGCGCACCTCGGCGAAGCGCAGGAAGATCAAGCCCAGGATCGGCCCGGAATATTCCTGCGCCTTGAGCCCCGAGTTGGCCCGGAACTGGTCCGCCGCATCCCAGAGACGCCTCTCCAGGGTGGCGGTGGCGGTGTCCTTCTCGGCAGGGGCGATCCAGTTCATGGCTTCAGGCTTTCCCGTTCAGGTGCGCTCCGAGCATCCGGTGCTTGGGCTCGGGGCTTGGATGCCGCGCGGGCCTTTCCCTGCCCCGGCCACCGGGAACCGTGATCGGTCAAGCGAATTTTCCCGATTTTGTCGACTTCCCACAAGGTCCCTGGACGCAAGACGGCCAGATGTTCGAGTGCTGAACACCACCCGGAAGGGGGTCTCGAACCTTGGCTGCCCAGACGAGCTCCCCCCCCCCCCCCCCCCGCCGCGGGAGGTCCCCCTGCCACGGCCGAGAAACCCGGGGCTCATGTCGAAGCGCACCTTGTGCTGGCTGGTGTCGATCGCGGCGGTCTCGGCGGTCTTCCGCTTCGCCCCCACGCCGGCACAGTACCTGGAGTTGGACTCGGCCATCTACCTGAGGGCCGCGGCCGAATACCATCGCGCTTTGCTGGACGGGACCTTGTGGACCCGTCCTTTGACCCCCGAGAACTACACCGCGGTCGGCTACTGGCCGCCGCTCTTCCCCCTGCTGGCGGGACTGCTCGGCAATGCCTGGGCCCTGGCCGCGGGGGCGGGGTGGCTGCTCTTCCTGCCGGTCTACGTCCTGGCCCGGAACCTCTGGCAGGACGAGGACACCGCCCTGCTGGCCTCCGGCCTGGTCGCCCTGCACCCCTTCCTGGCCTGGTACGCCCGGGTCCCCCGAACCGAGGGCCTGTTCCTGTTGCTCTATGCGCTGGGACTTGCCTTGGCGCTCTCTCCGGCTTCCCGGACACAGGCCGGCCAGCGCCCCGGTCCCGGCCGGTTCCTCCTGGGGGGCGCCTTCCTGGGGCTGGCCTACGCCACCCGCTTCGACATGCTCGTGATCCTGCCCGCCGTGCTGGTCTGGCAGCTCCTGCTGCGGACCCGGCGGGAGGCCGGGTTGACCTTGCTCGGGTTCGTCCTGGCCGCCCTTCCCTACCTGGTCTACCTGGCCTGGCTCAACGAGGGGATCCCCACCCTGATCAGCGCCGAGAAGTCCCTGTATGACACCCTGGAGGGGGCCTGGACCACGGCCACCGGGCAGACCATGTCCGAGTTCACCGCCCGCTTCGGGCCGCCCGGTCGGATCCGGGTCGACCCCGCCGACCCGCTGGTGCACGAGCTGTTGTCGACCCGGGTCCCGGGAATGCTGCTTCGAGGCGTCCTCTACCTCCCCGCCACCCTGGCCAGCGCCTCCTGGAACTGGACCTTGTTGATGGTGCCCGCCGCGCTGAGCCTGATCGAGCCTCGCGACCGACGCAACCTGGCGATGCTGGTCATGCTGGCCCCCGTCCCGCTGCTGGCGGTCCTGACCTCCTGGGACCCCAATCCCCGCTACCAGGCCTTCACGCTCGTGCCCCTGGCCCTGCTCGCCGCTCGCGGCCTGACCCTGCTCTGTCAGAGGCCTGCACCCGACCCTCTGGCCCGTTGGGCCATCTTCGGGGTGGCGGCCCCCATGCAACTGGCCTCGGCCTGGATCGTGCCCCTGGGCCCCCACTTCGACCAGCGGGGACCCGTGGACCACTGCTTCTACGAGCTGGTCCCCGAGGCCCGAGCCCTTCAGGCCGCGGCCCTGGGGCTGGGCTTCACCGCCTTCGCCCTGGCCGGCTGGCGCTGGGGAGCCCGCCCCGGCGGGCTGGCCGGCTCGGCGCTGGCCCTGGCCGCGTGCGCCGGACCGGTGTCGGTCGCGCTGGGGCACGCCGAAGGCCTGTACCGCATGGTGCTGCCCCTCACCCTGCTGGGTCTGGCCTTCTTGCCTCTGCTGTCCGGGCTGACCCTGCCTCGGAGCCTGTGGGGAAGCCAGATGCGCACCTGGCTTCTGGGTGCGATGGGCCTGGTGGCCTTGCAGAATGGCCTGGTCCTGGCCGGCTGGGACCTGGCCCACACCCGGCTGGTCCACAGCCCCGGCGTGGCGGCGGTCCTCTCCCGACAGCCTCCCGGGACCCGGCTTCTGGCCTACCAGCAGGTGGACGCCCTGCGTTCGGGCGCCGAGTGGGTGCCCCTGCAACGCTCCCGGGGGCTGGGGGCCGTGCTCGAGGCCGAATCTCCCGACTTCGTGATGCTCTCGATTCCCGAGACCGGCAGTGCGGCCGGAGCCGTGGTCGCCGTCCCCGACCTGGAATCGACCGGCCGGGTGCAGTTGTGGGGGGTCTTCCCGGCGGGAGGCGGGGTCGCCGGCTGCCCGCGGGCCTGGCGATTGTATCGGGTCCTGCCTCCCGGAGAACGCGGTCCGGGATTGCAGCGGACCCTTCCGGATCGGCAGGCGCCCGGCGATCTGCCCACCCGGAAGGGGGCAGAGGGCTGAAGGATCTCCTGGTCGAGGCCTCCACGGGTCCCCAGGTCGCCTCGAATCCGGGGAGTGTTGCCCGGGGACTCCCCGGTCTTTCTGATTTCTTCAAGTCCTCCGAGGGATTCTGTCTTCAAGGACCCCGGCCGCCGGCCGGGACCGACTCTTCCAGCGGAGGCCCTCCCGGTGCAGGTCCCATCCTCAGCCCACCTCTCCACCCCGTCGCGCCCCCTCCGGGAGACTCCCCTGGCCGCCGGACCCTCCGGGCAGGTCGCCCAGGCGCCCGTTCCGGACCAGGACGGGTTCCGGCCCATCCTCTTCGAACTCGACGCCCGCAGCCTCCCCCAGCTTCGCGACGTCCGGCTCTGCGGCTCCTTCAATCCTCAGACGGGGGCCCATGACCCCGACTGGAACGGCGGGCTCGGTCTGCCGATGCGGGACGACGGGCAGGAGGGAGACCGGGTGGCCGGCGACCGGGTCCACACGGCCCGGGTTTCGCTGCGCGAGGGCCAGGCCCAGGAGTTCCGGTGGGGCGCGACGGGGGACGTGGTGCGGCCGGATGGGACGGTGGAACCTGCCCGCTGGCTGGTGATGGCCCAGAACCCTCCGGCCTTCCACCTGGAAGACGGCGAAGTGCAGACCCATGCGCCGGTCAAGACCCACCTCTTCGGGGTGCACCGCGAGGGGGGCGACGGCATCCGGTTCATGACCTGGTCGCCGGAGATGGGGCGTGGGGACCTGGCGGGGTACCGCCTGCACGTGGATCTCCTGGACCCTCAGGGAAATCCGACCCTCTCGCTCCCCATGGACCGCGACCCGTCCACCGGCGTGTGGAGCCTGCGCCGCGAGACCGGTTGGGCCGAGATGAAGGGGAAGCCCTACCAGTACTCAGCCCGAGACGCTGAGGGGAGGATCCTGCAGACCCGTCAGGGGGCTCCGGTGGCCTACGGAGACCCGTGGGCCCGGTTCCTGCAGGGACCGCAGCGCGGGGTCGAGCGGATCCACGTCGAGCCGGTGCTGGGCTTCGAGACCGGCGGATGGGACGACAGCGGCTCGGGGGGGCCGAACTTCTCGGACAACCCGGAGTGGGGGCGCTTCACCGTGGACTCCCACCCCTCGGCCGAGCGGGTCCGCCTGGTCCTGAAGGACGAATCCGGTCAAGCCCTGTCCAAGGCGCAGCTCCTCGAGCGCCTGGGCCGGCCCGAGCTGATCCCCTATGACCAGGCCCGACCCGAGGAGCGCCGGGACGTGGACGTCCTGCGCCGCTGGGGGCATGCCGACTCCGAGCCGCTGATGAAGTACTCCTGGCTGGACCGGGTGGGCGAGGACGGGGCCATCGACCTGGTCCGGGTGGACTCCAAGGCCGGAACCGCCTGGGTCACCGCCGTCAACAACTACCCGCGCCTGCTCGGGCTGCGCTACGAGTTCCAGGTCTTCGAGGACGGCCGGCTGGTCGGGGACGCGAACGGCGATGGTCGGCTGGCGGAGGCCGAGAGACGGGCGACTCCGGTCAACGACCCCTACACCGACGTGATCCTGCCCCATCCCGGCTCCAGCCGGAAGTCGATCATCCGTGAGTCCACCTACCAGCCCCGCTTCGACCAGGTACCGCGCAAGCAGACCGACCACCGCAGGTTCGTCGTCTACGAGGCTCATGTCGGCTCCTTCATGAGCGCTCCGGACAACGCCGTGCCGGCCACCTTCGAGGACATGATCGCCAACCTGGACTACCTGGAGACCCTGGGCATCGACTCGCTGGAGCTGATGCCGACCCAGGAGTTCGGCTCGCGCCGGGACTGGGGCTACGCCACCGGCTACTACAACGCCGTGACCGATGCCTACGGCTTCGCCATGGAGCGTCAGCAGGCGCTGGAACTCAAGCTGATCGAGCCCGATGAGCAGCCCGGGGCCGAGCGGGTGTGGGTGTCGGGGGCCGAAGGCCTGAAGCTCCTGGTCGACGAGGCCCACAAGCGGGGGCTGAACGTCTTCGCCGACGTGGTCTACAACCACATCTCGGGCCGGACCGACGTCGAGAATCCGCTGGGACGGATCGATGGCGACAAGCGCTCCTTCGTGAACTGGTGGGGGCAGGGTGACTCGCACACCCCCTGGGGCCTCAAGCCCAACTTCTCGGCCCAGGAGGTCAAGGACTTCTTCTCGGACAACGCCGCCCAGCAGGTCCAGGAGTTCGGCTTCGACGGGATCCGCTTCGACTTCACCCAGGTCCTGCACGACACCGGGAGCCCGGCCCAGCAGTTGGAGGGCATGGAGACCCTCCGGCAGATCAACCGCACCCTGCAGTTCCTCCGTCCCGGCGTCTATGCCGTGGCCGAGGACTTCAGCGGCAACTGGCTGGTGGCGGCCGGCCTGGACGCCTCCGAGCAGCAGGGCCCGGTCCTGAAGAAGGGCATGGGTTTCCAGGGCGTGTGGAACGACCGCTTCCACGACGACCTGCTGGCCATGGCGGCCGGGCATGCGGACGCGGATCGCCTGATGGGAGCCCTGCTGCACCACGAGGGAGTTCCCGCCTGGGACCGCGGCGTCGTCTACGCGCACAGCCACGACGAGGTGGGCAACACCGGGAACTGGATCGCGCGGGCGGCGGCCGGCTCCAAGGACCAGGCCGCGGTCGGGGCCGCCTACCCCCGGGCCATCAGCGGCACGGCCTCGGCGATGACCCTGCTCGGACCCGGAACCCCGATGCTCTTCCAGGGCGAGGAGTTCCTGGCCAACAACGACTTCAAGCACGGCCTGACCTCGACCTGGGGGGCCGACCTGGGTTGGCTGGACTTCCAGGTCACCCCCGACCGGGCCGACCACTTCCGCACCCTGGCCGGGCTGGACCGTTCTCACCAGGAGGTCGAGCGTTCCAGGTTGGACCCCCGCGAGCAGGAGCTCTTCGACCGCTATCTGGGCATGGGGGCCGACGAGCGCCAGGAGGCCCACCACCTGGCCGACCAGGCCGGCCACTTCCAGAGGACGCGCGACCTCATCGCCCTGCGTCGCAGCTCGAGCGCCTTCTCGGCCGCCGGCAGCATCTCGCGGGTCTACACCCACAACCTGGACCGGGTCCTGGCCTTCAAGCGCGACCAGGGCGGCTCTCAGGACGAGTTCGTGGTGATCAGCAACTTCGCCGACCAGGACCGTTCCGGTTCGCAGATCCCGCTGCCCGCCGGCGAGTGGCGTGAGGTCTTCAACACCAACGCCCGGAAGTATGGGGGGACCGGCACGGGCAACGGGGGGCAGGCCGTGCGCGCGGGCAGCCACCTGGTGCTCCCGGCGGGTTCGACGATCGTCCTGAAGAAGGTGTCGTAGGGGGGCGCCACCAGGGCGCCGGGGCGGCCACCGGACTCCGGCGGGAGCGGCCCTTCCTCAGGGCTGCAGGGTCTCCTGGAGCGCCTCGGAGTCTTCAAACGGACGCAGCTCGTGGACGCGGCAGACCGGATGCAGCGTGCAGTAGCGGCAGGTGTCCCGACGCACCGGGTCCACCGCGCAGTAGCCCTGCCGGAACTGGGCTCCCAGCGAGGCCAGGACGTCTCGCCAGTAGCTCACCAGCGCGGCCCAGTCGGCGGCCACGGCCGCGAAATCCGAAGCTGCCAGGCAGGGAACCTGGGGGTGGAATCCCGGGTGCCGGGAGACCCCCTTGAGCTTCATGTCGCCCGGACGCACCTGGGCGAAGAGCACCGCACCGGTCTGCTCTTCGGTCCCCGAGCAGTACAGGGGGAGCTGGGGTTCCTCAGGCCGGTCTCCCAGCCAATGTCGGGGGTTCGGGCGGCCGGTCTTGTAGTCCAGGACGGCCAGGCTTCCGTCCTGAAGACGGTCCAGCCGGTCGATTCGGGCTTCGAAGACCAACCCGGCGACCTCCATCCTCCGGCAGACCTCAAAGCCCACCACCTCGAAGGGCGAGCGCTCACGCTCCACCTCCAGCCATTCCAGGGCCAGGCGGCTCAGGCGATCCCGCTCGATCTGGCGGAAGCGGCCCGTCAGCACGTCCGGCCGCTGCGCGGCCATCCGGGCCAGGGCCTTCTCGGCGGCCTCCACGGTCAGTTCGGCCAACCTCTCCGGGGCCGCCTCCAGCAGGACCGACTGCGACCCCAGCGCCCGCCAGACGTGCTCCAGGGCCTCATGCAGCAGGGTGCCTCTCTCCCGTGCGCCCAGGCCCGGCTGCACGGCCTCCAGGGGGCGGGCACCCAGGCGCAGTTCGGCGAAGGCCCGGAACGGGCACGCGGCCTGAAGCTTGAAGAGCGCGGTGCCGCCGCGCGCCACCTCCCCGGGCGGACAAGGCGGGGGAGGGCGGTCGGGGGCCACCTGCAGGCCACCGGCTTGGTGCATGACCTCGCGCCAGGGGCGGAACTCGGGCAGGACAGGCGAGCCTTCCGGCAGGTGGGCCAGCAGGGCGCTGGGCCGCAGCTCGCGGTCTCCCTCGCTGCGGGCGTGGCTGGCGACCCCGTGGGGAGCTCCCGCCAGGATTCTCCGAGTGACCCGGCGGGCGAACTCCAACTCGTGGGGCGCGCTGGACCCGGGCATGTCCATCCGGCGCTGCAGGTCCAGGGGGAGATAGGGATTGGGCCGGGCACCGGGCGGCCAGGCCTCGTCGTGGACGCCCAGCATCCAGGTGGCGTCGAAGTCCAGACCGGCCGCCTCCAGGAAGCCCAGGACCTGGACCGGCGCCTCCGGCCCCCGGGGTTGGAAGATCGTCTCCCGGCACAGCGAGGTCAGGGCCCCCAGGGCCTGCATGAAGGTCATGGAGGGGCGCACCAGGTCCAGGCCCCGAAGCTCTGCCAGGACCTCTCGGAAGCGCAGCCGGACCTGGGCGTCCTCGCCGTCGACCGGGCGCTCGCCGGGCCATCCGCCGGCCTGCAGCAGGGCGTCGAAGGACTCCGACCAACGGGCGGGGGATTGCCGGAGGGGAAGGTCCCGGCTCAGGTCCCGCACCCGGTCCAGGTGGTCGGCCAGAAGCGGGCAGGCATCGGGTCGGGGCAGACCTTCACGATCGCTCGAGCGGGCCATCCGGGCCAGTCGCTCCAGTCCCGCGTCCGGGATCATCCTCCGGCGCAGCGTCGCGTCCAGCAGGCCTCGCTGGCCGCGCTCCGACTCGGCGCCGCCCAGGTGGGGCGACGACAGCAGGGCCCCGACCTGCTGCAGGGGCAGGGGAGCGTGGGCCAGGTGAAGCAGCGTCAGGGCGTCGGCGACCAGACCCCGGTCGGCCAGGGGCCGGCCCAGCGAGAGGTTGTAGGGGCGGGGGCGACGGGCCTTCCCAGGCAGGACCGCCTCGGGGCAGAGCAGATCCTCCAGGAGGCGCTCCAACAGGGTTCGGCTTCCCCCCAGGTCGGGCACCACCAGGGCGATCCGGGTCTCCGGGTCATGCGACAGAAGCCCGCGGGCCCAGCGAACCGCTGCGGCGGCCTCGGCCTCGGGGTCCGCCCAACTGGTCCGGGTGAAGTCCCCCGGCGGGCCCAGGTCCTGCCAGACCCTCGTGCCGCAGCCCGCTCGACGGAGGGCCTCCAGGAAGGCTTCGTGGCGGGGGGGGATCCGGTCGAAACCCACCAGGAGGAGGCCGGAAGGGAGGGCCATCTGGCCTCTCTCGAGGGCTTCCTCGAGGGCTTGCGGCAGTCGGGCGGGGTCCAACCATCCCCGAGCCTCGCACATGGTGTCGACCCGGTGGGCCCACCCGGCAAAGGCCCTGGAATCGTCGTCCAGGAAGGGGTCTTCGGGGTCCACCCCGCAGCCGTGATCGTGCAGGAGATGCCAGGCTTCGATGGCGGTCCGGGCTGCCGAGCGGGGGTTCAGCAGGCGCGCTCCCTGGGGCGAGTCCTCCAGCACCTGCTGCCAGAGGGCGGCCTCCTGGGCCGGGCGCAACAGGATCGGCCGCGGAGCCTGCCAGTCCAGGGCCTCGTCCCACAGAGCCTGAAGCCAGGAGCGCCAGGAGAGGATCTCGCGGGGCTCCCAGGTCAGCGCGTCCCGGGCCTGGCGGTCGTCCCGGGCACGCAGGTGCCGGGCCATGCGCTCGTTGGGCGTGACCACGAGGATGTCTGGAGGCAGTTCGGAGAAGGGCATCGGGCTTTGGAACGCAGGGCACTCTTCGGAGAAGGATCTTCAGGGCCTGCCGCCGGCTTGCAGGAAGGAGTTGGAGGCTTGCAAGGACAACTCCATTCCATTCTTCTCCGCTGGAGCGTCCCTGATGCCCACCCTCTCCAAGCACATCCGCTCGCGCAACCCGTCGGCCATCCGCCTGGCCGGGATCCGCTTCGCGGGGCGCCGGGACGGAACCCGAGCCCTGAACGTGGCGATCGGGAACGTCTCGTTGCCCATGCACCCGGCGATGATCCGTCGCCTGCATGGTCTTGCTGCACCGGAGAGCCCCTTCTGCGAAGGCGTGGTGCGCTATACCCCCACCGTGGGGACCGACGAGACCCGTCGGGCCTTCCTCAACGTCCTGGGGGCCAGTGGCCTTCCCACCCAGGGCCTGCACGTCCTGGTCACCGACGGCGGCAGCCAGGCCATGGAGCTGGTCACGCTGGCCTGCTGCGGGCCGGCCGGCACCACCGAAGCCCCTCTGCTCCTGATCGACGCGGCCTACCCCAACTACAAGGCCTTTGCCCAGCGCCTGGGCCGGGCCACCGTCTCCTTCTCGCGCCTGCTGGAGGATGACGGACGCTTCACCCTGCCTCGGCCCGAGGAGATCCGCGACCTTTTGAGCCGGCATCGCCCCGGAGCCCTGGTGGTGATCCCCTACGACAACCCCACCGGGCAGTACTATGACCACCCGACGATGGTGCAACTGGCGCGCCTGTGCGTCGAGCACGACCTGTGGATGGTCTCGGACGAGGCCTATCGCGAGCTGTACTACACCGGGGGGCGGCCGACCAGCATCTGGGCGATCTCCGAGGAGGAGGTTCCCGGGATCACCGGCCGGAGGATCAGCATCGAGACGGCCTCCAAGGTCTGGAACGGCTGCGGGTTGCGCATCGGGGCCCTGGTGACCGACAACCTCGAGCTGCACACCCGCTGTGAGGCCGAGAATACCGCCAGTCTGTGCTCCAACGCCCTGGGACAGTGGGTCTTCGGGGCCCTGGCCGGGCTCAGCCACGAGGAGCTTCGCGCCTGGTTCCATCAGCAGCGGGAATACTATCGGCCGATGATGGAGGCCTTCGCCGCGCACACCCGCGAACTGGTTCCGGGCGTGGTGGTGGGGCAGCCCTCGGCAGCCCTGTACACCGTCGTGGACCTGCGCCGGGTGGTGGGCCCGGACTTCAACGCCCAGGACTTCGTGATGTGGTGCGCCGAGGAGGGGGCGGTGGACCTGGACGGCGAGCCCTGGACCCTGCTGCTGGCCCCCATGCCCGAGTTCTACAGCGCCCTGTCCGGTGCCGACAATCCGGGCAGGACCCAGATGCGGGTGGCCTTCGTCGAAGCGCCGGAGGTCATGGCCAGGGTCCCGGTCCTGTTGGCAGCCCTGCTCCAGAAGTACCTGAAGCGCCCGGCCGTCCTTCAGGAAGCCTGAGCCCGTCGGGAGGCCCTCAAGAGCTGGGCAGGGCGGTCGGACCGGGGAAGGGGGTCTCTTCCAGGTCCCAGTAGACGAAGGTCCGCACCATGTGCTCATACTCGGCCAGATAGCGGGGCAGCCGCGATTCGGGGCCGAGCAGGGCCAGGGCGTAGGACTTGGGTCGCGCCTCGACAAAGGTGGTCACCGACTGGAAGACCTCTGGCCTGTCCTTGAAGACGAACCGGCGCTTGAGACGCCTGGCCGGGCTGCTCCCCACCTTCAGGTTCGACCTGGCGAGAAGGCTCATCTGTCGGATGCGGGGATCCTCCAGAAGCCAGATGGTCTCGGCGGCATCGATCTCTTCGTCGAGCGGGAGGTCGTAGATCCCGAAGGCGAACAGGACCACGCGCACCTCCGGTTCCCCCGGAGGCCAGAGCACCCGACCCCGGCCCCGGTTCAGTTCGTCGGGGCAGGACATCCGCCAGGACGCGGGGATCTGACAGCCGTATCCGTATTCCGGGTTGAGCATGGGGGTCCATGCCCGAGGATCCGCCTCGTCGGCGACTGCACCCCCGTGGCGGGGGATGGCCCACAGGCTGGAGTTCGAGCCGGAATCCTCCGAGGTCGCGTGCGGTCGGGGGAGGGGGCGGTTCGAGTCCATCGGTTCGCCCACGGAGCCCGTCAGAAGCAGGCCGGTCAGGAGCATCGTGGCCAGCGTGCCTGCCACCGTGCCCCGGTTCATCGGGGTGGCCCGGCCGGGGGTCGGCTGGCGTGCCCCGATCCTCCGTCGGGCTGGCGGAACTCCGGCGGCGGCGGCAACGACGAGCCCGGCAGGGCCGTGGGGTCGGGGGCCGGGGTCTGTTCCGGGTTCCAGGCCACGAAGGTCCGCACCATCCGCTCGTAGTCGGAGAGATACCGGGATGCCAGGTCCTTCGGGCCCAGCAGGGCCACGACGAAAGCCTTGGGACGGGCCACGACGAAGGTGGTGACCACCAGGAAGGTCCGGTCGTCGTCCTTCAGGGTGTAGAGGCGCCGCACGCGCCGGCCCTGTCGTTCGCCGACCTTCATCTCCTTCTCTTCCAGCAGCGTGTCCTTCACGACACGGGGGTCATTGAGCAACCAGACGGCCTCGGCGATCCGCAGCTCGTCGTCGGCCGGCCGGTCGTAGATCCCGAACGGGAAGAGCACCACCCGGACGTCGGTCTGTCCTGGGGGCCAGAGCATGCGCGCCCGGTCGCGGTTCAGGTTCTCGGGGCTGCTCTGGATCCAGGTGGCCGGGACCTCGCAACCGTACTCATAGCCCGGATGCATCAGGGTCGTCCAGTCGCCGGGCCGGGCACCCTGCAGGCCGGGCCTGCCGTCGGTCCTGGGGAAGACCCACAGGCTGGTGGGCGGGGGAGGAGGCGGTTGCGCGGGGGAGGCCCCGGAGGTGGAGGCTGGGGGGGCTTCCGGGGAGGAGGCGGGAGGCGAGGCCCCGGGGGAGGGCGTCGGAGACGAGGCCGGCGCGGCCTCCGGGGAGGAGGACGGGGACGCGATGGGGGACGAGGTGGGAAGCTCGGGACCTGCCGGCCCGCAAGCGGGTGTCGCCAGCATCCAGGTCAGTCCCAACAGGAGGCTCCAGCAGATGGACCTGTTCATGCCGGGGCAGTTCCTCCTGGGTCTTCCCGACCCTGCCGGGTTCCCGGGGAAGAGCCGTCGGAAGCGCTCAGGCGAGGGTGCCCTGGCAGGTCCAGGACATAGGTGACCATCCTCTTTCCATAGAACCGGAACCGCCCCCGTGCCCGAAAGCCCCAGGACGTCAGTTGCCGATTGGCGCCCTGGTTGTCCACCTCGGTGGTGATCTTCACCCGCTGGTGTCCCAGGTCCAGCAGGTGCCGGAAGAAGACGCGGTTGATCTCCCCCGAGACCCGCGTGCCGCGCAGCTCGGGGACGAAGGAGCAGAACAGGGATTCCGCCGGGATGTCGTCACCCGGGTGGCTGCGCGCGAAGTAGCGCGGAGTGGCCAGCAGCGGCACGAGTGCGGAGGGTCGGGCCAGGAGGCCCCGGAGCAGGGGGCCGAGCAGGCGGGACCATCCCCCGACCAGGGTGCGCAAGAACAGCCCCCTCGAGTCGGTGGCCCCGGCGATGAACCCCAGGACCCGGCCGTCCTGGACATAGACGAAGGCCAGGAAGGGGGGCTGGTGCAGCAGCTCGCGGTACAGGGCCCGCAGGAAGGCTGGTCCCAACCGGGCCCAGAGGCTGCGGCCCATGGCGGCCTGGTGCAGGTCGGCCACCGCCGGCACGTCCTCCTGGCCCATCGCCCGGATCCGGACCAGGATCCGGGGATCTTCCGGCATCGGGCGCAGGTCTCCCCAGGGACCGCTCAATCCCGAGGGGGTCTGCGGCACAGTTGCAGGAAGGGGTCGGAGGTGATGCACCGCGACTGGGCGGCCAGGAAGTTCCCCACCGCGGTCTCGTAGGGGGTCGAGAAGGCCTCGTCCAGCAGGCGCCGGGTCAGGGCCAGGGCGGTTCCGTTCACGGGAAGCAGGTCCGCCAGGAACCGGTCGGTGGCCTGGTCTGTCTCCGAGTCCTGGCAGACCCGGTCCACCAGGCCGATCTCCCGGGCTTCCTGGGCGGAAACGGTGCGCCCTGTGGCCAGCAGCTCGCGGGCCCGCCCCAGGCCGACGAATTTCGGCAGCCTCCAGGTGGCCATGCCGGGCAGGAAGCCCATCTTGACCTCATCCAGGGTCAGGCGTGCGGACTGGGATGCCAGGCGGACATCGCAGGCCAGGGCCAACTGCACGCCTCCTCCCCGGCACGTCCCCTCCAGCACGGCGAGGGTGGCCTTCTTGACCCGCTCCAGGGCGCGCAGGGCCTTCTCCCAGCGGTGCAGTCCGTGGGTGTCGGGCGGACGGTCCAGCCAGAACTCTCCCAGGTCGATGCCCTCCGAGAAGCAGCCACCACTGCCTCGAACCACCACCAGGCTGGCGGGCGAGTCGTCCTCGAGGTAGTAGCAGGCCTCTTCGAGTTCGCGGACCATGGCCACGTCGATGCGGTTTCCGGCCTCGGGTCGGGCCAGGACCAGGTGGCAGATCGGGCCCTTCTCCTCCAGGCGAAGTCGGGTCCAGGGGCGCGTGTTCATCGGAAACCTCCTCGTGTCGGGAACCTTCCCTTCGCGGCGGGGGACTCCTGGGGCTGATCCGGATCATTACCGACCGAATCCCGCGCGGTTACGGTGGCATGGTATGCCATGCCTGCCAGGGCCTGCAGCGCTCGCTTCGGCCGGTCTGCCTTTGGGGCTGGGGAGGGACCGACGACCGCCCGGGCCTTTCAGGAGGCAACCTCCCGGAGGAATTTTTTGATGTCGAGTGCTGTCCAAAGCAAGAAGGTGCGGCCCAAGCCGTACCTGCAGCCCGAGTACTGCAAGGGCTGCGGCCGCTGTATCACGGCCTGTCCCGTCCACGCCATCCAGAAGACGGGCGAGGTGAACCCCGACACGGGCTACATCCCCGTCTCGGTGAACCTGGACCTCTGCACCGCCTGCGGCATGTGCATCGAGGCTTGCCCCGAGCCCTACGGGTTGCACCCGGATGACGTGCACTACCATTGGGAACTGCAGGAGCCGGAGGGCCCGACGGCCTCCCAGGCGGCGGGCCGTCCCGCCCCGAAGGAGGTCCCGGCGCAGCGGATCCCCCTGCCCCCGACCGAACCTTTGATGATCAAGGGCACCTACGCCTCCGCCATCGGAGCGCTGCTGGCGGGCTGCCGGCACTTCTTCGGCTACCCGATCACCCCGTCCACCGAGGGGGCCGAGTTGATGGCCAAGGTGCTGCCCCATCTGGACGGCGCCTTCCTGCAGGCGGTCAGCGAGGTGGCCACCGTCAACCACATCTACGGATGCGGTGGCGCCGGCAAGCCCTGCATGACCTTCACGTCGTCCCCGGGCTTCAGCCTCATGCTGGAGGGCATCTCCTACATGATCGGCGCCGAGGTTCCCGGCGTCTTCGTCAACATCATGCGCGGCGGCCCGGGTCTGGGCAACATCGCGCCGGAGCAGAGCGACATCAAGCTGGCCTGTCGCGGACTGGGGCACGGAAACACCCACGCGATCACCCTGGCCCCGGCCGATCCCCAGGAGATGCTCGACCTGACCATGCTGGCCTTCGAGCTGTCCTTCAAGTATCGCCAGCCGGTGATGGTCTTCGGCGACGGCTACCTGGGCCAGATGACCGGCAAGGTCTGCCTGCCCGACCACATGATCCAGCCTGGGATTCCCGACTGGGCCGTCTACGGGGATGCCGAGCACCGCGGCAACGTGATCGTCTCGATCCAGCTCTCCGAGAAGGACCTGGAAGACTTCAACATCTACCTGAACGCCCGCTACCAGGAGATGATCGACAACGAGCAGCGCTCGGACCTCTTCCGTTGCGAGGACGCCGAGGTCTTGCTGGTGGCCGCCAACACGCCGGCCCGCATGGCCAAGGGAGCCATCCGGATCCTGCGTGAGAAGGGGATCAAGGCCGGGCTCTTCCGGCCGATCACCTTCTGGCCCTTCCCCATCCAGAGCCTGCTGCCGCTGGTCTCGAAGGTCCGCCGCATCGTCGTGGTCGAGGCCTCTCCGGGCCAGCTCGAGGACGAGATGCGCCTGGCGCTGAGCCACGCCGGCGTCGAGAAACTGCCGGAAATCCGCCACGTCCAGCGTTACGGCGGAATCCTGCCCCAAAGCGAAGAGATCGCCGAGGCCATCCTCGGCATGGAGGTGACGGCGTGAGCACCGTCTTCTACGAAACCTTTGAGCGCCACGCCCACGCAGAGGGCCTCAAGGCGCACAGCACCCACTACTGCCCGGGCTGCGGACACGGTCTGGCCCAGAAGTACCTCTCCCAGGCGCTGGCCGAGCTCGGCGTGCAGGACCGCACGGTGGCCGTCTCTCCGGTCGGCTGCAGCGTGTTCATGTACTACTACCTGGACGTGGGGAACACCCAGGCCGCCCACGGTCGCGCCCCGGCCGTGGCCCTGGGTCACAAGCTGGCCAATCCCGACTCGATCGTGGTCTCCTACCAGGGCGACGGCGACCTGGCCTCGATCGGCCTGGCCGAGATCGTCTCGGCTTCGCAGTTGGGGTTGCCGATCACGGTGATCTTCATCAACAACGGGACCTACGGGATGACCGGCGGCCAGATGGCTCCCACCACCTTGATGGGCCAGAAGACCGCCACCTCTCCGGACGGCCGCACCGCCTTGATGGGCCAGCCCATGAAGGTGGCCGAGACGATCGCCGGACTGGATGGCCCGGTCTACGTCGAGAGGGTGGCCCTCTTCGACAACAAGCAGCGGGCCCGCGCCCGCAAGGCCATCAAGAAGGCCGTGCAGTTGCAGGTGGAGGGCAAGGGCTACGCCTTCATCGAGGTCCTCTCGGAGTGCCCGATCCAGTTGAAGATGGATCCCAAGGACGCCGAGAAGTGGGTCAAGGAGCGCATGGTCGAGGTCTTCCCGCTGGGCGTCAAGAAGGACGTCACCCAGGACCTCGAGCCTCTGCCCGAGCTGCCCCGGCCCAGCTTCGACCCCGACGCCCTGCTCCAGCAGATCGGGGGCCCTTCCAGCAAGCCTCCCCAGCACGCCCAGGGCTTCCCCAGGCACCTGGCCGAGGACGACGTGTCCATCAAGTTCGCCGGCTCTGGCGGGGATGGCGCGCAGACCGCGGCCTTGCTGGTGACCCGGGCGGGCCTGCAGGAGGGCTTCGACGCCACCCACATCCCCAGCTATGGCCCGGAGTCGCGGGGAGGAACCTCGTATGCGGACGTGCACGTGGCCGAGACCGAGGTGCTCTCGCCGGCGGCGCCCCGGCCGCATGTGCTGGTGGTCTTCAACTCGCCCAGCATGAAGAAGTTCGCCTCCACGGTGGCTCCGGGCGGGACCCTGGTCTACGACAGCACGGTCGTGACCGAGGTGCCCCCCGTGGCCGAGGGAGTTCGCTGCTACGGCGTGCCCTTCACCGAGATCGCGATGGAGCTGGGCAAGCCGATCCTCAAGAACGTGGTCTCGCTGGGCGCCCTGCAGGCTGCCACGCGGATCTTCCCCGAAGAGACCTTCCTGACCGCCTTTGAGCGCGGCCTGAAGCCCGATCCCAAGATCCAGGAGATCAACCGCCAGGCCTTCCGCCAGGGCGTCGAGGTCTGCCGCAAGCTCTACCCGGACTTGAAGCGCTAGGAGTCACGACCAGGAGGGCCGTCGGTTCGCCGGCGGCCCTCCGCACGTCCGACCCGAATCCGCCGCTGAGTGCCACGGCAGGTCGCGGACTTCGGGTCCTACGAAGGGAGCCACCTCGGAATGTCGAGCCAGAAGGAACAGGAACTCAAGGCCCGGGCCGAAGCCCTGGCCTGCTCCGGGACGGGGCTGTGCGCCGAATCCCAGGCGGATGGGGTTCCCTGTGAAGAGCCGGGGCGGGACTGCCTGACCTGCGAGCGGGCCATCCTCCCCGACAAGGACCCGGCCGGGAGCTGAAAGCCCGGGACCACCGGGACGGTCAGGGCAGGTGCAGGCCTCCGGTGGCCTCCAGCCAGTCGGCCACGCGGTCGGCGGCCCGGGGCAGGTCGTCGTCGCTGAGGTCCAGCTCCAGCACCGGCAGCCGGGACTTCCTCGCCAGGCGGCGCAGCAGCTCCTGCTCGTCGACGAAGGGCTGCAGGTCGTCGTATTGGGCCGGGTTGCCCGAGATCCGAAGGCGGGCCTCCCGGGCCCGGGGAAAGTCCTCCGGAGCGCGGGTGCACAGGACCAGCCGGAATCCCAGGGGGAGCAGGCGCTCCTCCAGCCAGCCGAAGTCCATCTCCAGGCCCCGCTGGCGCAGTTGGAAGGCGATCGTGGACAGGTGGAACCGATCCACGAACCACGAGTAGTAGGGGAGCAGCTCGAAGAGTCGGGCCCAGGTGGCGTAGGTCTCCAGGGCCCGCTCCTCTTCCTCGGGGTTGAAGTTGACCAGGCCCCGGCCCCAGGGGTGGTTGGTGAATCCGCACCACTCGGCCGAGATGACGGGCGAGTGGTAGCGGTACTTCCGCTCGCCGACCAGGCGCGGGTGCTCGTTCAAGGCAAAGGCCAGGTCGGTCTTGTGGGTCAGGCGGGTGCCTTCCAGGATCACCTTCGGACAGAGCTTGGGCATGGTTCGGGCCCCCAGGGTTCCTGTGGGATTGGGACGTCCTTCAGGTTCGGGCCAGCGCCTCGACGTAGCGGGCCACGCCGGTCTGGACATCCATGAAGTCGTGCTCGCAGCCGGCCCGGCGCAGGGCCTGCAGGTCGGCCTGGGTGAAGCACTGGTAGCGTTCGCGCAGGTCCTCCGGGAAGGGGATGTACTCGATCCTCCCCGTCGCGACGGCCTCCTGCAGGCTCAGGGAGGGCGCCCCCTGGCGCCCCAGGAGCGTGTTGACCACCGTCAGGGCCACGTCGTTGAAGGGCTGGGCCCGTCCCGTGCCGGTGTTGAAGATCCCCGAGACGTCGCGGTGCTCGAGGAACCACAGGTTGATGGCGACGACGTCGTCCACGTGGATGAAGTCCCGGCTCTGCTCGCCGGGACCATAGCCTCCGTAGGCCCCGAAGAGGCGGACGCGTCCGGCTTCCTGGAACTGGTGGAAGTGGTGGAAGGCCACGCTGGCCATGCGCGACTTGTGCTGTTCGCGAGGGCCGTAGACGTTGAAGTAGCGCAGGCCCACCACCTGCCGGGCCCCGGAGGCGGCCCCGGAGGCCAGCTCGGTCCGGACATGCTTGTCGAAGCGCAGCTTGGACTGGCCGTAGATGTTGAGGGGCCTCTCCGAGTCGGGACTCTCGGTGAAGGTGCGGCTGGAGCCGTAGGTGGCCGCCGAGGAGGCGTAGATCAGGCGCGCCCCCTGGCGCACGCAGCCGTCCAGCAACTGGCGGGACAGTTCGAAGTTGTTGTGCATCACGTAGCCGGTGTCGCTGGCCGTGGTGTCACTGCAGGCGCCCTGATGCAGGACGGCCTCGACCTTTCCGAAGGCCCCCTGGGCGAAGCGCTCATAGAAGATGCTGCGCGGGGCGTAGTCGGCCACGCGCAGCCCGGACAGGTTCTCCAGCCCGGCCCCCTGGTCGGGGACGTCGACGGCCACGATCTCGTCCACCCCGGCTCGATTCAAGGCGGCCACCAGGTTCGAACCGATGAATCCCGCGGCCCCGGTCACCACAACCTTCACGTGCGTGTCTCCTCCATCCTGGACGGTCTACCAGCGCAGCAGGGCCAGCTCGATGGCTGCCCCGGGGCCCATGGCCATCAGGATTCCGCGATCCCCCGGTCGGACGGTGCCTTCCCGGGCCAGCTCCCGCATCGAGAACAGGACCGAACACGACGAGATGTTCCCATACTCTTCCAGGATCTTCAGGGTGTGGCGCACGTCGTGGTCGGAGAGCTCCAGGTTCATCTTGATGCTGTCGATGACCTTTCGGCCTCCCGAGTGGACCAGCCAGTGGTCGATCTGGCGCTTCTTCAGCCCCTGGCGCTCCAAGAGCCGGGCCACGGGCTTCTGGCAGTTGGCGCCCAGGAAGTACGGGATGTCGCGGTCCAGGAAGAAGGAGAGCTTCCCGTGGTCCAGATCGAAGCGCATGGTGTGGAGGGCTTCCAGGATGATCTGGCTCTCGAAATCCTCCAGGACCGGCAGGCCGGCGTCGTTCCCGGAAACGGGGGCCTCAGGACCGGCCAGGAGGGCTGCCGCGGCCGCGTCTCCGAAGAGGGAGTTGACCACGGCGGTCCCGATCTGGTCGTTGTGCACGTAGGCGGCCGAGCAGGTCTCGATGCAGACCAGCATCCCCACGGCTTCGGGCCGGTAGCGCAGGAACTGCACCAGAGGCTGCAGGCCGTTCAGGGCCGCGTTGCACCCCATCCCGACCACGTCGATCCGGTGGATGTCCTGGCGGAAGCCGTGCTGGTCGATCAAGAGCGCGGTGGCCCCGGGGCAGAGATAGCCCGTCGAGGTCACGCAGACCAGGTAGTCGATCTGCTCCGGGGCCAGCGCCGCCTGCTGCAAGGCCTGCTCCACCGCCCGGCCTCCTTCGCGCAGGATTCCCGTGCGGTGCTTGGCCAGCAGCTCTTCGACCGACTCTTCGGGCATCCCCAGAGGTCCCGGCGTCGGCATGGTCAGGTGGCGTTTGTGGATGTGGCTGCTCAGGAACAGGCGGGTGATCTTCGGGTTGCCGGCTCCAAAGAGGCGGACCAGCTCCTCCTGGGTGTAGCTCGTCTCCGGGACGGCGGTTCCCAAAGCCAGGATGCGGGGGTTCATGTTCATGCCCTCCCAGGGCGGAAGGGAGAGTCCGGAAGACCGTAGAGCAGGGCCTGGGCCGCTCCCTCGAATTCCGGCGCGTCCCCTCGGGGGATCGACAGGCCCAGGGCCTGCTTGGCCAGGCGGGTGGCCAGGGGGTGTCGGGCGGCGGCCCGGCCGGCCAGGTCCAGGGCCTGTTCCAGGAGTTCCTCGCCGGGCACCACCTGGCTGACCAGGCCGAACCGAAGAGCTTCCTCTGCCGAGAGCTGCCGCCCGAACAGCACCATCTCCCGGGCCAGCGAGTCACCCAGGATGCGCGGGGCCCGCAGGCAGCCTCCCGCCGCCGGAATCAGGCCCAGGGCCGTCTCGGGAAATCCGAAGAAGGCATCCTGGGACGCCAGGCGGACGTCGCAGGCCAGGGCCAGTTCCAGGCCCCCACCCAGGGCGGCGCCCCGGATCGCGGCGACGGTGGGCCAAGGCCAGCGGGCCAGGTTCTCGAAGACCCGGCGCGCCTCCAGGTCCAGGGCATCTTCAGGCCGACGCCGGGAAAGTTCGTCCCGATCGGCCCCGGCGCAGAAGTGCCGGCTTCCGGCTCCGTGCAGTACCAGGGCTCGAACCTCGGGGTTGCGGGCCAGTTGTTCCAGGGCTTCACCCAGGGCCTGGAGGAGTCTCTGGTCGTAGGCGTTGGCCTGCTGGGGCCGGTTCAGTCCCACCAGGGCGACACCCTCGCAGATCTCGGTCTTCAGGTGGGGCATCGAGGACAGGTCGGACACATTCCGCATTCTAGCAGTCCTTCAGCAGACTTCCAACGCGCGCAGCCGCAGCTCGCGCCCCGCGACGATCTCCAGGTGCGTCGAGCCGCACTGGGGACAGGGGTGGCCCAACCCGGGCAGGTGGAATCGCGCGGCGCAGGCCCGGCAGCAGGCCGAACCCGGGATGCAGGCCAGGCGCAGGGTGGCCCCTTCGGCCACGGTGCCGGAGCTGGCCACCTCGAAACAGTGGCGGAAGGCCTCCAGCTCGACGGCGGCCAGTTCTCCGACTTCCACGTCCAGGGCGCTCACGCGTTGGAACGTCTCCTGCCGGGCCTGTTTCTCGACGACGTCCAGCAGGTGCATGACCAGCGACAGTTCGTGCATGACGGCGGGAGGGTTCCAGGGGCCCGGCCGATGTCCTGGTCGCTCCGGGAGGCTCGGGATTCCCCCACTCCAGGAAGGGCGGAGCCGGGTGGGGCCTCGTGGGTGGGCAGGCCGAGGCCCGGGAAGGCCCGGGAGGACCCTGGCCTGGAGTGATGGAGATCATTCTCGCCCCCAGAGCGGATGGCTATGATCGCCGCATCCTCGTTTCAAGGGGAGGACCATGCTGACCCAGGCAAAGAGGCCGGCCCCGCCGACCGACGACAAGCGCTGGAGAATCGTCGACGCCACCATGCGTCGGCAGTCCTACAGGCCCGCGGCTCTCATCGAGACGCTGCACACCGCCCAGGAGGTCTTCGGATTCCTGGATGACGACACCCTCCGCTACGTGGCCGGTTCGCTGGGCTTGCCCCTGGGCAAGGTCTTCGGCGTGGCCACCTTCTACCACCATTTCCAGCTCAAACCCAAGGGAGCCCACAGTTGCGTGGTCTGCCTGGGCACCGCCTGCTACATGAAGAACGCCACCGGCATCGTCAAGATGATCGGGGAGGAGGCAGGCATCGCCCCGGGCGAGACCACCCCGGATGGCAAGCTCTCGCTGATGGTGGCCCGCTGCATCGGGGCCTGCAGTCTGGCGCCCGGAGTCGTGGCGGACGGGGAGGTCCTGCCCCGCCCGACCCTCGACGACGTCCGCGCTCTCGTCAAGAGGTGGCTTTCCGAATGATGACGCTTGAGGAATTCGAAGGACTCGGCGCCAGGGAGCGCGAGGATCAGTCGGGCAGGAAGGGACGGATCCGGGTCTGTCAGGCGGCGGGTTGCGCCTCCTGCGGCTCGGACAAGGTCCTGGCGGCCCTGAAGGAGAAGCTCCAGGCCGCCGGCCTGGAGCAGGACTACGAGGCCAAGGGGGTCGGCTGCATGGGATTGTGCAGCGAGGCTCCGCTGGTGACGATGGAACCCGGCGAGGTCCTGGTGGGCAGGGTGACCCCCGAGGACGCCGAGGAGCTGGTCCGCAACCTGCAGCAGGGCACGCCTCCAACCAAGCGGCTGCCCGAGATGCCCTTCTTCACCAGGCAGCACAAGATCGCCCTGGAGCATTGCGGCGTGGTGGACCCGGAGCGAATCCAGGACTACCTGGCTCGGGGCGGCTATTCGGGCCTCTACAAGGCCCTGACCGAGATGACCCCCCTGGAGGTGGTCCAGGAGATCACCGCCAGCGGCCTGCGCGGTCGCGGAGGGGGCGGCTACCCCACCGGCCTGAAGTGGGGCACCGTCCACAAGGCCGCCGGCGAAATCAAGTATGTGATCTGCAACGCCGATGAGGGGGATCCCGGAGCCTTCATGGACCGCAGCGTCCTGGAGAGCGATCCCCACCGGATCCTCGAGGGCATGGCCATCGCCGGCTATGCCGTGGGGGCCGGGACGGGCTACATCTACGTCCGCGCCGAGTATCCCCTGGCCATCAAGACCTTGCGGACCGCGATTCGCCAGGCCGAGCGCCAGAAGATCCTGGGGACCGGGATTTTCGGGTCCTCGCATTCGTTCCAGATCGAGCTGCGCATCGGGGCCGGTGCCTTCGTGTGCGGCGAGGAGACGGCCCTGATCGCCTCCATCGAGGGAAACCGCGGCCAGCCGCGCAACCGTCCTCCCTACCCGGCCGTGGCGGGCCTCTTCGGCTGTCCGACGCTGATCAACAACGTCGAGACCTTTGCCAACGTCCCCGCCATCATGCGCGAGGGGGCCGACTGGTTCGCCTCGGTGGGCACCGAGAAGAGCAAGGGCACCAAGGTCTTCGCCTTGGCCGGTTCCATCAACAACACCGGCCTGGTCGAAGTGCCGATGGGGACCACCCTGCGCGAGCTGATCCTGGAGATCGGCGGGGGCTGTCCGGGGGGCAAGTCGGTCAAGGCGGTCCAGACCGGAGGGCCTTCCGGAGGGTGCATCCCGGCCGAGAAGCTGGACACCCCGGTCGACTACGAGTCCCTGATGGCCCTGGGCTCAATGATGGGCTCGGGGGGCATGATCGTGATGGACGAGACCACTTCGATGATCGAAGTGGCCCGTTTCTTCATGGACTTCTGCCGCAGCGAGTCCTGTGGCAAGTGCGTGCCGTGCCGGGTCGGAACCCAGCAGATGTACACCGTCCTGGACCGCATCTGCGAGGGCCAGGGCTCGTCCGAGGACCTCGAGCTGCTCGAGAGGCTCTGCGAGACGGTGAGGAACACCAGCCTGTGCGGACTGGGCAAGAGCGCGCCCAACCCGATCATGAGCACGATGCGCTACTTCCGCGAGGAATACACCGAGCGGATCCGTCAACCCGAGTCCGTCGGGACCCGCTGAAAGGAGCCTGGAGATCCATGCCACCCCTTGTCGGCGTTGCGCCGGGAGTGGTCACGCTGAAGATCAACGGCGTCGACTGCAGCGCCCGGGATGACCAGACGGTTCTGGAGGTCGCCCGGGAACAGAATATCCATATCCCCACCCTGTGCCATCTTGAAGGTCTGGAGAGCGTGGGCGGGTGTCGCCTCTGCCTGGTCGAGATCCAGGGGATGCGCGGCCTGTTTGCGGCCTGCGTGACCAAGGTCACCGAGGGCATGGAGGTGCAGACCTCCACCCCGCAGATCGAGGCCTATCGCAAGATGATCGTGCAGATGCTCTTCACCGAGCGCAACCATGTCTGCTCGGTCTGCGTGTCCAACGGTCACTGCGAGCTTCAGGACCTGGCCGTCGAGATGGGCGTCACCCACGTCGAGATTCCCTATCTCTTCCCGAAGTGCGATCTGGACGCCTCGCATCCGCGCTTCGTGCTGGACCACAACCGTTGCGTGCTGTGCCAGCGGTGCGTCCGGGTCTGCGACGAGATCGAGGGAGCCCACGTCTGGGACAACCAGGGCCGCGGGATCCACTGCCGGGTGGTCACCGGGCTCGACGAGCCCTGGAACACCTCGGAAACCTGCACCTCCTGCGGAAAGTGCGTGCACGTGTGCCCGACCGGAGCCCTCTTCGAGAAGGGGCGTTCGGCTGGCGAAATGGCCAAGAAGGCCCCGCAACTGCCCTATCTGCAGAATATCCGGAAGGGAGCCGCGCGGGGATGAGCAAGGCCAAGGTTGCCACCATCTGGCTGGACGGTTGCTCGGGTTGCCACATGTCCTTCCTGGACATCGACGAGCGGCTCCTGGAACTGGCCCAGCATATCGATCTCGTCTACAGTCCCCTGGTTGACGCCAAGGTCTTCCCCGAGATGGTGGACGTCGCCCTGGTCGAGGGGGCCGTCGCCAGCGAGGAGGACCTGGCCAAGATCCTCAAGGTCCGGGAGCACTCCAGGATCCTGGTGGCCTTCGGGGACTGCGCGGTGACCGCCAACGTCTCGGGCATGCGCAATCCCGTCGGCAAGGAGGCCTGCCTGCAGCACGCCTACGTCGAGTTGCCGACCATCAATCCCGGGCCTCCCACCTCGGTGGTGCCCAAGTTGCTGGACAAGGTGCGCCCGGTCCACGAAGTGGTCAAGGTGGATGTGTACGTCCCCGGCTGCCCGCCGTCGGCCGACACCATCTTCGCGGCCGTCTCCGAGCTCCTGGCAGGTCGCATCCCCGACGCCGCCGGCCTGACCCGGTTCGGCGCCTGAACCCCGAGCCGGCCAGGCTCTTCGGAGCCGGCCGGGCTCGCATTCCTTTTTGGGAAGAGAGGCCCCCATGGCGAGGACCATCCTCATCGACAACGTGACCCGCATCGAAGGGCACGGAAAGATCACGATCAACCTGGACGACTCGGGAGACGTGGCCGACGCCCGGTTCCACGTCACCCAGTTCCGGGGCTTCGAGAAGTTCGCCCAGGGGCGGCCCTTCTGGGAGATGCCCTCCCTGACGGCCCGGACCTGCGGCATCTGTCCGGTCAGCCACCTGGTGGCCTCGGCCAAGGCCTGCGACGAGCTGCTGGCCGTTCGGATCCCCCGGGTCGCAGCCGACCTGCGTCGGGTCATGAACCTGGCGCAGATCCTGCAGTCCCACGCCCTGAGCTTCTTCTACCTGTCATCTCCGGACATGGTGATGGGCTTCGACTCGGATCCGGCGCGCCGGCACATCCTGGGCGTGGCCCAGGAGAACCCCCGACTGGCGGCCGACGGGGTCAAGCTGCGCTCCATCGGCCAGAAGATCATCGAGACCCTGGGGGGCAAGCGGATCCATCCGGCCTGGGTCGTGCCCGGGGGGGTCAACGATCCCCTGTCGGTGGACGAGCGCGACAAGATCCTGGCCATGCTCCCCGAGGGCTTCGAGATCATGAAGCGCACCTTGAGCTGGTTCAAGGGAGCCGTGTCCTCCTTCCAGGAGCAGATCCGCACCTTCGGCAACTTCCCCAGCCTCTTCATGAGCCTGGTGGCCTCGGGCCGCCTGGAGGCCCGCAAGGGCGAGCTGGCCCTGTATGAGGGCTGGCTGCGCTTCACCAACGAGAGCGGGGAGATCATCCGCGACGACGTGGATCCCCGACGCTATGACGAGGTGCTGGGCGAGGCCGTCGAGGACTCCAGCTACCTCAAGAGCCCCTACTACAAGCCGATGGGCTACCCCGACGGGATGTACCGCGTGGGGCCCCAGGCCCGCCTGAACAACATCATCGGCACCGGAGAGCCCCTCTCCAACGCCGAGTTCATGGAGTATCGCGAGATGTATCGCGACTCGCTGAACAGCTCCTTCCACAACCATCACGCCCGCCTGGTCGAGATGCTCTTCTGCCTGGAGAAGATCCGGCACCTGCTGAACTCCAAGCACATCATGGACAAGCACTGCCGGGCCGTGGCCGAGCCCAACGAACTGGAGGGGGTGGGCGTCTCGGAGGCGCCTCGAGGCACGCTCTTCCACCACTACAAGATCGACGAGAACGGGATCATCCAGTGGGTCAACATGGTCATCGCCACGGGGAACAACTCCCTGGCCATGAACCGCAGCGTGACCCAGGTGGCCCGGGAGTACGTCAAGGCAGATCGCCTGCAGGAGGGCATGCTGAACCGGGTCGAGGCGGTGATCCGCTGCTATGACCCGTGCCTGTCCTGCTCGACCCACGCCATCGGCCACATGCCTCTGGACATCACGCTCCTGGCCCCCGATGGCCGGGTCCTGGACCACCTGCGCCGCGACGCTTGAGCCATCCGTCCTCACCGCTCGCTCCTGGGGAGACGCCTCCCCAGGGGCGAGTTCTCGTCCTGGGCTATGGCAGCGACCTGCGCGGGGACGACGCGCTGGGTCGGCTTCTGGCCCAGGCCGTCGCCGGCTGGCCGGGAGTGCGCGCCATGTCGGTGCACCAGTTGACCCCCGAGCTGGCCATGGAGCTTCAGGACTGCTCTCACGTGGTCTTCGCCGATGCCTCGGCCTCCGGCCAGAAGGCCACCCTGGAGCCCGTCTCACCCCGGACCTTCCGGCCGGACGCCCACCACGCCTCGCCGGGCGGCCTTCTGGAGCTGGGGCGCCACCTGCACGGCCAGGTTCCGGAGGCCTGGCTTCTGGCCATGCCGGGCGAGGACTTCAGCCTGCGCGAGGGGCTCAGCCTTCGCGGCGAGGCTTCGCTGTCCCAGGCCCTGGAGCTTCTGACCGCGTTCCTGCGCCGGACGTCCTGACAAACCCTGAACCTTCCCCGAGGATTCCCATCTTGTCCGAGATCGACGCCCGCCTGATCGAGATCCCCTCCAGCCAGTTGAGCCCCGAAGCCCTGCAGGGGGTCCTGGAGGAATACTGCACCCGCGGAGGCTACGACTCCGAGGTCCCCGTGGCCGACCGGATCGCCGAGATCCGTCGCCGCCTGGCGGCCGGGAAGGCCCGCCTGGTCTTCGACCCCGAGGAGGGGATGGTCAACGTGGTCGAACGGAAGGCCTGACGGGGTGCTGCGCGTGCACCTCCTGGACCTGCTGGAGGCCTATGGGCAGACCTGGGGCGCCGGCTGGCTGGACTTCCCGGGGCGCGACCTGGCGGCAGAGCGAGCCGCCCTGGCCAGGCTGCGCGGCTTCGTGGAGTCCACGACAGACTGCTTCGAGCGGACCCACCCTGCGGGGCACGTGACCGGGTCGGCCCTGGTGGTGAACCCCTCGCTGGATCGGGTGCTCTTGATGCTGCACGGGAAGCTGGGCCGCTGGCTGCAACTGGGGGGCCATGCCGACGGGGACCCGCGGGTCGAGCAGGTGGCCCTGAAGGAGGCCGGCGAGGAGTCCGGCCTGGGTGACCTGGACTTCCTGCCCTATGAGGAGCTGCTGGGTCGCTCCGTGCCCCGGCCGCTGCCCTTCGACCTGGATGTCCACGCCATCCCGGCCCGCGGCGAGGTGGAAGAGCACTTCCACCACGACGTGCGCTTCCTGGTGGTGGCCCGGGGCGACCTTCAGCCTCAAGCCAACTCCGAGAGCCGCGACCTGGCCTGGTGGACCCTGCCCGAGGCCTTCGCCCTGACCGACGAGGCCAGCATGCACCGGCAGTTCCGAAAGCTCGCGGCGCTGGCCGCGCGGCTGTCGGGGGGGCGGTAGATCCGGCGCTCGGGGCTCCTAGTTCGCCAGTCCGGCTGGCGGCATCCGTCGCCAGATCCGCACCGTGCCCAGGTGGACCGTCCGCCGGGCGCCGGGTCCGGCCTCCAGGTCCAACTGCACGAGGTAGGCCCCCTCGTGCTCGGGCGTGCGCAACCACAGCGTGCCGGAACCCAGGTCGACCGGCAACTGCTCGGGCGGCTCGCGGTCGCCGGCGTTGACCGGTTCCAGCCGCAGTCGCGCTCCCGTGGGCGCGATCCCGCCCTGCAGTGTCAACCGCACGGGCACCAGGGATCGGGAGGGGGCGGTGGTCTGCAGCTCGGAGCAGACCCCAAGCGCCTCGAGGTCTGCCTGGGGGTCGACCCGCAAGCCGGACCAGCCGCGCGCTTCGACCGGAGCGCCGTTGCCCTGGCGCCACTCCAGGCGGTAGTCCCCCGAAGCCAGGGGCAGGACCAGGGGCACTCGTCCAGCCCCTCGCACGGGGAAGTCGGCGCCCAGCGGGCGGCCATTCCGCCAGACGACGAACTCGACCGCCTGGTTCGCGGGCTGCACGGCAAGCCACGCCAGGTGTCCCGCCTGGACCGGGCTTGTGGGGGTCACCTCGATCGGGCCCGCGCCACCGCCCGTCTCCTCCGTCGGCACCCGGTAGACCGTCCATCCGGTCGTGCGCCGTTCCACCGGCAGGTCCAGCGACGACTCGCCGCGGACCACCAGCCGATCCAGCCGGGCCGCCGTCAGCGCGGCCGGGTCCAGGGTGGCCCGGAAGGCGGCGGCACCCGGTAGCAGCGTGGGCCGACCCTCAAGCCAGGCCCACCCCGCCAGGGAGTGGCCGGACGTGCCTGCCAGGAACGCCGCCACCTCGTAGGGTTCGCTCTTCGCACCGGGGGTCACCACCAGCGAACGTCCCCGCTGGCGGGACAGGAAGGCGGCCAGATCCAGGTCGTCGGGCTGCAGGCCCCAACTCGCCGGCGCGAAGCGGACCTGGTCGGCGGCGCGCAGGGGAGGGAAGAGGTCTGGCACGTTCAGGTCGCGCTTGTGTGCGGCCAGCAGGATGCGCTGATTCAGCATCCGCTCGCCCGGCTCGACCGTGGCCACCAGGGCCACCGCGAAGATCAGGGCCCCGGCCGTCCGCCAGGGAATCCTCAGGCGCAGTCCCTGGTCTCGCCAGAGGCGCAGCCGGTCCCGGCCTGCCGGGCGCAGGCTCTGGCCGACCAGCGCTGCCAGGGCCGCGGGCGGGCCTTGGGTCAGAAGCAGCAGCCCCACGGCCGAACGGGCCTGCCAGACGGCCCAGGCTGCCAGCGGCCAGCCCACCAGGGGCAGGTACCAGGCCAGCACCAGGGCCCCCAGCGCCCACGTCGCCCGTCGGTCGTCCGTGGGGGGCGTGCCCAGCCAACGCGAGGCCACGCCCGCCCCCGCCAACAGCAGGGCGCCCAGCGGGTTCAGGACCGCCAGGGCCAGGACCAGGGGCGCAGCCGCCCACGGCCTGGTGCCCGGCAGCACGAAGAGCGCGCAGGCCGTCAGCAGGTGCTCGGCGGCCAGCAGGGGCTCGGTGCAGACCAGCCACGAGCTGGTCATCCCCGTCACCGCACCGGCGGTTCCGAGCACGGCGGTCGAGACGCCTGCGCGTCGTCGGAGTGCCCCGTACAGCACGAAGACGGCCAGAACCTGAAGGACCCCGGCCAGGACCACGGGGTCCAGTCCCAAGCCCACGAGCGCTCGCTCGCCCAGGCTCGGCTCCAGCCCCAGCGGGACCGTGGGGCTGCCCATCAGCGGTTTCAGACGGCCCAGCAGCACGGGATCGGGATCCAGTCGCGCCGAGCCCAGCGGATACAGCCAGGCTGCCAGGGCCAGCAGCACCAGGAAGGCCCACCTCATCGGACGTCCACCTCCGGGCCTTCAAGCAGGACGGGGCGACCTTCCCGGGGCGCCAGGAGGAGGTCCATCCGGTAGCGTCCGGGGATGGCGGGCAGGACTCCCGGCAGGCGCAGCGTCGCCTTCCCGGAGGCGGGAAGGGCCAGGTTTGCCGACACCAGGTTCGTGCCCAGGCGGTCTGCGTAGTGGGAGCCCTCCCAGAAGGCCACGGAGGCGAGGAGCCCCTCTTCCAGGACCAGGGGCCGGTCGGAGGGGTTCTCCAGGACCGCCTCGGCCAGCCCTTCCCGAAGGGTCATCTCGCAGAGCCGCAGCGCGGCCACCCGGGCACCGGCGTCGGCAAGGATGGTGCAACCCGGCCCCTCCAGGCGATGCGTGGCCCGGGCGTTGCCCAGGTAGAAGCTGTAGTGATAGGTGCCGTCCAGCGGAGGGATCACCAGGGGAAGTTCCACGACCGTTCGTTCACCCGGAGCCAGGGCCAGGTCCACCGGCATCACGACGCGCTCCAGCTCGGGGGTCTCGTAGGCTCCCTCGGCCCTCCGGGCAACCCAGAACAGCGCCAGGTCCCGGCCACCGAAGCGCGACGAGGAGGTGTTCTCCAGCGTCACCCGGGCCAGGTGGCAGGTCTGGGAGCGCGCGTCGCCAGGCGCCTGGATGTCGACCACCTGCAGCGGTGAGGTCGCCTCCACCAGGGGGCCGACCGACAGGGGCTTGAGGTCCACCCGGAAGACCCGGCGGCTGCCGCCCTCGCCGGTCTCCTGGAAGGCCAGCTTCAGGCCGGCGCCGGATCGCAGCGACGGGTGCCGCCGTTCGTAGACCCAGCGCACGGGCAGGCTTCTGAGAAGCCTCGGATCCAGGGTGCTCCAGAACGCCAGCGCCGGGGCATTCATCCGGAAGGCGTAGGTGCCGATGGGGTCGGAATCCACGGGCATGGCGTGCCCGACGGGCAGGGCCCCCGTGGTGACGCTCAGGACGGAGGAGAAGTAGATGCTGTAGCTGTTCTCGGTGCGGAAGTCGCTGAGGACTCCGTCGCCGGGTTGAGCCAGCTTCGCCAGGCGTCGGGCCGCAGCCCAGTCGACCGGTTCAAAGTCCAGGCTCTCCTGCTGCAAGAAGAACTCCGGCAGGGGGACGGAGCGAAGGAATCCGGCCAGCCAGCGGCCGTCCACCGGCGGAGACTTCGGCAGGTTCTTGAGGTATTGCCCCGAGGTGAGCGTGGCCAGCCAGACGAACCCGAGCAGCCCCGCCAGGACGAACCCCCGCCGCCGCACGCCGACTTCCACCGCGTCGAGGTCGTGTTGCCAGGTGATGGCAGGCCCGGGGCAGGCAGCCAGCAGGAACTCGAAGAGCCACCCGGCGGCCACGCCCAGGGCCCCGGCCAGGCCCACTCCGGCCGCGACCTCCCAGCGGTAGTACTCGGACTCGTAGACGGGCCCGAAGTCCACCAGCGCCGGCACCAGGAACGAGAAGAGGCCGAACGCTCCCATGAACAGAGCCGGTGCGCTGCGCTTGCGGACCGCGAAGGCCAGGCTCAGGGGAGACAGGAACAAGGGCAGCCAGTGAAGCCGGAGCACCTCGGGCGACCAGACGGCGCGGTAACCCCGCCCCTCCGGAGGGCTGTAGAAGCGGCTCAGGAAGGTCTCCGTCTTGTAGACGCCCGAGATGCGCTGGTACTCGCCGGGTTCCAGGAGGATCTGGAAGAGTTGCTCTTTGGGAAATCGGATCGTCACCCGCTGGGACTGGTTCTGCAGCGCCTTGCTGAGCCCCGGGCCGTCCACGGGATGCCCGCCGCCCACCACGCGCTGGAAGATGTCCGTGAGGGGGCCGCCCTGGGTCACGGCCAGCCCCCCGGCCACCACCAGGGCCAGCCCGGTGAGAGCCAGCGCCTTCCGCGAGGGGCGGAGCACCACCAGCGTGGCGAGGGCGGCCAGGATCGCCAGCGCCAGGTGCGTCTCGTAGATCACGGCATAGCCGCCCAGCACCGCCCCCGTCAGCAGGGCACTGCCCCAGGTGGGGCGCCGCCAGAGTCCCAGCAGCAGGGCCATGCACAGCACCAGCTCCTCGTGGACCAGCGGGTTGTAGTTCTCGACGGTGTCCATGACGCCGCCGCGTCCGCCGACGTTGATGCCGAAGTAGACCAGGATGGCCGCGAGGCACCCCTGGAGTTCCGAATCCGTCGCCCGGCGCACCGTCGCAAAAAGCAGCCAGAAGCCCACCACCTGCAACAGGCTGGTCAGCACCCGCTTGGTGGTGACCACGTTCAGTCCGGAGGCCCGGTGCAACAGGCCGATCAGCAGGTCCGACCCGTAATGACCGTGCATCTCCAACTGCGGGATGAAAGGGTTGGGCGGCGGGAAGCGGCCCGCGCCCATCTGGACCTGCTGCGGCGCGTGGATGAAGAAGTCGTCGTCGACCGTGTGGTTCTGCTGGACCTGGGCGTACGCCAGGATGGCCAGCGTGGCCAGCACCAGCACGGCCCAGGTCCAGCGGCCCAGTCGGACCGGCTCCAGCGGCTCGGCGGGCCGTCGCCACAACAAGACCACGCCCACGCCCATGGCGGCGAAGGTCCAACCCAGGGCGGCCCCCGTCTCCATGACGCGGATCAGCGCGTTGCCACCCAATAGCAGGAGGGAGATCGCCAGCCCCAGGGCCAGGAAGCCGGCCAGCAGGGGATCTCGCAGCCCCAGCACCCGTCGGGCCAGCATCCAGCCCAGGATCAGGGGCAGGAGCAGCAGGGGCGCCATCAAGGCCGGAACCGGGCCAGCAACCAACCGGCCCGCTCGGACACGATCTCGAAGTGCGGGTCTCGCCGCACCCACTCCTCCAGCTCCGGGTAGTCGTGACGCGGGAAGAGGAGGTGGTCGACCCGGAGGTCGCCCATGAACCGGAGCGACTGTTCCCGGGTCCAGGCGGAAGAGAAGACCGGACCGCCCTCCTCCAGCACCTCGTGGAACAGGCGGGTGCGCTCCCGCTCCTCCTCATGGCTCCAACCCGGCGGCAGGCGCTCGGACTGGCCCTGTGCGGCCAGGGCCGCCTCCAGGAACCCCGTCAGGTCCGAACTCCAACCAGCGCCGCTGGTCACCACGTACACGTTGCTCATGACGGGCAGGGTGTGCCCCAGGTCGTAGGGAGCCAGGACCACCGACTGGCCCGGCACCCGCTCGCGGACCTCCGCCAGCATCTCCCAGGGAAGCTTCATCCCGGACGGAGTGCCCCGGTACCAGTCCTGGATCCGGTGGGGTGGCGCCACCACCGAGTGGCGCTCCAGTTGGCTCCAGATGTTGGGGGGAGTCGCCAGGACGGCCAGGCCCAGGCATGTGGCCAGGGCCAGCCCCAGCGCGGTGCCCTGGCGGGAATCCTCCGGTGCCTCGACGACGGCGACCGGCGCCCAGGTCCCTCGCCACCGCCAGACCGCCGCGGCTGCCACCCCCAGAAGGACGGCGCCCACGAAGACCTGCGGGTGACCTGCGGCCAGGCTGCCCAGGGCCGGGGCCAGGAAGCGCCAGAAGAGGACCCCTCCCACGGCGACGACCGGCCACAGGCCCGGGCGCCTGCGGAGCAGCCCGAAGACCTCGCAGGTCATCAGCACGACGGCCAGCAAGGCGGGATAGAAGAGGTAGCGCGTGGGGACCACGAGCATCTCGGAATAGGTGAATCGGACGTACAGCCACGAGACCAGCGGGATCCCCATCAAGGCCACGGCTCCCGCCAGGGCACTCCCGGTCAGGAGGGCCCAGAAATCCCTGCGGATCAGCAGGAACGGGCTCAGACAGACCGGGACGAAGTACAGTGGCCGGAACAGAAGCGGATCCTGCGGGTCCTTGGGCATGAGCCAGTCCAGGGGCTTGTGCAGGGGTTCGGCGATGGCCGCCAGGACCGCTGCTCGGCCGCCGGCCTCCCAGGCCACCACCTCGGCCGAGCGGGCGCTGTGAACGGCCTTGTAGGCCAGCCCCATGGCGATGGTGACGGCGAAGAGGATCGCCAGGCGCACCAGCAGGGCCCGGTCCATGCGGCGGAACGCCACCACCGCCGTTCCCAGGAACCCCAGAAGGGTCAGCGCCTGCAGCGTTTCGCGCGTGTGGATCAGCAGGCCTGCGCCCAGGATGCAGACGACCGGGGCGATTCCACCGGTTCCCAGCAGATAGCGCGCGGCCGTGAAGAGCATGATGGGCAGCATCAGGCTCAGCCCGAAGTCGGCGGGGTGCGACAAGGGAGCGAGCTGCGCGCACCAGGCCCAGTCGTCTCGGTGGTGGACCGCCAGTTGGCCCCCGGTGTTGGTCAGGACCAGCAGCGACGCCAGCACCCAGGACAGGGCGACGGCACCGCGGGCGGGCCGCAGCAGGCTGACCGTGGCCGCCAGGGTGGCGCCGGTCAGGGCAAACATCAAGGGTCGGACCTCGGCGTAGACGGCCACCGGGTCCAGCATCGAACCCCGGGCGATCAGCGCCAGCAGCAGATGGTAGGGCGGGTACAGATAGGTCGTGGGGTTGCCGGCGACGTAGAAGAGGTTGTCCAGCGCCAGGGCGGGGTTCTCGGCCACCTTGCGGACGACGGTGAGGTGGAGCGCGTCCTCGATCAACGGCTCGACGTTCACGAAGCCGGAGACGCCCCACAGGACGAACGCCACCCCGCTTCCCAGGGCCACGGCCAGGAACGTCAGGGCCGGGTCCTCGGCCCGACGTACCGGGTCGATCGCCCGCGCCAGGCGGCCGCTGGCCAGACCGCCCGCACCCAGGGCCACGATGCCCCAGCCGACCGCCGTCGCAGGCAGGTGCAGCTCGACGGCGGCGATGGTGCCCACGCACAGCACGGCAAGCGAACAGGCCGCCCAGACCGGAGCGGCCTGCACCAGGGGCAGGCGGCCCGCAAGCACCGCTCCGGGAAGCAGCAGCGAGCAGATGAAGGCGGCGGCGAGGCGCAGCGGGGCGGGCACGGGCAACGGCATCCCGGCAAGACCCGATGCGAAGGAGAGCAGGCAGGCCGCCCAGGCTGCCGTGACTGCGGCGAAGCGGCGCGAGGGCATGATGAGCGGCGCAGTTCCCGCACCGGTATGGAAATCCTGCTGTTCGCCGGTTCATGGCAAGCCGGAACCAGCGCTCGGCGGACCCTCTCGGTGGGCTGGGGGGCCGGTTCCTGGCCTTCCTCGGGGCCGGCACGGGTCGGCCGACGTCGGGTCTTCCACAATCCGCTGCCTGGCGATGCGGACGGGCCCGCATCGGCGGCCGAATGCCATGCCAGGCGGCGGATCGAGGGTCGGCCCCTGGTCTTTACAGCCCGGAGGAAGCAGGATATCCTACGAAAATATCCTCCCCCGGGATGCGCTGGAGCATCGCAGAAGACTCGCCCACCCGAGGCGTGGGAGGTACCCAGGTGGGGATCGTCAGCCGCCCGCACCCCGGGCCAGAGGCCCTGAGCCGGCGGGAGGGAGTCCTCAGAAGCAGACCGCAACTGCTCTCTGAGCCAGGCAGGTGATGAAGGTGGCCAGTTCGCTTGGAGTCGTCGAGAACCAGACCGAGCCCCAACCTCTTCCGGTGGGTTCTGGAGAGGAGGGCGGCAACTGGAGCCGGAGCGGTTGGACCGATTCCATCTCCTTCGAGCCGGTCCCGACGTGCTATGTGTGCGCTTCGACGACGCGCACCCCCGCCTTCGATCTGTCCTTTTTCGACCACCCCTTCCAGTGGGTGCGTTGCTCGGATTGCGGTCTGGTCTTCCAGTCTCCCCGGCTCACCAAGGGTTCGTTGGACCTGATCTACAACTCCGAGCTCTACTGGCGCGGTCGGTCCGACGCGACCCCACCTCCTGCCGAGAGCACCGACGAGCTTCGCCTGGGCTACAACAACTACGAGATGGGACACCCGTACCGCATGGCCCAGGCCCGGCAGAGGGTTCGGGCCCTCTCCAGGCACCTGCCGACCGGCTCCAGGGTCTTGGAGGTGGGCTGCGCTGCCGGCTTCTTCCTGTCCGCCCTGAAGCAGGCCGGGTTCGATGCGACCGGCATCGAGCTGTCGGCAGCGATGGCGGAGTACGGGCGCTCCCGGCTGGACGTCGACATCCAGGTCGGCGACTTCGACCAGTTGGAGATCCCTCCAGGGTCCTACGACGGCATCGCGGCCTGGGGCTGCGATTCGAATTTTCACGACGTCCGGAAGACCTACTCCCATATGGTCGAAGCTCTCCGGCCTGGCGGGATCCTGGCCTTCAACTATTTCGACTTTGACCACCCGGCCCGGATCCTCCTGGGCAGCTTCAAGCGGGTCTACAACGCCATCTATTACTTCAACCGGAGCAACGTCACCCGTCTCCTGAACTCGCTGGGTCTGGAGATCGTCTCCCACTCGACCGAGTTCCAGTACACCTGCCTGGAGGAGGTCGCCTCCATGACGGGGCGGCGAGGGGTCCAGACCCTGGCCCGCACCCTCGGAATCCAGCGGAGCATGCTCCGGCTTCCCATCGTGGGGAGCTATCTGCTGCTGGCCAGGAAGCGGCCCCACCCTTCGCGACGCCCTTGACCCGACTCTTCCTGCGCGGAATCCGCCTGCGGCATCCGCGCTCGGGGGGTCAGGGGGACGTCTCGGCCAGCCCCTGCGCGGCCCGGGCCTGGACTTCGGGGTGCTGGCGCCCCTTCTGCAGGACGTACTGATAGCGCTTCCGGGCCCCGGCCAGGTCGCCCTGGGAGCGGGCCTGGTCTGCCGATTCCAGCAAGGCCACCAGCAGGTTGTACCGGGCCTGGTGCCGGAAGGGGTCCAGCTCCAGGGCCCGCTCGAAGCGCAGGGCGGCCTCGTCCCAGCGCTGCAGCTTGCCCAGCACGACTCCGGCATTGTACTCCAGGGCGGCGCTGGGCGGACCCGCCAGGTAGCGTTCCAGGGCGGTGGGCAGGTCTCCGGTCGATTCGGCCAGGTTGCCGAACTGTCGGTACAGGAGCTCCTCGGGCCGGGCGCGCGCGGCGATCCCCTCGCGGTAGGCCTGCTCGGCGCCGTCCAGGCGGCGCTGGGCCAGGCGCAACTGGGCCAGGTAGTGATAGCCGGAAGCGACTCGGGGGGCCAGGCGGACGGCTTCCACCAGGTGGACCTCGGCCTGGTCCAGCCGGCCGTTCTCCAGGTGGTGGATGCCCAGCGCCAGGCGGGCGGCCTGGCTCTCCGGGCGGGCTGTCACCGCCGCCTGCCAGAACCGACCCTCGTCGTTCCAGACCTGGTTGCGGGCCACGGTGGCGGCGCCCCAGACCAGGGCGATCAGGGCCAGGATGCGGGCGTGCCGGTTCGCCAGCAGCACCGCCAGAAGCAGGCAGAAGCCCACGCTGGGCAGGTACAGGAAGCGTTCGGCCAGGGGTTGGGGCAGGGGAACCAGGTTCAGCACCGGGATCAGGGACAGCGGGATCCATGCCAGCGAGAAGCAGACCACGGGTGCCTTGCGGGCCGTCCAGCCCAGGAGAGCGGCGAAGGCCAGGGCCACCAGCCACCCCGCCGCCACGCCGAGGGGGGGCACGGCCTGGAGGGCCAGGTGGCGCTCGACGCTCAGCCAGAAAGGCATCACCAGCAGGCCGAGATACTCGGCAAAGAACCGGGGCGCCAGGAGGAGCCGGTGGCCCAGGCCCCCAGCCAGGTCCAGGGTGGGAACCAGGCCCTGCAAAGCCTGGTGGCGCAAGGCCAGCACCGTGCCCAGGGCCAGGACCTGCAGGCCCAGGATCCGGATCGCGTCGGACCGCGGGGACCGTCGCAGCATCAGGGCGGCCGCGGTCAGGAGGGGGATCACCACCGTGCTCTCCTTGGCCATCAGGGCCAGGGCCAGGGCCAGGGCCGAGCCGATGGCCGAGGCAGCGGTTCCCCTCAGGGCCAGAAGCAGGGCCCCCAGGCCGAAGAGGCAGGCCAGCACGTCCGTGCGCCCCGAGATCCAGCTCACGGACTCGGTGTGGACGGGGTGGACGGCGAAGAGCAGGCCCGCGGCCAGACCTGCCCGGGGGGCGTCGAAGAGCCGGTTCCCCAGGTGCATCACCGCCAGCGAGCAGCCCACATGGGCCAGCAGGTTCGTCAGGTGGAAACCCAGGGGCGTGAAGCCCCAGACCAGGGCGTCCAGGCGGAACGAGAGCAGCGTCAGGGGCCGGTAGAACGGAGTGACCTCCCATTCCGCCAGGGCCATGCGGGCGAAGTCGGTCATGAAGGGAGCCCAGGCGGGCTGAGCCCCCTTGATGTAGCTGTTCTCCAGGATCAGGACCCGGTCGTCCCACAGGAAGGGGCCCGTCAGCACGCTGGCATAGCACAGCACGGCCGCCAGGGCCACCAGGAGGTTCCAACTGCGATTCACCGTGCCGGTTTTCGCGCCGACCGGTTCGTTCCCTGGCTCGAGGCCCGGACCTCCGGTCTTCTGCAGGCGCGATCTTGATCCAAGTCAAGATCCCCGCGTCCTCTTCCCGGTAGACTCGAGGCCTGAACGCATCCCGAAGGGAGCATGAGATGAACCTTCACGATATCGAGATCCCGCTGGGCCGCCTGGTGGCCGAGCATCCCCATCTGATCCGGACCCTGGAGGGCCTGGGTCTGGACTACTGCTGCGGCGGGCACAGGCCCCTCTCCCAGGCGGTGGCCGAGAAGGGGTTGGACCTGGAGGAGGTGCTGGCGGCCCTCAAGCAGGCCCTGGCCTCGACCCAGGATGCCTGCGCCGCGCCCTGGCTCGAGAAGACCTGCTCGGAGCTGATCGACCACATCGTCCGCAGCCACCATGGGTTCCTGCGCACCGAACTGCCGCGCCTGAGCACCCTGACCGACAAGGTCTTCGAGGTGCACGGTTCGGGGACCCCGGAGCTGGGTGAGCTGCGCCGGGTCATGGCCGGATTCCGCGAGGAGATCGAGTCCCACCTGGCCAAGGAGGAGCAGATCCTCTTCCCCGCCATCGTGGCCTGCGAAGCCCGGGGGGCGGCCATGCCCCAAGGAGCCGGAGTCCTGGCCCGCGGTCCGATCTCCTGCATGGAGAGCGAGCATGACGAGGCGGGCGCCGCCCTGGCCGAGATGCGCCGGCTGACCGGGGACTATTCTCCTCCCGAGGCGGCCTGCGGCTCGTGGCGGGCCCTCTACCTGGGCCTGGAGGAGCTGGAGCAGGACATGCACCGGCACATCCACGAGGAGAACAACATCCTCTTCGAGCGGGTCCGCGCCGCCGGCTGGTAGGGCTGGACCGCGCCGGGTTCAACCCGGCGCCCGCACACCGCTTCGGGCGCTCGAGCCTGAATCCGCCGCCGAATGCCACGGTCGGTGGCGGATTCAGGTCGAGGCTCCGTCCGCGTGACGGGCCTCAGCGCCCGTCCTGCATCTGCCTGAAGACCGGCTCGAAGAGACTCTTCAGCAGCAGGGCTCCCTCATCCGAGAGATGGTGGGAGTCGATGTACAGGGGGGCTGCGTCCCGGGTCAGGCTCTGCCAGCCCAGGATTTCGGGGCCTGGGTCCAGGACCACGAAGTCCTCGGAGCGGGGGAGCCCTTCCAGGGCCTGATGGACCTTGGCGTTTTGGGTCCGGTGATCCTCGGGTGTCGCCGGGTGGGGGGCAAGCCACGGCCATCGCGAGACCAGCCGCAGGTTTCGGGAGTTCACGCCCGGCTGGCTGGGGAAGTCGCCCACGAAGACCACCCGGATCCCTCGATCCTGGAGGTGGCGGACCGTCTGTCGCAGGTCCTCCGCAAAGCCTTCCCGGCCGTAGCTGGACCAGTAGCCCGACAAGAAGACGGTGCCCACCCGCTCCTGCTCCAGGGTCTTCAACGCCAGCTCCCGCCACCGCTTCTTGTACTCGGGGCTCTTGTCCCAGCTCGGCATCTCATGACCCCAATCAAGCAGCGGGGCCGACGAGGTGGCGGTCAACTGCAACCCGGGCAGGCCGTAGGACCTGCCCAGCTCGTGCAGCAGCGGGGCCAGGCTCATCGCGTGGCTGTCACCCCACAAGAGGAAGCGGGGGCTTTCGGAACGCGGGCTCCCCATCGGCGTCGGCCGGGCCTCGTCCGAGAGCGGATCCACCGCGTGGGTGCGCGAGCGGAATTCCCGGGGGCGGGCCTTCTCGGCCCAGTTCTCGGGGTAGCCCTGGCTCTGCAGGTAGAGCTGCCCCGAAGAGATCGCCAGCACCGCGTAGGAGGCGAAGAGCCACCCCATGGCCCGGCGTCGTGGCAGGATCCTCTTGCTTCGGATGGGCGTCTCGACCCACCGCCAGGAGGCGTATCCGGCCAGGCAACTGACCAGGACCAGAAGCCAGCGGGCCTCCAGGCTGCCGCCCACGCCCAGGTAGAAGGCATAGGCCACCAGGGGCCAATGCCAGAGATACAGCGAGTAGGAGATCTGCCCCACCCGCACCACGGCGGGATGGGAGAGGACCCGCCCCACCCAGGTCAGGGGCCCGGCCGAGTTGGCCAGCAGGAGCAGGGCCGTCCCCAGGCAGGGGAGCAGGGCCGCGCTGCCGGGGAACGGCGTGTCCGGTCAATAGAAGAAGATCGACCACCCCACCATCCCCAGCCCGATCCAGGCCAGGACCTGGCGGACCCTGAGGTTCTCGGCCAGGGGCGCGCGGGCGCCCTGCAGCCACCAGGCCAGGATCCCTCCCATGAGCAGTTCCCATGCCCGCGTCGGCAGGTTGAAGAATGAGAACGATTCGCGCACCGGGGTCCAGGCCACGCCCAGGGTCAGCGAGGCCAGGAAGATTCCCGACAGGCCCAGGCCCACCCGACGGGGGAAGTGCCGGTGCAGCAAGGCCAGGGCGATGGGGAAGAAGAGGTAGAACTGCTCTTCGACGCCCAGGGACCAGGTGTGCAGCAGGGGGCGGATTTCGGGGGCATCTCCGAAGTAGCCCCCCTGGACGACCCGCCAGAAATAGACGTTGGACAGCAGCAGGGGCTGGGCGATCAGCGCCCCTCCCAGGTCCGTGAGGTCTTCGGGAAGCAGGACCAGGGGAGCGCTCAGGGCTACGAAGGCCGTCAGGACCATCAGGGCCGGGGCCAGCCGGCGCACGCGGCGCTCCCAGAAGTCCAGGAACGAGAAGGTCCCGGCGCGGATCGCCTTGAGCAGCAGGCCGGTGATCAGGAAGCCCGAGAGGACGAAGAAGACGTCCACCCCGACGTAGCCGCCGGGGAAGCCCAGGTGGGCGTGGTAGAAGAGGACGGCCAGGACCGCCACGGCCCGCAATCCGTCGATATCGGGGCGGTATCCCATGGAGGCTGCGGGTTTCGGGCACGGCGGGAGGTTTCCTGGCGGGGGGGCTGACCACGGGGACCCGCCCCCAGGCGGCCAGCCAGAGTGGGCGTCAATAACCGAGAACGGGCGGACAAAGAAACTCACCCGTCATGGGTTCGCGGCGGAGTCGGACGATGTGGAATCGTCCCTTCTCGCCAACTTTCGGCCGTTCTCGGAGCCTTCAATCTTCCGCGAACCGATTCGTGATCGGCAGGCGGCGGTCTCGGCCGACGGCCTTCCGGGTGATCCGGATCCTCGGGGCTCGCCTCTGTGGCAGCATCTCCTGGCGGAAGGCCTCGACGACCCGCTCGACGGGGCGCAGGTGGTCGGCATGCAGGGCCAGGGGGCGGCCCTGGACCCCGCCGCTGCGGCGGAGCCACGCCTTCACCTTGCCCTCGATCTGCGGGGTGGGCGTGGGGATGGGAAGGCCGTAAAGTTCGATTTCTTCGGGGGTGAACCGCTCGGGCCGGACCAGGTAGCGCAGACCACGCGTGCGGATCCCGTAGCGCAGCAGTTGGTCGGCCAGGCCCGTGGCGGCGATCCAGCCCCCGGGATCGAAGTCCACGTAGGCCACCAGCAGGACCTCGGTGATCCCCCGGGACTGCAACTCGCAGGCATAGTACTCGGTGGACAGAAGCGAGGGCAGGCCTCCCAGGGTCAGGGTGCTGACCCCGAAGGCCCCGGCCAGGGCCTCCACACCCTCCTGCAAAGTGCTCTTCTCGGCCACGACGACCACATCAGGACTGCGCTCACCCAGTCGACGCAGGTCCGGGCGCGGGTCTCGGAAGCCCAGTTCACGGTAGGTGAAGAGTCGGTCCCGTCCTACCAAGGTGGCTGCCAGGATTTCCAGCAGGTCGTACAGGCGCTCAGAAGGATCCCGGGCCAGAGCCTCCAGCAGGCCCAACGCCTCACCAGCCAGGAAGGGGCGCAGCAGATCGGCCCTTTCGACGGCTGCAGCGCCCTGCCGGGCCAGGCCGGCGCGCACCAGGCACGGCAGCAGGGTCCGATACCAGAAACCCCGGTGCTCGCGGCCCCGGTCCCGCAAACCCAGGCGCACCGTCTCCCACAGGAGGTTGGCCACCAGGCGGCGGGGATCCGAACCGAACTCCGCCTTCAGGAACGGCGCGGGCGCCGAAGTCAGGAGCAGGGGCCAGTCACGCAGGCCCTCGCGCGTCATGGCCCGGTGGGATTCCAGGGTGCCCTCCAGTTCGTCCAGGCGGGGCAGCCCCAGCCCCCGGGCCAGGGCCTCGCGGGCTCCCCAGGACACGGTCAGCTCGGTTCCCCCTTCCAGGACCAGGCGGAAGCGCTTGCGCTCGTTCTGCACCGCGCGCAGGCGCCGGGCGTTGACGTAGGTTCCCCGGCCGGCCTTCACCAGGTGGGGGTGTGACCGGGCCGCCTGCAGCGCCGAGGATCCTGCGGGGCGGCGGCCCCGGTCGGTGACCCAGAAAGCCTGCCCTTCCCGGGCCTGCAGATAGAGGACCTCGTCCGGGGGTGGGGGAGGGGTGGCTGGGGGCAGGTCCTTGGGCGCCGTCGGAGCCGGCCACCCTCCGGGGAGGGGCGCAACCCCAACCCAGGCCTGGTTGAGCAACTGGCCCTGCACCTCGACGAAGGGAGGGCCCGCCAGGGCCTCCAGGGGCCCGGGCCGATGCAGCACCGTGCCCTGGTCGTCAAGACCCTCCAGGCGTCCGCAGGCCTCGGTCCGCAGTCTGACAACCTCTTCGCGTCGTCGGACCAGCAGCCCCCGGGTTCCCTGGAAGAAGAGCAGGCCGTGCATCCCCGGGGCTTCGCGGCCGGCCGACGAGGTCCCTCGGGTCCACCCCTGCTGCCGGCCGGTGTCCGCGTTCGGTTCCGCATGTCCTCGCCGTGGCTTCGCTGCTGTGTCCCCCCGCGGACTCCGGGCTGCGGGGTCGTGGGGCGGTCCATCTGGCCAGATCCCCGAGGTCTCGACTAGAATGACAGTTCAATCCCAGATCTCCCCTCTTGGGTTGGACACTCGAGTTCGCGTGCAACTCGTGCGCGAGCTTCCAGGAGATGGCGCAGGCCACCATCGCACCGGCCTCAAGCTTCTGGACGAAGACCGGCCGCCCGCCCTCGCCGTCCGCGCCCTGGCCGCTCAGCCGATCAGGCACTCCACCTCGCGGCGCAGGCCGGCGGGCTGGTGGTCGGTCAGGGCCACGGCCAGGCGCCAGGCGTCGGCGTAGGCGGCGCGCAGGGCCTCAGGCGTGACCGCGCTGGGAGCCGTGCGGGCCAGGGCCTGAATGGCCTCCGGGGGCAGTTCGACCTCGGCCCGGCGCAGGGGGGTACCCCACAACTCCGTGGCCTCGTGCCGCAGGCGCAGCAGCCACAGCAGTTGCCAGCGGGCGTGGGTCAGGGCGTCGTAGGCCCGTTCCAGCTCGCCCCGACGCAGCACGTTGAAGCCCAGGACCCACCAGTTGGCGAAGCGCTCGCTGACGGCCTGTTCGCTCTCGGGGGCGCTGCGCTCGGGCAGGTTGCGCAGGATCTCGCCCAGGCGGCCGTCGCGGTCCAGCACCAGGGTGCGCTCGACGGGCGCGTTCAGGCCGGGCCACGAGGCCAGGGTGGACATCTGGTCCTCGGGGACGGCGTGCAGCTCCAGCCGCACCAGGCCGGGCAGGATCGCGATCAGGCCCCACTCGCCGTGGGCCACCAGGAGGAGCTCCGGCAGCAGCTCGCGCAGCCAGACTTCGCCGTCGAAGTCCGCGTCCTGGCGGATGAAGAACCAGAACTCGGCGTCCGACCAGGCGTCGGCCCGGCCCTGGGGCACCGCGCCGTAGGTCAGGGCGGCAACGATTCGGGTATCGGCCCTGCAGGCCTCGGAGACCTGTTCCGTCAACGCTTCAGCGGGAACGGTCATTTTGGCGGGAGCCTCCTATCGAACCCTCAGGCCGACGCCCGAGGAGCACTATTCCTGTCCGGGCTCGACCAGGACCGTCATGTCCACGTCTCGGGTGAAGCGAGGTCGGCCCCAGAATTGGACAGCCAAGCCTCCGATCAGGGCGTGGCGATGGCCCAGGGCGGCCAGGACCTCATGGGTTTGTCAGGCGGCTTGGAGTTGCGGCGTCATCGATCCTGCAGGGCGAAGATGCCCCGGAGCCTCAGGAGCCAGGTCAGGCGCTCAAGGTCCACCTCAGGCGCCTGGGGCGTTCGATACCAGATCCGGCACAGGTCTTCGTACTCCGACAAAGCTTACGAGGCGGTCAATTCGGGGAGCCTGCGGGCCTGTTCTTCCCGGACCCGTCGCCCCGCGAGGGCGTGTCCACGGAGGAAACGGGTCAAGTCTTCCTTTCGAACAGCCATGGAAGGGGGTTCGCCCTGCCAGGGACGATCCCTCGAACCCCTCAAGAGTCGCGAGCCTGCAGCCTGAAGCCCGCACCAGGAAACAGCATGCCGTTCGCCCTCGCCGTCCGCTCGCCCACGCCACCCCCGCCGCCCCCTCCCTGTCCGGTCCGCCACGCCGTCCCCCCATCCGCCCGCCCCCTGTCCGGTCGGTCACGCCAGCCCGCTGTGCGATCGCCCTCACCGCCCCCGACAGAACCCCCTGTTCGGCAGGATCGACTCCCTCCTGCGGGAACCCGAACACCTTCAACTCCGCCTCGAGGTGACCCGATGGACCTGAAGTCGCTCCGCAAACTCCCCCGCCTGGGCCAGGTGTGGTTCGCCGACCGCCGGCCCAGCGAGGTCGAAATCCTGGGGCAAGGAAGCCCTGACCTGATCCTCTGGGCAGATGAAGAGGGAATGATCCGCGGCTTCGACCTGGTGCTCTCGCCGGCCGAAGCTGCCGAGGCGTTCGCCAGTTCCTTTGCAAGCGCCGCGGCGACGCCCGTTCCCGGATGCGTGCCCGGCCTGCCGGCCGAAGTCCGCGTTCTGGACCCGGAAGTCGTGGCCTCCCTGGCCGGCGCCCTCGAACCGCTGGGCATCCCCGTGTCCGCGGCCGACGAGAACGCGGGGCTGGATGACGCCTTCCGCTCCTTTCACCGGCAGGCGGCCCGGAAGCCTGGCGCGGGCTACCTCGAGATGCTGGAGGGCCTGCTTCCCGAGAAGAAGCGGATCGTCAGCGCCTTCTACCGCGAGGCCGAGCTCCTGCATGACGCGAAGCCGTGGTCCTTTGCCGAAGACTCCGACCTGCTCCGCATCGAGGGGCTGGCCGAGCGCACCGTGCTGATCTCCGTGATGGGCAGCGCCGGCATCGAGGAGGGGATCGCCGTCTTCATGGGGGAGGCGGCCGCCGAGCAGTTCTTCGCCACAGGCGGCGAGCTGAGGGGAGAAACCTGCTTCTCCCTGACCTACAGCCCGTCTGACGCAGCGCCCACCCTCGCCGCCGAAGCCCGGAAGCTGAGGGCCAGACTCGCTGGCGGTGGTCTGGTCCCCCTGGCGCTGACGGTGACCGACGAAAATCGGTTCTGCACGCTGGCGGAGATGGAACTCTTGACGCGTGCTTCCCAGACGGTCCGCGCCTACTTCTCGGATTCCCCCCTGCCGCCGAGGATCCGCGTCGAGTGGCCCGTGTTCTTCCAATCCCCGGGTCGTCAGCGAAGCGGGACCGCCGATCTCTTCCAGCTTCGGGTCGAGCTCCGGGGCACCGAGGTGCAGCGCACCGTCGTCCTCCCCTCGGACTGCACCCTCGAAGACCTGCACGAGGTCATCCAGGACGCCATGGGCTGGGAGGACTGTCACCTGTACGGCTTCACCGTGAAGAAGAAACGCTACGGCCCCGACGAGGGCGATCTGCCCGACGACGAGGTCGAGCTGCGCGAGGTCCTTCCCCGCGTGCGCAGCAAGCTCGTCTACCACTACGACTTCGGCGACGACTGGATCCACGACGTGATCCTCGAGAAGCGCCTGAAACCGACCGACCACGCGCCGGAGATCGACGTCCTGGCCGGCGCCGGCGCCTGCCCGCCCGAGGACTGCGGGGGCATCCCCGGCTACTTCAGCATGATCGAGGCCCTCTCCACGCCCCGGCACCCGGACAAAGCGCATTGGCGGGAGTGGATCGGGAAGTTCGACCCGAAGAAGTTCGACCTGAAGAAGGCGCAGAAGCGGGTCCGAGAGGGGCTGGAGTAGCGGCGCTCCGGCGGACCCTCGGAGAGGTTGACGGATCCCCCATGGGAAAACCCCGGCTGGACCAGCCAAGCTCCGACCTGTACCGAGAAGACTTCGAGCGCCAGCACCCCGACCAGGTGCGCGAGCTGCGCCTGGCCGAGGAGCGCCGCCGAGGGCGCAAGGCCGAGGAGGCGGGCGAGGATGAGGGCCCCGTCGCGGGCGAACTGGACTACGAGGGCGAGGAGGAGGAGTCGCAGGCGCGCACCAGGAGTCTGTGTGAGTATCCGGACCGAGCATCGCCGAGGGATCTTGTGCACCCCGCAAGGCGCAAAAAGTCGTGGTTTGCTGGAGGCAAATGAGACTTTTTGCAACACAGCGGGGGTGCAAGAGACCCGGCGAGGCGACCGACGCGGTATTCACACAGGCTCCTAGGCCCGAGCCGTCTGCCCCGGGCACGATCCCCTGGCTCCCGTGGTGCTCAGGGTGGTATCATTGGGGGTAGAGACGGAGGTGTCGGCGTGGATTCTGGGTTCGTGAAGAAAACCATCACCCTTCCCAGCGAGCTGGTCGGCAGGCTGAAGGCCAGCACCAGGAACCTGAGCGCCTTCATCGCCCAGGCCTGCCACGAGAAACTGGAAGCGGACGAGAAGCGTGCCAGGGAGCAGGACATGATCGAGCGTTGCCGGGTGCGCTACCAGGAGGACCGGGACCTGGCCCACGATTTCTTACCGGCCGAGCAGGAAGCCTGGGAGCCCGGATGAGCCGGGTGCCCCTGGTCCTGCGGGGCGAGGTCTATACGGCCCATCTGTGATCGGTTTGCGACCTAAATATTCTATGGTCACATAGATTATCTGACGCTGGTGGGCTCGGAGGCGACCCTGGCAACTTGAAGGTCCCTCAATGAAGAGTGGCCAATGTATCGGGAGTTC
>Ga0334884_1000898_pt1 | contig 50015 bp, 46 predicted proteins | sample GraSluR1_MG_7_FD_207215 | JGI IMG/M metagenome (GOLD analysis project Ga0334884, IMG submission 207215) | Sludge microbial communities from methane-producing bioreactor in Wageningen University, Netherlands - Granular Sludge_12_05 R1 | ecosystem: Engineered > Bioreactor > Anaerobic >... | reverse complement strand
GATCGGGGGCTGTTTTTCCTGCGCCCTTGATGGTTGTTTTGGAGTCAGAGATGCTGCTCTTCTGGAGCCGTATGAAGATGAACCCGGAAACAATGGTGTTTTATATTATAATGACAAAGAAGTGAAAGAATTTGCTGTCAGGGCTAACAGGCAGGGGCTGCAAATCCAGATGCACTGTATTGGTGACGCAGCGGTAGTTCAGGCTGTAGATGCTCTTGAGGCTGCACTGGAAGATACCCCGCGGCTGGACCACCGGCATACCCTGATCCATGCCTGTTTGATTCCGGATCAATATATGGAAAAAATTGCCCGTTTAAAAATTGGAATAACCCTGCAGCCGTCATTTCTAGTATCACCACTGGAGCCCTCCAGCTACCTGAGAGACATTCTCGGTGATCGTGCCCTGAAAAGTTCACCGCTTAGAAGAATGCTCGATATGGGTATTAGGGTTAGCGGAGGTTCGGATGCTCCTGTTGAAGCCCCGAATCCGATTGAAGGAATATTTGGAGCATGTAATCATACCAACCCGCAGCAGTCTGTTTCAGTTCAGGAGGCGCTGCGCATGTTTACTTATAATATAGCTTACACTTCATTTGATGAGCTTGAACGAGGCAGCCTGGAAAAAGGAAAAATAGCAGACATGATTGTCCTGAATCGTAATCCGCTTGAATTGGAAGCAAAAGATTTGCTGAAGCTGAAAGTGGAAAAATTATACCTCTCTGGCGTAGAGTATCGTAAAGGACGAAAAATTACCAACTTGATTGTCAGCAGTATAAAGAATCGAAAGAGAGTAATCTAGTTCAACCTTTTTATGAAAAGCAGTATGCCCTGGTTTTGCTTTAGCCTCACTCGCTTAATGCAGGTTTTTCAAATGTACTGGAGAATTATTATTAGGTTACCGTATTCAGTTTTTCAGGAGGCTTCTCGTGACTAAAAGAAAAAAAGTAGTTGATATTACAACCGAGCAGCAATTTCAAGCGTATCTAAATGCAGTTCAGGAAGGAATCTCCATCCTGGATAAGGATCTTACAATTGTACGCGCTAACAAAATCCTGGAAGACAGGATAGCAAAGGGCACTAGCCTCTCAGGTGAAAAATGTTATTCTGCCCTGCATGGCCGCAAGGAGCCCTGTGATAATTGTCCCAGCATAAAAGCTATGCGGGATGGAAAGACTCACCGGCAAGATGTAGAGGTAATAAAACCGAATAATAAAAGATACTGGGCTGAAGTATTTTCCTACCCTATTAAAGACGAAAATGGCAATATAACAGGCGCAATCGAATATTCTCGTGACATTACTCTTCGTAAAAGAAGCGAAGAAGAGTTAAAAGAAAGAGAACAGCTTTACCGCACTACTCTGTATAGTATTGGTGATGCCGTTATAACCTCCGATTTCTCGGGACGAATAGTGAGTATGAACCCGATAGCAGAACAGCTAACCGGCTGGAGCGAAAGCGAGGCAAAGCAGAGGCCTGTTCCTGAAATATTCAGGATTATCAATGAAAAGACGAGGGAAACTGCAGATAACCCTGTGGAAAAGGTATTAAAAGAGGGTAAAATTGTAGGGCTTGCCAATCATACAGTACTAATATCCAGAAATGGTTGTGAATACCCCATAGCCGACAGTGGGGCTCCAATCAAGAATGATGACGGAGTTATAACAGGTGTTGTCCTTGTCTTCAGAGATATGAGCGAAGAGCTGAAAATGAGCAAAGAACTTGAAGACAGCGAAAAGAAGTATAGAATGCTGGTAGAGCAGTCAACAGAAATGCTTAATGTAAATGATTTGGACGGCAATATTCTGGAAGTTAACAAGAAGGCTCTTGAGATCACCGGTTATTCAAAAGACGAATTGCTTGGAACGTCCGTTTTTGAATTTTTAGTTAATGATTTAGATCAGGTACAGGTTAAAAAGAAGTGGCAAGAATGGCCACCATATGGTGAAAGCCATGTTCTTGAAGCTATCCATAAGAAAAAAGATGGGTCTGCTTTTCCCATAGAGTTCAGCGCCAGGAAAATCATCTACAACAACCAGGAAGCAATACTCGCCCTGGCCCGTGACATTAGCGAGCGCAAGAAGATTGAATATCTGCTGGAAGAAAGCAGGGATTGGTACAGGGCCCTGGCAGAAGACATACCGGCCCTGATTACCAGGATATCTCCTGCAGGTATTGTAACCTATGTTAATTCAGCATCGGCCGAAATTATCGGCCTGCCTATTGATCAAATCATCGGCAGTGATTTTTATTCCCTTGTTCCCGATGATTACAGAGATAAAGTAAAAAAATCTTTTGATTCTCTTACAATTGAACAACCGATAGTTGTTTACGAGCATTACAACAAGTCCCGCCTTTTCAGGTGGAAAAATCGGGCAATTTTTAAAGAGTCAGGAGAGTTGAAGGAATTCTTTACCATAGGTGAGGAGATTACCGAACAGCGAAAAGCAGAGGAAGAGCTGCAAGAAAGTAACAAGCGCAACAGAGCCCTGGTCGAGGCATTACCCGACCTGATTTTTCGCTATGACCGGCAAGGCAATTATATTGATGCTGAAATTAAAGATGTTAACAGGCTCACCGAAAAAGCCCGGCAACTATATCGAGACAATAGGCTGATCGGTTTAAATATTAAAGAAGTTCTTTCCCCTGAACTATTTAACATGGTACGGGAAAACATTGAAAAAGTCCTTGAAACGGGAGAACTGCATGTTCTCGAATATAATTATCTGGTTGACGGAAAACCGAGGCATCATGAGGCCAGAATGGTTAAGTCGGGGAAGGATGAAGTGACTTCGATTGTCAGAGACATTACCGATCGCAAGAATACCGAAGAAGCGCTTCGTTACCAGCTTCATTTTGAAAAAACTGTCGCAGAGATATCCTCTATTTTTGTGAATATGCCTGCCGACCGTCTTGGAGAAGCGATAGATCGTGTTTTAGAGCGGGCAGGACAATTCTTTATGGCAGACAGAAGCTATGTTTTTCGGTTCAGTGATGATCGTCAGTACATGTCTGTGCTGTATGAATGGTGTGCAGAAGGTATTTCATCCCAGCTAGAACGAAACCGGCTTCTCCCAGTTGACAATACTCCCTGGTGGATAGATCAGCTTTTACAGAAAGAATTTGTTCATATCCCTGATGTTGATCAGCTCCCTGTGGAAGCTGATAAAGATAAGTTGGATTTTAAAATAGAAGAAATAAAATCTCTATTATCCTTGCCCCTGATAAAAGAAGGGCAAATAATCGGTTTTTTTGGTTTTGATGCTGTCAAAGAGAAGAAAAGCTGGAGCGATCAGCAGATTAGCCTGGTTAAAGTAGTTGCTGAAATAATTGCAGGCGCTTTAAACAGGTATGAAGTTGAAGAAGCATTGAAAGAATCAGAAGAACGGTACAGGGAAATCCTGGCGACAATCGAAGAAGGTTACTACGAAGCTGACTTGAACGGAATAGTAACCTATTGCAATGATGCAGCCTGCCGCCTTTTTGGAGACTATAGCAAAGAAGAAATAATCGGGTATAGTTACCACAAGTTTTACAATAATCCGGGAAAAGCCTACGAAAAATTTCACAATGTATTTTTAACCGGAAAGGCTGAACGCGGTCTGATACTTGAAATGATCAGGAAAGACGGGAGTATAGGTTTTGGTGAACTCTCGATATCGCTGATCAGGAATAAGGAAGGCAAAGTAACCGGCTTTAAGGGTATAGGAAAAGATGTTACTGATCGTATTGAATATGAAAAGAGGCTGGAATACTTAAGCCTCCATGATCAGTTAACCGGTATTTATAACCGTGCTTATTTTGAGACTGAGCTAAACCGTTTGGATAACAGCCGGGATTACCCGATAACCATTATTTCAGCAGACCTGGACGGATTGAAGTTAATCAATGATACGATGGGACATGATGCAGGAGACAGATTGCTGGTTAAGTGTGCGGAGTTGTTACTTGAGTCGCTTCGTCAGTCTGATATCGTGTCACGGGTTGGCGGGGATGAATTTTCTGCAATTTTGCCTCATACCGGAAAAGATATTGGTGAGAATATCGTTAAAAGAATTCGCGAAAATATCAATAATTATAATTTGGTAAATGAAGACCTGCCGCTGGGGGTTTCACTCGGGGTGGCAACCCTGGATAAGGGCGGCGATGGGTCGCTAAAAGCTCTGTTTAAGCGAGCAGATGACATGATGTACAGGGACAAACTTTATCGGAGCAGCAGCAGCCGGGGTAAGATAGTCCAGAGCTTACTTGCTGCTCTTGCTGAACGCGATTATATCACTGAAGGTCATGCCAGACGTCTTGAGGATCTGTGCCGGGCGGTTGGAGAAAAAATGAATCTTTCTTCCCACCAGCTTGCCGACCTTGCCCTTCTGGCCCAGGTTCATGACCTCGGTAAAGTAGGAATACCTGATCATATTCTTTTTAAGCCGGGGCCGTTAACCGAGGATGAATGGGAAATCATGAGGAGTCATCCGGAAAAAGGTTATCGAATTGCTTCTTCTTCCCCTGATTTGTCCGGAATTGCAGAATTTATTCTGAAGCATCATGAGCGCTGGGACGGTAGTGGATACCCGCTTGGCCTGAAAGAGACTGAAATACCTGTCGAATGCCGCATTCTGGCAATTGTGGATGCGTATGACGCGATGACTAACAAGCGTCCCTATAATGTTGCCAGGTCTGCGTTGGAAGCTAAAGAAGAATTAAAAGAGTTTGCCGGAATTCAGTTTGATCCCGATATAGTAAATGTATTTCTCTCTGTTTTGGAAAAGGAAAATGAGTAAATGAAGCAATTAACCTTGCCTGGTGGGGACATCCTCACCTGTGATGATCGTTCTGCAATAATAAAATTATCCGGTTTGCGCAGAGTTCTCAGTACATCCTTCTTAAACGGTGGTATGCGTGATGATCTGCATACCCTTTTTAATTACAGTGAGGTATATGGCAGGGAAGATGAATGCTGTGAGATGCGCGCTCCAACCTGTGAAGGTCACATTCGTTCAATAGTCGAAGAACTTGGCTTAAACCCCAATTATTCTACAGGGTTAAGTACAGCGGCAAAAATGAAGTATGTGCAGGTTGAACAAGCTGGTTACGATGATTTTAAACTGACCGCAGTAGTGACTGCCGGTCTGGACGTGAGCGGAAACAGAATTGGCGACCCGACAGAATGGCATGAAAAAAAGGGAATGCCTGTTCGTGCCCATGCGGGAACTATAAACATAATTCTTCATACAGATGCCTGTTTGACCAGGGGAGCGATGACCAGGACGCTTACCTTGTGCAGTGAAGCAAAAACTGCAGCCCTGCAGGAAGTATTAGCACCCAGCTGTTTTTCAGACGGTCTGGCTACCGGTTCAGGTACAGACGGGATTATAGTTGTCAGCAATCTTGACTCACCGGTGGAACTGACCAATGCAGGTTCACATTTTAAGCTGGGGCAAATAACAGGCGATCTGGTAAAAAATACTGTTATTGCCGCCCTTGTTGCCGAAAATGGATTTGAAGCTTATGCCCGGGGCAGTATGTTGAAAAGAGTAAGTCGGTTTGGTTTAAACGAAGAAACCCTGTGGGCGGAATACTGTATTCTGACTGAAACCGGTGAAACAGATAGAGATTTATTCAACTCCCGGCTCAGACGAGTCAGCAGAGATGAAAGCATTATTCTCAAGGTTACACTATACGGGCATCTTGTTGATCTCTTAAGGTGGCGCCTGGCAGATACCCATGATACACTTGAGGCTGCATCCGAAATTATCTCTTTTATCCCCGGTGTGGATAAGGATATACTCTTATTAAGTAATAGCTTTCCCCTGGAAAGGGATGAACTGGCGGTCGCCATGCAATTATTACTGAAGCGGGCGCTTAGCCGCCTTCTTTCTGCAATGTAGGGCGGTGTAGTATAAATTTATTCTGGACAGGCTTCCGGGCCTGTGTTAATATTATTAAAACTTCATATATACTTTCAGGTGCCCGTTATGGGTGAATAGGGAAACCGGTGAAAATCCGGTGCGATCCCGTCACTGTAAGCAGGAGCCAAGCCCAGCAACCCACTGGCAATGAGCCGGGAAGGGGGGGGAGGTGATGATTGTAAGCCAGGAGACCTGCCTGAAAGTCGCAACGTTCCCCTTCGAGTGAAAGGGCTGGTCGCGTAAGAAAGCGCCGTACAAGCATTCACTGGCGCATTTTTTATGGGAGTAATTCTCCGGCAGCCTTACAGGGAAGCCGGAGTTTTTTATGGAGGTTTTACATGTCCCTTTATTGTCCGCTAAGTATTAATTTATCTAATCGAGATTGTCTGGTAATTGGCGGTGGCCGTGTTGCCCTGCGCAAGGTTAACTTTTTGCTCGGTTATAATGGTAAAGTAACCGTTGTCAGCCCACAGCTTCTTCCTGAACTAAAGCAATACCAAAAAGATGAAAAAATTACATATATTGCTGATATTTATCGGCCGGTATATCTATCAGATCGTTTTCTGGTAATCTGTGCTACGGATGATCACCAGGTTAATCACACTGCTGCCCAGGTCTGCAATGATCGGGGAATCCTGGTTAATACGGTTAATGAACCGGGAAACTGTTCATTTCTTGTTCCCGCACAGCTTAAAAGGGGACTGCTAAGCATAGCAGTTTCCACTGGTGGGGCAAGCCCGGCTCTGGCCTGCCGGATCAGGAATAAACTGAAGGAACAATTTGGCTCCGAGTATAAGCGCTACACCCTATTTTTATGCAAAATAAGACCGTTAGTTATCTCCCGGATTAAAGATAATAAACAGCGCAAGACTATTCTGGAATACCTGGCCGATAGTTCTTTTTATGAAATATTTATCAACATGGATGAAACAGAAGCGATGCAGCTGATAGAAGATTTTATTAAAGGCAGAGGGGCTATTACAAAAAGGGACGAAAGCGGGGTTAATAAATGCAAGAGGTGGTAATCGGCACCAGGAGCAGCCGTCTGGCTCTTATACAGGCTGATATGGTGTGTTCAGCACTGAAAACAAAATTACATGATATTAGTTTTTTAGTTAAGACCATTAAAACCACTGGCGATGTAATCACTGATATACCTTTAGAAAAAATAAATGATAAGGGAATATTTATCAAGGAACTGGAAAATGCCCTGTTGGATGGAGAAATAGATCTGGCAGTTCATAGTATGAAAGATATGCCAACTGAACTTCCACCCGGATTGCAGATTGGGGCGGTACTAGAGCGGGAAAAACCGTGGGATGTTTTTATCGGGAATCCCCAGGGAACCAAAATAACTGATCTGGAGACGGGAGCTAAAATCGGCAGTAGCAGTCTCAGGCGCAGGGCTCAGTTAAAACATCACTATCCACATTTGGACATATGCTCTATCCGTGGGAATATAGAGACCCGTTACCGGAAACTTAAAGAGGGACAATTTGATGGTTTAATTCTTGCTTATGCAGGAGTGGCTCGGATGGGCTGGTTAGAAAGTGTCAGTGAAGTACTGCCGGGTAATGTTTGTTTGCCGGCTGTGGGCCAGGGAGCAATAGGAGTAGAAGCAAGGATAGTAGACAGAGATCTGCTGGCGATGATTTCTAATATCAACTGTCCCCTAACTTCTGCCACAGTAAAGGCTGAAAGAGCTTTTTTAAAAAAACTTGAAGGTGGCTGCCAGATTCCTGTTGGAGCGCTTGGCGTGATTGAGAACGATCTTTTAATGCTTACCGGATTGGTTGCTTCGCTTGATGGATCGATAATATTTCGTGCTACAGAAAAAGGTAACCTGGAAGAGGCTGATGCAGTTGGTCTTTCATTGGCCGGGAAGTTGTTGCAGCAGGGTTGTGGCACTATTCTCGAGCAAATCAAAATGGAGTGTATAGAAAATGAGTATTAAAGAATCAGGTTCGGTTTTTCTTGTCGGGGCTGGACCCGGCGCAGTTGATTTAATAACTGTTAAAGGGTTGCGCTGTATCAGGGAGGCCGATGTAATAATTTATGATCGCCTGGTGTCTGATAACCTGTTAAAGGAAGCCAGGAAAGATGCAGAGTTAATTTATGTTGGCAAAAAACCGGGTGAACATACCATGAGCCAGGAAAGAATCAGCGATTTGCTGGCGGAGAGAGCCCGCCGTGGAGAAATGGTGGTTCGCCTTAAAGGGGGAGACCCCTTTGTGTTTGGCCGCGGTGGAGAAGAAGCTTTACTGCTGGCAAAAATGGGTATAACTTTTGATATTATTCCCGGGATTAGTTCTGCGGTTGCAGTTCCTGCTTATGCCGGTATTCCTGTTACCCACCGGGGATTGGCAGCAGGTTTTACTGTAGTTACCGGTCATGAAGATCCGGCAAAAAAAGATGGTGACCTTGACTGGCAGTACCTGGCCCAATGCAGGGAAACCCTGGTGATCCTTATGGGTTTGGGAAAATTGAGGGATATTACAGAAAAGTTGCTACAGGAAGGGATGAGTCCGGATTTGCCAGTTGCCCTGATATACAGGGGGACTGAACCGATGCAAAGAACGCTGATAGGCTCCCTCATTGATATAGCAGATAAGGCCGATCAGCAGAATTTTTCTTACCCGTCAATAATTATTATAGGTAAAGTGGTTAAAATGCGTGAAAAGTTGCAGTGGTTTGAAAAAAAACCCCTTTTTGGCCGTCGGATAATTGTTTCAAGAGCATATGAACAGGCAGGTCAGCTGTCAACCCGTCTTTTAGAACTGGGGGCAAAGGCCATGGAATACCCATTGATCCGAATTGCTCCTCCCCATAATTTTCATGAACTTGATCGGGTTATCGAGTCGGTGAGTGATTACAATTGGTTGATATTTACAAGTATAAACGGGGTTAAAGGTTTTTTTAATCGTTTGCAAGACTTAGGTTCGGATATACGTAATCTTAAAGGGATTAATATATGTGCTATCGGCCCGGGAACAGAAAATGCGTTAGGAAACCTGGGGTTAAAAGTTGATTACCGTCCCGAACAGTTTCGCGCGGAAGCCCTGCTAGAAATAATCAGTGAGAAAATCAAGCCGGGAGATAAAGTTCTTCTCCCCCGGGCAGATCTGGCCAGGCCTCTGTTGGCCAACGAGTTGGCCAGGGTGGGTGCTCAAGTTGATAACGTGGTTGCTTACCGGACCTTGCCCGGCAAAGTCAATGCAGAATTACTTAAGCAACAGCTTGTCAATCAGCAGATCGACATGATTACCTTTACCAGTTCCTCCACAGTGCATAACTTAGTCTCCCTGCTTGGCAGTGAGTATAAGAAGTATCTGAAAAAGGTTGCTGTTGCTTCAATCGGTCCGGTTACAACTGCCACTGCGATTGAACATGGAATATATGTTGATTGCGAAGCTGAATTTTACACGATTGACGGATTAATACAAGCGATAAAACAATACTATTCTGGAAAGGCAGGTGATGAGCATGCTGCCCCTGCCCGTTAAAAGACCCCGACGTCTTCGTGGCAGCGATCAGCTGCGTGGCATGGTCAGGGAAACGTCATTAACTCCTGGTGATTTCATTGCGCCTCTTTTTATTGTTAACGGAGTGGAAAAAGCTGAACCAGTGGAATCAATGCCTGGAATATTTCGTTACTCGGTAGATCTTGCCCTGAATGAAGCAGGACGGTTGGCCGACCTTGGTGTGCCGGGATTAATACTTTTTGGGATTCCAGCCTATAAGGATGCCCGCGGCAGTTCTGCCTGGGATTCTGGTGAAGCAGTGCAGAGTGCCGTTAGGGCAATTAAGGATAAGTTTCCCGACATGCTGGTGATTTCAGATGTGTGTCTCTGTGGTTATAGTGATCATGGGCACTGCGGGTTGGTTGCTGGTGAAGAAATTCTTAATGATGAAACGCTTGACCTGCTTGCAAAAACAGCCCTTTCTCATGTTCGGGCAGGTGCTGATGCTGTAGCGCCCTCAGATATGATGGATGGCCGGGTGGCGGCGATTCGTAATGTTCTGGACAGTGAAGGGTTTACTGATAAATTAATTATTTCCTATGCAGTTAAATATGCATCAGCATATTATGGTCCTTTTCGGGATGCAGCCGCTTCGGCTCCCCGTTTTGGTTGCCGTCGCACATACCAGATGGATCCTGCTAATGTGCGGGAAGCGCTACGTGAAGCCTGGTTAGATGTTGAGGAAGCGGCTGACATGATCATGGTCAAGCCGGCCCTGGCTTATCTTGATGTGATTAAAGCAGTGCGAGATGAAATTTACCTTCCTCTTTTAACATACAATGTCAGCGGTGAATATGCCATGGTTAAAGCTGCCGCTGAACGGGGTTGGATTGAAGAAGAGGCTGTTGTTCTTGAACATATGCTGGCTATGAAACGTGCTGGAGCTGATCTTATTGTTACATATCATGCTTACGATGCAGCGCGATGGTTGCAGCAATAAAAACCTGAATAGCAGGAGGTTGTATAAATGTATGAACAATCTAAAGCACTCCATGCAGAAGCTGTAAAAGTAATTCCCGGTGGGGTTAACAGCCCTGTCCGGGCCATGAAATCAATTATGCACCAGCCGATCTACATAGAAAGAGGAGAAGGCAGTAAAGTTTATGATGTGGATGGCAATAGTTATATTGATTATGTAGGATCCTGGGGGCCGCTTATTTTGGGGCATGCTGACCCCCGAATAGTTGCTGTAATTTCCAGGGTGGCCGCCAGGGGAACAAGTTTTGGCGCTCCAACAGCTTTAGAAACAGAAATGGCCCGCCTGCTCACCGACGCGCTTCCCTCTGTGGAAATGGTGCGGATGGTTAACTCCGGTACCGAGGCGGTTATGAGCGCGCTGCGTTTGGCCAGGGGTTATACGGGGCGTCCTAAAGTGATAAAATTTGCAGGTTGTTATCATGGCCATTGTGACAGTTTCCTGATTAAAGCCGGTTCGGGTGCCGCCACCCTGGGTTGTCCCGATAGCCCCGGGGTAACGGGTGGCACAGCCGGTGACACGATTATTCTTCCCTTTAACAATCTTGCCGCTGTTGAAGAAGCTTTTGCCTGCCGGGGTGGGGAAATCGCCGCTTTAGTTGTTGAGCCGGTGGCCGGCAACATGGGATTGATCCTGCCTAAGCCCGGGTTCCTGGAAGGGCTGCGCAGCCTGACCGCTAAACACGGCTCTCTTTTAATTTTTGATGAAGTTATAACCGGTTTCCGGGTCGGTTACGGCGGAGCGCAGGAGCATTACGGGATTTGCCCTGACTTGACCACCCTGGGGAAAATTATCGGCGGCGGCCTGCCCGTCGGCGCTTATGGTGGACGTCGGGATATTATGGATCAAGTGGCACCCAGCGGCCCCGTATACCAGGCAGGCACATTATCTGGCAACCCTTTGGCCATGGCGGTCGGAGTAGAAACTTTAAAGATTATAAAAAGCGGCAATTTTTATCAGGAGCTGGAGCGTAAGCGTGAAAAACTGACCAGTGGCTTAGTTCTGGCGGCCAGGGAAGCCGGGGTTGCCGTACAGCAGAGCGCCATCGGTTCCATGTTCGGCACCTTTTTTAACGATAACCGTGTTTTGGATTTCGAGAGCGCTTTAACTTCTGATACAGAGGCTTTTAAAATATTTTTCCGTGTCCTGCTGAAAGAAGGGGTATACATTGCCCCGTCGCAGTTTGAAACGGCCTTTATTTCAGCCGCGCACAGTGATCAAGATATTGAAGCGACGATTAAGGCGGCGGGCAGGGCCTTTGCCGCAGTCAGTGAACACCGTAGCCGGCAAAAACAGGTCTCCTGATCCGAACGAAGCGAGGTATAGCATGCAAATAATTGTTCTGGGCATCAACCACAAAACAGCATCCCTGGAAACGAGGGAAAAGGTAGCTTTTGCCGACAAACACAAGGCCGAAGCCTATACTTATCTGTTTGGCAGCAGTCCGGTCAGCCAGTGTGTTATTGTTTCCACCTGCAACCGCACCGAAATTTATGCCCTCACTGCCCATGCTGTTTCCGGTCGGGATGCCCTGCTTAAAATGTTGGCAAACGTAAGAGGCGACAACTATTGCGATCTTGAAAACTGCCTTTATTATTACAGCGGCATTGAAGCTGTTTCCCATCTATTCAGGGTAACTGCCGGCCTCGATTCCATGGTGCTCGGTGAAACCCAGATTTTAGGGCAGGTGCGGGAGGCCTATGAAAAAGCTGTAGAGCAGGATGCTGTGGGTAAAGAACTGCATGGTCTTTTTCAGCAGGCTATACGCTGTGCCAAAAAGGTGCAGACCGAAACCAGAATTAATCACAATTCAGTTTCCGTAAGCTATATCGCGGTAGAGATGATTAAAAAAGAGCTCGGCTCTTTTGAAGGATTAAAAGTGTTGGTGATCGGCGCCGGAAAAATGTCGAGGCTTACTTTGAAGCACCTCCATGAATTGGGGGCCCGGGATATCCGGATTACCAGCAGAACTCACCGGCGAGCTAAAAACCTGGCCGCTAACTTTAACGGACGCACCATCGATTTCAGCCGTAAAAAAGAGACCCTGCCTGCTATTGATATTATCATCAGCTCCACCGGCGCCCCTCACCTGCTGTTGCGTAAAGAAGAGTTGGCTGCTGTAATGGAGCAGCGCAACCATAAACCGGTATTTATTATTGATATAGCCGTGCCCCGTGATATTGATCCGGCGGTGCGCGAGCTTGAAAATGTTTTCCTTTACGATATGGACAGCCTGCAGCAGGCTGCCGAAAGTAACCGCCTGGAAAGAGAGAAAGATGCATCAGCCGCCAGGACCCTGGTTGCCTCCGAAGCTGAAAACTTTCAGGCCTGGTTTAAAACACTGGAAGTGGTTCCTGTAATCAGGGCTTTGAGGCAGAAGGCTGATCAAATTCGCCGGTTGGAGACAGACAGGTGTCTAGAAAATAAATTAAACCGTTTAAACGATAAGGAAAAGCTGGCAGTAGAAAATCTGACCAGGTCGATCATGAACGCTATATTAAAGGAACCGATTTTGCGGATCAAAGATAAGGCGCTGCAGCGGCATGAGAGTGAACACATTAGATCGCTGCTCTATCTCTTTGATTTAAAGGGAGAGCAAGTCCAGGAAGAAAAGGCTGTTTGCCGGAAGGAGGTCAATTAATGGGGCACGGTAATCATGATCGCGCGCTTAAAGATCAGCATGCAATTAATAATGCCGGGCTGCCCTGGGAACCGCGCACTAAGCTTATTGCCGGACTAATATTTATCCTGGGCGTTGTTTCCCTGCAGAGCCCCCTTCTGCTTACAGCAGCCTTTATCTTTGCCCTCTGCTTTGCCCTGATTGGCGGACTTGCTCTCTCTCAACTTTTGAGGAGGCTTGCCCTTTTACTGCCCCTGCTTGCCCTGATGAGTCTGCCCCTGCTTTTCAGCACAGGGCTGCCGCTGCCGCCCGACCGGGTTGAAATGGTGCTGCGGCTCTCATTAAAGGTGCTTACAGCAATGACTTTTACCCTTTTCGTTTTCAACAACCAACCGATTGAAAATCTGCTGGAGGCTCTTGAACATTTAAGAATGCCTGCGGTAGTGACCACTATTATTTATCTTGCATACCGTTACGGTTTTCTCTTTATTCATGAAGTGCAGACCATGATGCGTGCTTTAATAGCGAGGCTTTTTGAGGGCCGCATCAGCCGCACTTCCCTTGCTGTTTATGGTGAAATAGCAGGCGGCCTTTTCATTAAATCGCTTAACCGTTCCGAAACAGTTTACCGGGCAATGGCTTCCCGTGGTTTCCAGGGCAGCCTGCCTATCGGCCCTCCGCGCCGTATTCTAAGCCGGGATCTGATAAGAGCCGCTCTGCCGCTCTTTCTTATCACAATTCTTTTAGCTGCTGAAAAGGTGGTGCTTTAATGTATGCCCTGGAAATAGAAAATTTATGTTATACCTACCCCGATCTCACTCTTGCCCTGAAGGGGATTAACCTGAAGGTCAGGGAAGCTAAAAAAACTGCTATCTTAGGGGCTAACGGCAGCGGGAAAACAACCCTGATTTACCATATCAATGGTTTGATTCCGGTGCAGCAGGGTTCGGTTAAGGTGAGAGGAAAAATTGTTAACAAAGAGAGCGTCAAATACGTCAGGCGTCTGGTTGGCCTGCTTTTCGACAGCCCTGATAATCAGCTTTTTTCGACTACCGTTTTCAGCGACATTGCTTTTGGTCCGCGTAACATGCGTCTTGCAGAAACTGAAGTGAATAAACGGGTAGAAAAGATTCTTACCGTACTCGGAATCGATGAGTTGGCTGAAAGGCCTCCTTACTGCCTGAGCCTGGGGCAGAAAAAGAGAGTGGCAATTGCCGGTCTGCTCACAATGGAGCCGCAGCTTTTGGTTTGTGATGAACCTTTTTCAGGGCTTGATCCAGCTGTGGCCAACCAATTCCGGGACCTGCTTGATCAACTGATCAGCGGCGGCAAAACTCTTCTTTACAGCACCCACGATGTCGACCTGGCTTACGCCTGGGCGGACGAAGTTATTGTGATGAAAGGCGGTTCAATATTGGCAGCCGGCCCGGTAGAACTGCTGCAGGATGATCGCTTGATGGAAAAGGCGTGCCTGCAGCTACCTGTTCTCGCCCGTCTTTTTAAAAACAGCGTTTATAGTCCCCGCACGGTCGAAGAAGCGGCTCAAATGCTAGGAAAAGCCGCGCCGCAAAAACCAAAATTTGGCGGAGCATCCGGGTGTATTTAAAATCGGTTAAAGTTATGAGGTTTTCGGTTTCATCTAACCTCCAACCTCCAACTTCTAACCTCCAGTGTGTGGTCGGCACAAATCTTGTGCTTATAATAGCAAGGAGGATTTACCATTAATGAAAAAGATTTTAGTTTTATTAACGCTGTTGTTTGTTGCAATGTTTTTAATCGCCGGGTGTGACCAGGATACTGCCGCCCCTGCGGAAAGTAATCACGACCATGATCATGGGGACAGTGATGATCATGGTCATGAGCACGGAGATGATCCCTATGAGTGGAGCGGAGTTTTCAGCTTTGCGGAGGGGTCATATGTAATGCATTTTCAGGAAAGTGGCGACCCTTCAATAGCAGTGGTTTTCCTGCTCGATGAAGGTGACCGTGACGGAAGCGATCACATGGCTTATCACATTATGGAGGCTGAACTGGAAGCTGTTCCGGCCGGTGGAGAGTTTGAAGCAGTGTCGGAATATGGCTACAACCTGATGCTAAACCCTGATGAAACGATCACCACTTTTGTTATTTCCGAAGCCGGTGACTACCTGCTTTACCTGGAGCATTTTCCTGAAGAGTTCGATCTGGTGATTAAGGATGCTGCCGGTAATGAGATGGTTGCCACAGATTAACTGACCAACTGGTTGTAAGCAGATTAGAGTTTTTCATTTTATTTTGAAAGGGGTGATCTACCTATGCATATAGCAGATGGAGTATTGAGCACGCCAGTTGTCGTGACCACAGCGGCAGCAACGGCGGCAACGTTAGTTTATTCGGTTAAGGGAATAAAAGAAGAGGAGATCCCGAAAACGAGCCTGCTGGCTGGTGTTTTCTTTGCCGTCTCCCTGATCAGTATTCCCGTAGGGCCGTCATCTATACACCCGCTTTTTGCCGGGCTTTTGGGGGTGATTCTCGGGCGCCGCGCGCCCCTGGCCCTTTTTGTGGGGCTGCTGTTACAGGCTGTTCTCTTCCAGCACGGCGGCTTAACATCACTCGGTGCTAATACCCTCATGCTTTCAATCCCTGCTTTGCTGGCCGGCAAGCTGTTTTATTCCCTGCGGGGAAAAGCGGTTTTTTTCAGGGGAGCAATTGTCGGTGGTTTATCAGTATTAATTACCGTGGTCATACTAGTTGCCCTTTTGATCCTAACCGACTTACGCTTCGGACAGGGTACATTTTCGGTTATTAATATTCTAATTGTAGGGCACCTGCCCCTGGTGGTTATCGAGGCTCTGGTTACCGGTTCGGCGCTGCAGCTTATAGCCAAGGCTAAACCGGAAATGTTGGATAAAAGAAAAACCGCACTTAGCGGCAGTTCTTAATATGTGATTAATCCCGGGAGTTCAGCCGGCTTTCTTACTCCTTTCTCCGGCAGGCTTGCTCCAGCCTTGTGAACTTACCGGGCTATTTGCCCTTTAAACCCCTTCCCGGCGTCAATGGACATGCCGACCATCCGGGAAGGGGCAGGGCATATTTTAAAAAGTGATAATCAGGTTTAACTGAGCATTATTTTAACATAAATTTATTTGGTGATGAAGGAAAAACAATAATTAATTAATTTACAAAGGGGAGGAGTTAAGTGGATTGCCTGAGAAAAATCACTGCCACCTTATTGGTGCTTTTTATAATTATTCTTTTTGTGACCCCAGTTTCAGCTCACCGGATGCTTATAGAAGAAATAAGTGAAGGAGTGGTGAAAGTAGGATATGAAGACGGGCGTTTTTCAAGGCGGACGGTTGTTGTCGTTTACGATCAGCAGGGTGAGGAAATAACCAGGGGAGATCTCGATGCTGAAGGCCTTTTTTACTATGCTCCCGCTGACGCTGTAATGATCGAAGCTGATGACGGCCTTGGGCACCGTGCCGAGTTGGTTTTGGGCGTAGAGATATCAGAAGAGCTGCCCCGTGGCTTGACAATTGCTTTGGTCAGTGCCGGCTTTTTGCTGATCGCCGGCTTTTTTAAATACAGGATATTTAAACGAAAAAAATAGCGAGGAGGATTTGAATTGAAAACTGCCCTGATTATTTTAGGCCATGGCAGCCGTGCGCCGGAAGCGACAGAAACGCTGGCGGCTGTAACGGAGATGGTGCGCACTAAAACTGATTATGAGCGTGTTGCCTATGCATCACTGCAGATTAGCAAACCAGGCCTGGAAAGCGTGGTTGGCGAGCTGGTTGATGCAGGAATGGGAAAAATTATGGTGCTGCCCTTTTTAATAGCAACGGGCCAGCATGTGAAAGAAGATATCCCCAATGAACTGGCTGCCCTGCGGGAAAAGTATCCCGGGGTTGAAATGGATCTTGGAAAGCCCCTGGGGGCCGATTCCCGTCTCGCTGAAATATTAATTGAGCGGTCGGCCGAAATGGAGCGTTCAAATTGAGATCATTTATAACCGATCCGGCTGCGATAGAAGATAAAAGCATGCAGATTATTGAAACGGAAATGGCCGAAATGGCTAAGAAGTTTAGTCAGCCCGAGCTGGCGGTAGTGAAAAGAGTAATTCATACTACTGCTGACTTTGAATATGCCGATTTGATCAAGTTTTCACCGGGAGCGCTGGAGATCGGTTTAAATGCAATGAAAAGTGGGGACAGGGTGATTGTTGCCGATACGAATATGATTGTGTCGGGGATCAATAAGGGGCTGCTGGCCTCTTTCAGGGGGTCTGCGATCTGCCTGGTGGCCGATGAAGAAACAAGGCAGGCAGCGCTTGCTGAAAAATTAACTCGCTCCATGGTCAATATTCGCCGTGCCTCTCAGCAATACCCGGAGGCGATCTTTGCCATTGGTAATGCCCCAACCGCCTTATACGAGCTGCTGCGCTTAATTGAGGCAGGGGATGCCCGCCCGGCGCTGGTTATAGGCGTTCCGGTTGGTTTTGTCGAGGCTGAAGAATCGAAAGAGGAACTTCTGATAAGCAATACTCCCTATATTACAATTCGCGGCCGTAAGGGTGGCAGTACTGTTGCTGTCGCTATTATAAATGCCATGCTCAAACTGGCCGGCAGTTGAAGGTGATAGGTTTTGATGAATATGGAACCTCTAGATGAATGGCGCTACACCGTTTCAGGCGGCAAGCGCATGCGGTGCGGTTACACCACGGGCAGCTGCGCGGCAGCGGCTGCCAAAGCGGCGGTTCTTATGCTTTTTAGTGGAAAGCCGCTGCTGAATATAGAAATTGAAACCCCCGGTGGGATAACTCTCAGCCTGGCCCTGCAGGATGCTGAGATTGGGGATACCTGCGCTTCCTGTGCCGTGCGCAAGGATGCCGGAGATGATCCCGATATTACTAATGGCATGCTGATTTATGCCCGGGCTCTTAAAAGTGAAGAGCCGGGCCTGCAGGTGAAAGCAGGCCGCGGAATAGGCCGGATAACAAAACCGGGCTTGCAGACAGCTGTAGGAGAAGCGGCAATTAATCCTGTGCCGCTGCAGATGATACGTGATGCAGCAAGGTCTGTGCTGCCGGCGGAGGCCGGAGTGGAAGTGGAAATATTTATTCCCGATGGAGAACGCCTGGCCCGTAAAACAATGAATGCCCGTCTTGGAATAGTGGGCGGCCTTTCAATTCTCGGGACGAGCGGCATAGTTGAACCGATGTCTAAGCAGGCTTATGAAGATACCCTGGCCCTGGAGTTTAAGGCGCTGAGGGCTGAATATGATGGCCCGGTGGTTATGGTAACCGGTAATTACGGGCGGAGCCTGGCCCTGGAGCACTTCAAACTGCCCGGGAAAGCTGTGATTAAAATAGGGAACCTGGTCGGATATGCCCTTGACCGCTGCCGGGAGCAGGGCTTTGAGCAGGTCTTGCTGATCGGCCATATGGGCAAGCTGATTAAAGTGGCTGCCGGTATATTTAACACACACAGCCGGGTTGCTGATGCCCGCTTTGAAACCTTTGCCGCCCGCGCCGCCCTGCTCGGCGCCGGGCAGGATAGAATTATCCTCCTGAAGGAAGCGGTTACAACGGAAGATATGGTCGATATCCTGGGTGAGCTTGGCGGCGAAGGGTACTTTGATCAACTGGCCGCTGAAATAAGCAGCCGGGCGACGGCCTATCTTTATGAGGAGGCTGAAATTGGCACGGTGCTCTTTAATTTCCGGCGGGGCCTGCTCGGTATGGACCGCAAAGCGGAAATACTACTGGGGGAATTTTAATGCATAAGATTAAAGTGCTGGGTGTGGGACCCGGGTCGCCTGATTATTTGCCGCCGCTGATCATGGAACAGGCGCGGCAGTGCGACCTGCTGGTTGGCGGGCAGAGAAATCTGAAGCTTTTTGACATCCCGGGGCAGGAGCAGGTTGAGATAAAAGGCAAGCTGGCTCCGATTTTAGAAATAATCAGGGATAAAGCAACCATTTGCCAGGTGGGGATTTTGGTTTCAGGTGATGCCGGCATCTACAGTATTCTTCCCAGATTGGTGGAAGTTTTTGGCCGGCAGGCCCTGGAGGTATATCCGGGAATCAGTGCTGTGCAGTACATGTTCGCCCGCCTTGGATTAACCTGGCAGGATGCCCGTTTTCTGAGTTTGCATGGCCGCGAACTTGATGATCTGCTTGGGGTGATAGCTTCTGAAAAGAAAGTGGTGCTTTTTACGGATCAGAAAAATAGTCCCGCTGTTGTCTGCCGCGCTCTTGCTGAGGGAGGGGTGCGCAATAAACTGGTTTACGTGGGGGAAGATCTTTCTTATCCGCAAGAAAAAATCAGCAGCGGCAATTTGGAGGATTTCTTCAAATTTAAAGGATCTGATCTTAACCTGGTGGTGATTGTTGATGAATGATTTTCAGAATATGGTGGTACCCGGCCTGCCGGATTATCTTTTTGAAAGGGGTGATGTCCCCCTGACCAAGGAAGAGATCCGCTGCCTTACCTTATCTAAGTTGCGGCTGACGATAGAAAACAAGGTGCTTGATATCGGCGCCGGCAGTGGGGGGCTGACTATTGAGTGTGCCCGATTACTGAAGGAGGGGCAGGTTTGGGCTGTTGAGCGCGACCCGGAGGCGCTGGAACTGGTAAGAGCCAACTGCCGCCGCTTTGCTGTTAATAATGTGACAATTATTGAAGGGGAGGCGCCTGCAGCCCTGGAGGGGCTTGAGCAGTTGGACCGGGTTCTGATCGGGGGCAGCGGCGGCAAGCTGAGCCAAATTATTGGCAGGGTGGCAGAATTGCTGGCGCCCGCAGGAATTATAGTTATTAATTGCATCCTAATGGAAAGCCTCTTCGGCGCCTTGCACTGCTTAAAGGAAGAAGGCTTCCAGGATGTTCAGTATATACAGGTTGCTGTTAACCGCGCAAAAGCAATGGGCGGAGGAACGGCGCTGCAGCCCTTAAATCCAGTCTTCATTATCTCCGCCTCGAAAGGAGCAGCTTAATGCAGGGTAAATTTTACGGAATTGGGGTCGGCCCCGGTGATCCCGAACTACTCACCTACAAGGCGGTTCGCCTGTTGGGAGAAGTTGATGTGGTTGCCGTTCCGGTAGCCGGTCCGGATAAGAAGAGTACCGCCTTCAGCATTGCGGAAAGCTTCATCGGTGACCGTTGCCGGGTTCTTGAAATTGATTTCCCCATGACCCACGAGCGAAGCAAACTGGAGAAAGCCTGGGAGACAGGGCGGGAGATGATAAGCACTGCCCTGAACAGGGGTGAATCGGTGGCTTTTATCACCCTTGGCGACCCCATGCTCTACAGCACTTATATTTATCTCTATCATCACCTGCATCAGGCCGGTTATGCTGTCTTTATCGTGCCCGGTATTAATTCCTTCAGTGCTGCGGCGGCAGCAGCCGGGGTGCCGCTTACCTTTGGTGATGAAAAAATGGCTATTCTGCCGGGGGCAGCAGTTATTGAATTAAGCGATGAAGAGTTGGCCGGTTTTCAAACTTTCGCCCTTTTCAAGGTGGCCAACTATTATGAGCAGGTGGTTGAAAGACTGGAGCGGGCAGGCCGCCTTAAGGGCAGTGTGCTGATAATCAATTGCGGGCAACCCGGGGAACGGATTGTAAGCGATTTAAAGTCTGTGCTGGGGAAAAAGCTTTCTTATTTTTCCCTGATTATTTCGCGGAAGGAGCCGGTATTTTAATGAACATCGTCTATTTTGTGGGGGCAGGGCCTGGAGATCCTGAGCTTATAACTTTAAAGGGGGACTGTTTGTTAAGGGAGGCCGACCTGGTGGTTTATGCCGGATCACTGGTTAACGAGGAAATCCTCGGGCGGGTGAAAGAAGGTTGCGCCCTGTACGACAGCGCTGAAATGGATTTACAGGAGATCTGCGCCAAAATGATCGAGTATGCCGGAGACGGTAAAAAAGTTGTCCGTTTGCACAGTGGCGACCCTTCGATTTATGGGGCGCTGCGTGAACAGATGGAGCTGCTTGAGGCAGCAGGGATTAGTTACCGGATGGTTCCCGGGGTCAGTTCTTTCGCCGCAGCAGCGGCGGCAGTGGGCAAGGAGTATACCCTGCCGGAAATTTCGCAGACTATAATTCTTACCCGCCTGGCCGGCCGCACGCCGGTCCCGCAGAAGCAGGCCCTGGGTAGCCTGGCCGGTCATGGCGCAAGCATGGCTATCTTTTTAAGCATCGCCATGATCGATAAGGTAGTTGATGAGCTGCGGGAAGGTTACAGCGATAATACGCCTGTTGCCGTTGTATATAAAGCTTCCTGGCCGCAGGAAATGGTTATTGAAGGGACAATTGCCGATATAGCAGAAAAGGTGAAGGCTGCCAACCTGAAGCTCAGCGCCCTGATTCTGGTAGGGCCATTTTTGGGTGATCCGATCAGCCGTTCAAAGCTCTATGACGCATCTTTTACGCATGGCTGCCGGGAGGGCAAAGATTGAGAACAGCCATTATTGCGGTAAGCCGCAGGGGAATTAGAATAGCCGCCCTTTTAAAAGAACTTTACCCGGAGGCGGATATTTATGTACCCCCCCGCTTTTTAAGCGATGGAGAAGAACCGAATACACACCTTCCCCTCCATGGCAGCTTCCGCGAAGCGCTCGGCCCCCTTTTCTCCGGCTACCGGCTGCTCATCTTCATCTCTGCCGCCGCAGTAGCAGTAAGGGCTATCGCCTCCTACCTGCAAGGCAAGGATAAAGACCCGGCCGTAGTAACCATTGATGAGCAGGTCCGTTTCGTTATCAGCCTCCTTTCCGGCCACCTTGGCGGGGCTAACGCCGAAACCGAAAAAATTGCCCGTCAGCTTAACGCCCAGCCGGTAGTCACCACGGCTACCGATGGCTGCGGGATAACCGCCTTTGACGATCTAACCCGCCGTTTGGGCTGGCATATTGAAAACCTTGGAGAGCTAAAAAAAATCAGCGCCGCTCTTCTTGAAGAGCAAGAAGTAATTTTATACAGTGAAAAACCCTTTCAATACCCGCTGCAGGGCAGGATTAATCTTGTTGACAGCGCCGGGCAGCTTAATAAAACCGCCGCTGGCGTTGTGATCATCAGCAGCCGCCTGAACCCCTTGCCGGAACCTTCGCCGCCGGGGTTACCCTGCTTATTGATCAGGCCGCTTTCCATTGCCGCAGGCGTCGGCTGCCGCAGGGGGGTGCCGGCAGAGATGATTATAGCGATCATCGAAGAAGGCTTCAGGAATGCCGGCCGCTCACTAAGTTCGCTTGCCTGCCTGGCAACGGGAGAGTTTAAAGCCGATGAAAAAGGCCTGCTCCAGGCGGCTGCGTATTTAGGGGTTCCCTTAAAGATATATACGCGCCGGCAAATTGCCGGCGCACTTGGGGAGAGTGTAATATCAGATTTCGTAGAAGAACAGGTAGGGGTGGGCGCAGTGGCCGAACCCTGCGCCAGGCTGGCCAGCGACAGCGGAGAGATTATAATGCCTACCCGCAGGGGAAAGGGCGTAACCCTGGCCCTGGCGGAAGTGAGACAGCTGCCCTTTTCCTGGCAGAATGAATAATTGAAAACCATCATTTCAATAGCTATTGCACAAGGAGAAACAAGTACATGAAGAGCGGAAAAGTATATGTCGTTGGAACCGGCCCGGGAGCTGTCGATCTGCTCACGACCCGTGCCGTTGAGGCCCTTAAAAAATGTGAACTGGTAATCGGCTACCGCCTTTACGTAAACCAGATTACCGAACTGCTGGACGAAGATAACCAGGAAGTGGTTTATTCGGCAATGGGCAGGGAGGTGGAGCGCTGCCGTCAGGCAGTGGATGAAGCGGCTAAGGGGAAAGATGTGGCCCTGGTCAGCGGCGGCGACCCAGGAATTTATGGAATGGCCGGAATTCTTTTACAGGTGGCCCAGGAAAAGAACCCGCCACCCGCGGTAGTAATTATCAGCGGGGTTACCGCAGCCAGTGAAGCGGCCGCCGTATTGGGAGCCCCTTTAACCCACGATTTTTCGATCATCAGCCTTAGCGACCTTTTAACCCCCTGGGAAGTAATTGAAAAGCGCCTGCGTGCTGCGGCAGATGCCGATTTTGTGATTGTAATCTATAATCCCCGCAGTCACGGGCGCTCTGACTTATTATACCGGGCATGGGAAATAATTATGGAATACCGTAGCGCCGAAAATGCAGTGGGGATGGTGAAAGGTGCCAGCCGCGAAGATCAACAGCTATGGCAAACCAGTCTCAAAGGCCTTGATCAGCTTATAGAACAGGCCGATATGGCTACCATTGTAATCATTGGAAACAGCAAAACCTACTGGGAGCAGGGGCGGATGATCACACCACGGGGGTATGAACTTTGATCCTGGTTTTAGCCGGAACAACTGAAGGCAGAGAGAAAGCAGCTGCTTTGGAAAAAGCGGGAGAGCAGGTGATTGCCACCACGGCAACAGAGTATGGCGGTGAACTACTGCGTAAAAATTTTAAGGGAGAAATTATTTCCCGGCCCCTGGAAAGCTGTGAACTGGAAAAGCTGATCAGGGAGAGGGCAATAAAGAGGGTAGTCGATGCCACGCACCCTTATGCCGAGCAAATATCGACCAATGCCCGCCGGGCCTGTCTAAGCACAGAGGTGCCCTACGAAAGAATTGAACGGAATTCCCTGAAATATTCCGGTGAAGCAGCAGTGATCGAAGCAGAAGATGCAGCGGAGGCAGCCGGGATAGCTGCTGCTTACAGAGGCAATATCTTTCTGACTATTGGCAGCCGAAAGCTTCAATTCTTTAGCGGTGCTATTGATCCTGAGCACCTGGTGGTGCGCATTCTGCCTCTTGGGGCCTCACTTGAAAAATGTCTCGATTTGGGTATTCCCCCTAAAAATATTATCGCCATGCAGGGCCCTTTTGACGAAGAGCTGAACCGGCTATTGCTTCGCCGTTATGATGCCACCGTGCTGGTAACCAAGGAAAGCGGGACGGCAGGCGGCACGGCTGAAAAGATTCGGGCAGCTTGCTCCCTGGGCCTTCCCGTTATTCTGATCAACCGCCCCAAACCGTGACAAAGAAAAAAAATTAGGCTAATATAGTTTGCAGGAGGCGGATAACGATGGAGAAGGGTTACGTGCAGATTTATACGGGAGACGGCAAGGGGAAGACGACAGCTGCCCTGGGCCTTGGTTTAAGAGCGGCCGGCGGTGGTCTCAAGGTGATTATGTTTCAGTTTCTGAAAGGTGCGCACAGTGGCGAACTTGACAGTGCGCCATGTCTTGGCGGGCGTTTTCAGATTATTCGCCTGGCAGAAACGAAGAAGTTTTTTGGAGCGATGAGTGAACCGGAAATCAAAGAGCTTAAAGAGCGCCTGCAGCAGGAACTGGAAAGTGTGCGCACAGTGTTGTCCGCCAATAGCTGCGATATATTAATTCTAGATGAAATTATGGCTGCCCTGCATGGCAAGCTTTTAACGGTGCAGGAAGTGCTTGCTTTAATTGAAGCAAGGCCGCCTGGCATGGAGATGATATTAACCGGGCGTGCCGCACTTCAGGAGTTGATTGACAGGGCTGACCTGGTTACAGAAATGAAGTGTATAAAGCATTATATGGATTCGGGCGTTCCGGCCAGGGTTGGTATTGAAAAATAGTTTAATAAATTTTTTTGCAGGGAAATTTATTTTGCTAAAGAATACTACAAATAAGATATATTATATCTATTTTATTTAAGCGTAAAAATAAAAATATGAGGTAATTTAACATCATGCAGATCACCAGGCAATCTGAATATGCAATAAGGATTTTAATTGAACTGGCCATGAACGAAGAAAAGGGAATGATGCGCAGTAGCCTGATTGCAGAAAGACAGGAGATACCAGAAAAATTTCTTCAAAAAACAATCCAGATCATGGTACATAGCGGTTATATCGAAAGTAAAAGAGGAACCAGCGGTGGGGTAAAACTGGCAAAGCCATCTCGATCAATTACGATTGCCGATGTGATCGAAACAGTTGAAGGAGGTATTGCAATCAATCAATGTTTGAATGGTAACTTTAATTGCGCCCGGAAACCGAGCTGTCAGGTTCGTAAAATATTTAGAAGAGCCCAGGATGCTTTAAGAAACGAGTTAAGTAAAGAGAGCCTTGCAGATTTGATTGGTGAAGGGAGTTAAAATTGTTATCAGGAATACTGACCAGCCTTGATCGGGCTCTAACTTGAAGAGGGTGCCCAGGGTGCTGGTAAACACAAACAGGGAGTTCTTTCTTTATTTCACAAATATAAAATGCTGATATTTGTGGTTGCCGATTAATCTGGTGGAGGCTTTTTCACTAACCAAGCAGAAGGAGCGCTTAAAAATGAGTGAGCAAAAATTTGAGAAGCAAAAAAAGGTAATGAAAGAGATTATACTCGGGCTGCATGAGGGGCTTACACTGGAAGAGGCAAAGGAGAGGATGGAGAAAGAAGTAGGCAATATCTCTTCTTTGGAGATTGCTGAAGTTGAGCAGTCCTTAATCAATGATGGAATGTCAACAGATGAGATTAAGAGCTTCTGCAATGTCCATGCCCTGCTCTTTGAAGCTTCGTTGCAGGAAGATTTGGCGAAAGAAGAAAGTCCCGGTCATCCCGTTAATCTCTTTAAAGCGGAAAACAGGGAAATAGAAAAAATAACAGAGGCGCTGAAAGCGCTTATTGCAAAATCAACTCAAATTGATGCTGCCGCATTTAAAACTGAACTGCAAGAGCTGCTGCATAAATTAAAAGATATTGAGCTGCATTATGTGCGCAAGGAACAGCTGCTTTTCCCCTATCTCGAACGTTACGGCTTCATGGGGCCTTCGAAGGTAATGTGGGGCAAGCATAACGAAGTGAGGGATTTATATAAGCAGGCCCTTGCCGCGATGGAAAAGATAAAAGAACCGGGTGATCCGGGAAAATTTATTGAAGATCATTTAAACCTTCTTGTTGAGGAAGTAGACGGGATGATTTTCAAGGAAGAAAATATTCTGTTCCCCACCTCTCTTGAAAAACTGCAGACAGAAGACTGGATCGATATTCTCAAGGAAAGTGATCAGGTCGGTTATGCTTTTATTGCACAGCCTGCTGAAACATCGCACTTAATCGATGCTCTAAAAAAAGCGGCTGCCGACAAGCCTGCTTTACAGGATAATAAGATTAAGCTGCCGAGCGGCCTGATTTCTCCCGAGCAGCTGATGCACATGCTTAATGCCCTGCCGGTTGACATTACCTTTGTCGACCATGATGATACAGTGCGCTACTTCTCTGAAAACAAAGAGAGGATATTTGTACGGACCAGGGCTATTGTGGGGCGCAACGTTCAGAACTGCCATCCACCACAAAGCGTGGAACAGGTGGAGAAAATTCTCCGTTCCTTTAAGGACGGCACCCGCGACAGCGCCGAATTCTGGCTGACCCTGGGAGGGAAGATGATCTATATTGTGTTTTATGCTGTGCGTGACAGCAATGGTAAATATTTAGGCACCCTTGAAGTGGCCCAGGACATTACCGCCCTGCGGGCCCTGGAGGGTGAAAGAAGGCTGCTCGATGAAGGAAATTGATCTGCAGAAGAGCATTTACGAGCTGACTGAAGAGTATCCGGAGCTGATTGATATCCTGAAAGAACTCGGGTTTGCCGGGATAGCTTTTCCGGCGGTCAGAAAAACGCTGGGCAAAAAAATGACCCTTCCCTCCGGCTGTGAAAAGCAGAAGAAAGATCCGGACCAGGTGATCAGTCACCTGGAAAGGCTCGGCTTTAGGGTAACCGGCAGGGAAAGCCGTCAGTAAGGCGGACGGCAATGACTGAACGAATGAAGCTTGAAGGAAACTGTATGACTACAGCAATGGGCATTATGCCGCATACCGATGTAGATAGGGCCCTGGATCTGGCTCTCACTCTTGATATACCTTTCTGGCCGCAACTGCCTGGTAAATCTCGATGGTGAGGAAACGGTATCTAAATCTTTTAAGTTGTTGCAAGAAGTAGCCGGTCATTTTAAACAAAAGTTATAATGAACTATTTATTGTTGTAACTGCTGGGGAGCCGGGGCCTTAACAACAATCAGCTCCAGGGTTTCACTGTTTAAATTGCGGACATTCATTTTAGTTTTAAAAGGGATTTTCAAAACAGTTCCAGCTCCATATTGATGGTCTTCCTGTTCATTAAGACCGATGCTCAGGTTGCCACGCAGAACGGTCATATAAACGGTTGAATTTGAAAAGTGTTCTGGCAGTCCCTCGTTCTGATTGAAAATCATATGCAGGTAATTCACATTATCATCAAAGATCACTTTCTCAACCGTTTTACTGTCGCCCTGCGCCAGATTAAAAACTTGTTCGACCATTTTTATCAGTCTCCTTTTTATTATCATAATGATTCAGCAAAATTTCTGTTTAATCATGTAATCAATTATTAAGCCAATTAGCAATACTGCAGCCAGGGTTATTGATTCATCAGATGTTTGTCGACGGGTAAGTCTGTTCGTATGTATTCAGAAATTTCTCCAACATCTTTTTGCGGCGGCGTATCTTCAAAATCCACATTTGCAGGTATTCTTCACCGTTGTGAGTAATAGAATATACTTTTCTGGCTGGCCCGCCGCTTCCCTGAACCAGTTTGTATTCAACTTTACCATCATCCTCCAGGTTTCTTAAGTGCCTGTAGATAACGCTTGGATCGGGGATTATATCGAGGAAATCAAGCCTGGTCAATTTTTCCATTATTTCATAACCGTGCGTCGGCTTCTCTTTTAAAAGAAATAATATACAAGGCACAATAAAGCCTTCTATTTTAGGCCCTGCCCTGCCGAAATCACAATTACTTTTTTCCTGCATGTTTATGCTTCCTTTCAGTATAGAAAAGATATCAGTAATGACATACTAACAATAGATGGGATAATTGTCAAGACTGAATTCTAACCGGGCAGGATATAAGCAGTATAAGTAGAACATAACCTCATAGAGTATAAATGATCAACCAGGGACAAAGCTCATGGCAAACGAAGACAACAGGAGATTTCTCCAGGCTTTGATTAACATTAATGAAAACCTGCTCAGGCGCTCTACCGGCGAACTTGATTATGAAATGCTGGCAGAGGGTCTGCTTGCATTATGCAAGGCAGAAATTGTCATAATCATGGTTTTGGATGAAGAAAAGCAGAAGGCCAGGGTGGCTGCGGTCAGTGGTTTACATAAAAACATTGATAAGGCTACAGATATCCTCGGTTTTAAATTGTCTGGTAAATCATTTAAACTGGGCAGGTGGAGGGCCGCTGAGCGAAAAAATAGTGCTTTGGCCGATTACAATGACATGCATGTTCTCAGTGAAGGTGTCGTGTCGCAAAAAATGGCCTCACTTTTAAAAAAAGTTTTGGGTATAGGTAATATTTACGGTCTGGCAGTGCTTGGCGATAACAATGAGGTTATAGCCGATATAATTCTTTTTATGCCGGTTCACCGTGATTTGATTAACCCTGAAGCTCTTGAACTCTTTGCCGGACAACTTGGTTTGTTGTTAGCACGACTTAAAGCTGAACAGGCACTTAGAGAAAGCGAAAAAAAATATCGACTGCTGGCAGAGAACACCAGCGATGTAATTTGGTCCATGGATATGGAAATGAAGTTTTGTTATGTAAACCCTGCCATATATGAGATAACCGGTTATACAGAAGAAGAATGGATTGGCAGCAGGTTAAGTGATCACTGTGATGAAGAAAATTATGCCATTCTGATTGGGGCTATCGAAAAAGCTTTATCCAGCTTGCCGGTAGTTGTGAATATTACTGTTGAAGCAAAGATGATTAAAAAAAATGGCCTCCCTCTTTCTCTTGAATTGAAAGGCAGGTTGTTGCTGGATGAGGGTGGGCAGGTCAGCGGAATCCAGGGAGTCGCTCGCGACATCAGCCTGCGAAGAAAGGCCGAAGCTGATCTGAAGAAGGAACAGCAGGAGAAGCTGGCTATTTTAGAAAATCTGGCCGAGCAGGTTATATACCTGAACACTGACTTGAAAATCGTTTGGGCTAACCGAGCGGCGGCTGAAGCTCATGACCTTCACCAGGATCAACTAGGCAACTGTTACTGTTACCAGGTATGGCATGAATATGCAGAGCCTTGCCCGGGATGCCCACTGATAAAAGCCCGGGAAACTGGTGTTACGGTGACTGGAGAAACATACTCACAAGATGGAAGAATATGGCTCACTACTGCTGTTCCCATTTATGATGCTGAAAAGAAAATGGTTGGTTTGCTGAATACTTCACTTGACATAACCCAGCTCAAAAAGGCTGAAGCTAATGTAACGTCGATGAACATTCTTCTTGAGGAAAAAGTAAAGGAACGGACTGCACAGTTGGAAGCGCTCATTGATGAACTTAATGCTTTTACCTATTCAGTATCACATGATTTGAGAGCTCCTCTCAGGGCTGTTGATGGGTTTAGCCAGGTGATCTATGAAGATTACGGACATTTGCTCGACAAAGATGCTATAAATTACCTGAAACGCATATCCATGGCCAGCCAGCGCATGAGTGAACTAATTGATGACCTGTTAAAGCTTTCCCGGATATCCAGGCAGGAATTGAGGCGTGATCAAATAAACCTCAGCGCCCTGGTTGAAGAGCTTGTAGCCAACTACAGGGAAAAAAGTACCGGCAGAAATATAGAGGTTACGATACAGCCCGATTTATATACAAATGGGGATTGCTCTTTGTTGAGGATTGCTATCAATAATTTGATTGATAACGCCTGGAAGTTTACAGGTATGATCGAGCAACCCCGGATTGTTTTTGGGGCTGACTATTTTGAAGGGAAGCGGGTTTACTATATTAAAGACAATGGAACCGGCTTTGATATGGGTTATGCCGGCAAGCTCTTTTCTGCATTTTACAGGCTCCACTCCCCTGATGAATTTCCAGGGACGGGTATCGGTTTAAGTATAGTCTGGCGCATAATCAAACGTCACGGTGGTAAAATATGGGCTGACGGTGAAGTCGGCCGGGGAGCGACTTTTTATTTTACCCTGCCTGATTGATATAAAATTAATGCTTTAACTGCCCCCTGGTATAGTTGCCCAGGGGGCAGTTAATTATTTAGAAGTTCAAATTTAATTCAAGCTGTTCAATGGTTGTTTTTAGAGGAACCCCACTGTTTTCATCCCAGCCAAAATGTTTCCAGTAGTTCTTTATCATTGCTTCTATTGGCACTGTTTTACCTTTTAAAGGTCCTTCTTCCAATGGTGGATTTCCTGCTATCCTGTTCGGGATTATAAATGAATGCGGGTCGATCCCTTCACGTACATTAAAGAGCTGCCGCAGTGTTTGTATTCGTTTGCCTATCTCCATATATTGGTCAGGGTTGTAATCCCAGCCAGTCGCAGCGTTTAGCCAATTAAATATCGGCCAGTGTTGGATCCCGGATATGGCAGCAAATAAACAACCGCCTGCTCCATCAACAACCTGTTTGAAACAGGCTCCGGCAACGGCTTTTAAAGCTTCGCTATCTGAGGCAATATATTCATCGCTTTTTTTATAACGGCCAACAACAGGGGCCCAGCTTATTTCTTCCCAGAGATGCATCATATTATAATATGTTCCGCAGCCGATTGTATGTCTGCCTGGCGTGGGGTCGGCACTGAAGTGAACCCCGAGCAGTGGATCGTAGCGCGGGTCATGCATTCCCGGTTCCTGGCCGCCGGCATGCATTGCGTAAACTTTACTTTCAGAACCAAGATGTCTGGCAGCCACTTTGACACCATCAGCAAAGATTTCGCCGATTCCATCACGTTCGATCATTTTCCTGACCAGCTCAATTATTGCAGATGCATTGCCCCAGTTCAATTCCAGACCATCAGTTTTATTTATATCCAGTATACCATTTTCGTAACATTCAATTGCATATGCAACAGTGTTCCCCGCAGATATGCTGTCCATGCCGGCCCTGTTGAGCATTTCATTAATGTAAAAAATGGAGTTAAGATCTTTATTCATCAGCAATCCGCCAAAGACTGCACAGGTTTCATATTCCGGCTTATGAGTTTCATCGAAATTGCCATCGGTTATATCATCAATCTTACAGATTCCACCGCATCCGATTACACAGGAATAACAGCTGTATTTTTTTGATTCACGTTTGATGATCAGATCAGGATTGAGGTTTTTATAGTAAGATCGGTTATAATTAACCACTGAGCCTCCCCAGTTTTTTATCGGCAGATCTCCTGAGGTTACACCGAGGCTGTTGCTCATAATAGTTCCCCATTTTTTCAGGGTGGCGACAAGAACCATCATGCCGTCGAGGGGCATTCCAAAAGGTAATTTGCCCATAATTTTACCTGCTGCCGGAATCATACTTCCCTTAACTATTCCCGGAAGACCGACTTTTTTTACTCTGGAGGCGTATTTTTTGCTCAGTTCACGAATTTCTTTTTTGTCAAAAGCTTCGATCTTTTGATTCCCTGAAAGTACTACTGCTTTAAGCTTCTTTGAACCCATCACTGCCCCACAACCTGAACGCGCGGCGATCCGACCCCTGTCATTGCAGATGCCGGAAATGAGAGATAATTTTTCTGCCGCAGGCCCAATTACCGCTATAGCCGGTTTTTTCTTGCCTTTGTGTTTTTCTTCCAGCAGGTTCTCTGTTTCAACAGCATCCTTCCCCCACAGGTGCGAGGCATCTTCCAGGTGGACTCCATTTTCGTCTATTACCAGGTAAACCGGTTTTTTAGAGATCCCTTTTAAAAAGATGCCATCATATCCGCATTGTTTAATTGCCGGTGATAATGTGCCTCCACAATTGGCATCTCCCCAACCTCCGGTAAGCGGCGACTTACATACCGTCATCCACCTTCCGGTAACCAGGCTGCCTGTTCCGGTTAACAGCCCGCTTAAGAATCCAAGAATGTTATCAGGACCGAGTGGGTCAGCTCCCCGGGGAATATTTTGATAAAGATACCAGGCGCCAAGGCCAACGCCGGACAGGTAACTTCTGTAAATTGAGTCCTCCACTACCTGTTCTTCTATGCTTCCGGTGCCCAGATCAACAATCAGGATCTTGCCTGCATAACCGTTCATCATCTTTCAACCCCGTTTCTTTTAGTTTATCCACCTGTAATTAAGGAATAAAAACTAATTATGTCTCCTTCACTCAATTCTTTATTCAAAGCGGCTTTTTCATAATTTACCCGGCATAAACGGGAGGTGATCAGGGGAGCGGGAATATCAAGAATATTAAAGAGCTCTGCCAGGGTTGCTCCTCTGTTTAGCTGAACATAGCCACTTTTATCCAGTTTATCTGCTTTCAGGTATGGGGGCAGGTATACTTTAACTTTAAACAAAGGCTCACCCTGATTTTCATAATGTTATGACTTGTCTACAATTATACATAAATTACTCAAAAAGATACAGGCCTGAAGCTGCCAATTCACTGTTTTATGAAGTTCAGGAAGGTTCACGGATTGGTGTATTTATGATAACATTTTATAAGGATTTCAGGCAGCTTCATAAATCGTCAGACGAGGTGTTTCAATTGCCTGATTATAGACATATTAATAGAGAGCTACTCCACCTGTTTACTATTGCTTCGAACCGAAAAGAGTATCTTGATAAGTTGGTTGAGCTGTTGGCTGAACGAATTAATTGTGCCATGGTTGGAGTAAGGGTTATAGACAAGAAGCAAGTGGCTTATGAGTCTTACAGGGGCTTCAGTGAAAGCTTCTGGCAGGAAGAAAATGATCTGTCGCTGCAGGATGATTGCTGCTTTTGCACCAGGGTAATACGTGGTGAGTTGGCTGAAAGCGACAAACAGTTTGCTACCGATTTCAATTCAGTATATTGTAACAGGTTGCAGGATTTTAGTGATTTATTAACCCTTGAATCGGAAGACTGTCAGTTCAGGGGTAACTGTGTGAAATATGGTTTTAACTCGCTTGCAATAATTCCGATCCGCAGACTGGATAAAATTCTGGGCGCTATTCATCTGGCAGATAAAGAAAAAGATAGGTTGCCTCTACATAAAATAAAGATCCTCGAAGAGCTGGTGCCTGCAATTGCCGAGGCGGTGTACCGGTTTACTCTGGAAGATGCCCTGCGTATAAGCGAAGCGGGATTAACAAGGGCTCAGAGTGTGGCTAACCTGGGGCACTGGAATTGGGATTTAAAAAATAACCAGGTCAGTTGGTCTACGCAGGTTTATAAAATATTTGGCATGTGCGAGAATCAATCTGAAATTACTTATAAAACTTATTTAAATAAAATTCATCCTGATGATTATTTGGTAGTGCAGTCTTCTATCACTGATTCAATAAAGACTGGCAGGCCTTATAATCTGAGACATAGGATTATCAGGCCGGATAATAGTATTAGAGATGTGTGGGCCCGGGGTGACGTTTTGCTTGATGACAAAGGTTCAGCAGGCAGGATGATTGGCATTGTTCAGGATGTTACTGAGCGCAGGCAAGAACTGGAACAGATGCATTTTCAGGCATCTTTACTGGATCAGGTAAAAAATGGCGTTTTTGCTGTTGACATGACCGGGCGGATTATCTACTGGAATGAGTTTGCCGAAAGAATTGTTAAATGGAGTAAAGATGAAGTAAACAGTAAGGATATTATTAATCTGCTTGTCCCTGAAGACCACCAGCCCAAAGTGGAGGAAATTGAACAAAACCTGGTGAAAAATGGTTTTTGGGAAGGGGAGTTTTCTATAATTAATAAAGATGGGAAGATATTTCCCGTTGAAGCAAACGTGACCTTGCTTAAAAACGATAAACAGGATGTGATAGGATATGCTGGCGTTTTTAACGACATCACAGCTCGAAAACGGATGGAGAAACAACTCAGCCACCTGGTAACACACGATCCGCTGACCAATCTTTATAACAGGCATGCTCTTGAAGACAACCTGATGCGTGCAGTAGCTTTAGCAAAACGAGGAGATAAAAGTGTTTTTTTAATTATAGGGATCGATAACTTTCACCTTGTTAATGAAGAAAGAGGATATGCCGCCGGTGATGAGTATTTGATTAAATTTGCCTCTTTTCTTAAAAGGAATATTCGGGAGGCGGATATGATTGCCCGACTTGGAGGTGATGAATTTGCGATACTCCTCGAAGGCTCCTATAACCCAAGAATATACAGGTTGGCTGACCGTTTGAGATATGCGCTTGAGGAAGAAACATTTCATTATAATTTGAGTATTACAGTCGGAATAGTGCTGATCGATGGAACTATGAGTGCGGATCAAGTAATCACTTCAGCCGGGATAGGTTTGGAGGAGTCAAAAAGACAGGGGAAAAACAGGGTTGTAATTTTCGACAATGATTTGTTTGGAAATAAATATGAATTGGATAGTTCCAAAATGCTGGGTTTAATAAAAAATGCTTTAAAGAATGATTTTTTTCAACTATATTATCAACCAGTTTTTGATTTGAAAAGAAGGACAATCGCCTATTATGAGTGTTTGATTAGGATGTTTGAACCGGAAAGCCGGGAAATTATCCTTCCAGGCAGATTTATCCCGCTGGCAGAAAAATTTGGTGTCATGTCGCAGATCGACAGTTGGGTATTTAAAAAAGCCTTAACTGTTTTACAGGAAAATAAAGATATAGCTCTCTATATTAACCTTTCCGGTGCAAGTCTTGGCGATGATCATCTGCTGGAAATGATTAAAAAAGAAATGAAGCAGGCAAAAATTGATCCAAAACGCCTTGGGTTTGAAATTACTGAAACTGCCGCTGTGCATGATTTAATAATTGCAGAACGATGGATTAAACAGTTAAAAGATATTTGTTGCAGCTTTGCCCTTGATGATTTTGGGATAGGATTTTCATCCTTTTCTTATCTTAAACTACTTTCTGTAGATGCTATAAAAATAGATGGGATGTTTGTTAAAAACCTTGAAAAGGATGACAGCCAGAAAACGATAGTTCAGGCTATCAAAAATGTTGCTCACTCAATGGGTAAAGTAACAATTGCTGAATTTGTTGAGAATGAAAATGTTCTTAATATCTTAAAAGAGATGGGGATTGATTACGGACAGGGTTATCATTTGGGCAAACCGTCTCCGGATTTCAAGGTTTTCAAGTAGTAAAAAGTGATAATACAACGGGTTTATATTAAGTCCTTTTTCTCCCCTCCAATAAAAGTTCACTTAACTCTGCAACTGAACTGACAACGACGGTTGGCTGAACACTTTTAAGCTCTTCTAATGAACCGTATCCATAGGTTACAGCAATAGTATCAAGTTCGTGTGCCTTTGCCCCGATAATGTCATGTTCTCTATCACCGACCATCACTGTTTCATCCCGGGACAGGCCGCCGGTAAGTTCGCTAACTGCCCCTATTATTTCAGGTTTTACAACCCGGCTTCCGTCAAGATTGCTGCCAACAACCTGATCAAATAAATATTCAATTTTGAAATGTTGTAGAATTTGCCTGGCGAAAACTGTTGGTTTGGAAGTTGCCAAATACAGCTGGCGATTGTTCTCGAAAAGCTCTTTTAGCATTTCTGTAATGCCCGGGTAAAGTTGATTTTCAAACATACCTTTTTCCCGGAAGTACTCACGATAATATTCTACTGCCTCGGATGCTTTTTCATTACTGAAGCCATAAATAATTTGAAACGATTGCTGCAGGGGGGGGCCAATCATGGCGGTTAGTTCTTCGTTATTAGCCCTGATCCCGTATTTGTTCAAAGCATAACTGACTGAATTTATAATTCCCGGCCCTGAATCAGTCAGGGTGCCGTCCAGATCAAAAAGTATTTTTCTGTAAAGCCGGTGTATTCTGTTCACAACTGTCCACCTTGCTGCCATTCAATTATAGGCGTAAAATACATTTATATCATACTATAACTAAATTATGTCGGAAAGGATATTAATAATGCGCAATCAATCTTCAAAAATGGGTACGGAGAACATTGGCAGCCTGCTTATTCACTTCTCTGTTCCGGCTACTGCCAGCATGCTGGTTACAGCATCCTATAATATTATTGATACAATATTTGTTGGCAGACTGGGTGTTGAAGCCATAGCGGCATTATCAATTGCTTTTCCTTTTCAGATGCTCCTGGGGGCGATTGGTATTGGCACCGGCGTCGGTGCTGCATCGCTGATTGCCCGATCTCTTGGTGCGGGACAAGTTGAAGTGGCCAGAAAAGCGGTTGGCCAGGTTATCTTCTTGTCACTATTTTTCGGTATTATTTTTGCTCTTGTTGGTTATTTATACATGGAACCTATACTGGTCATGTTCGGGGCTACCCCGGAAATTGTTGGACCAGCCGGAGAATATATGAGTGTTATTACCGGTGGGTCAGTAATGTTCTTTCTGATCATGGGTTTAAATAATGTGGTTCGGGGAGAAGGAAATCCACGTTTTTCTATGAGTGTGATGATAGCCACTGCAATTGTAAACATTATTCTCGACCCAATATTTATATTTGTTTTAAACATGGGTGTTCAGGGAGCGGCTGTGGCAACTGTTTTGGCAAAAATAGTTGGGGTCGCTCTTATACTTCATTATTTTATCAGCGGGCGGGGTGAAATAAAAATAAACTTTTCCTGCCTGAAACCCGAGCTTGAAAATATCATCAAAATTTATGTAATCGGTTTTCCTGCGATGATCATGCAGGCCTCCACAAATATATCTCTTATATTAGCAAACAATATCCTGGCTCAGTACGGGCATGTGCCGATTGCTGCTCTCGGACTAATCTTTCGCCTGATAATGTTTGCCCTGATGCCGGTTATTGGCATATCACAGGGTTTACTGCCGATTATCGGATATAATTTTGGGGCCGGAAAGTTGCCCCGTATCAGTGAAGCATTAAATAAAGGGCTCCTGGTCGGCGTAGCGGTTGTAACCTTTTTTGGGATTATTTATTTCACCTGGCCGGTTTTATTCTTAAGTATATTTACCGGCGATAGTGAACTGCTGGCTTATGGAGGGCAAGCTATGCGGATAATGGTTTTCATGTTTCCCCTGGTTGGGGGGCAAATAGTTTTTACAACCTATTTTCAGGCGGCCGGCCGCGGCCTTCCGTCACTGATCCTATCAATTTTACGAGAAATGCTAATTTTTATTCCCCTGCTTCTTGTGCTATCCCGTGTATTTGGGTTGGATGGGGTCTGGTATGCCCGACCAGCCAGTGATTTGCTGGCTTTTTCAGTTACCTACCTATTGATTACCAGGGATTTGAAACGGCAGGGGATTTCACCGGGAATACTTAAATGGTCAGGATGAAAAGAATAATCAACAGAGCAGGATTTTTTTTACTGCCGGAGAATTAAAACACAACTAATAATATAAGTATGCACAATAACAAAATCTTCACCACGGTGTCAGCTTGATTGGAGGAAAGTATAATGACTGATCAAAGTCTGGTAGAAAAAGTATTTTCACCAGGAAGCAGAGTTATTCTTGAATATGTTGATCTTGAAAATGCTGCCAGGAGTTGTGGAACACGTATTGAGGATATCGAGGGTGCTTATCTGGTTCTGCAAACTCCTATAATTGACAACCTTCCAGTTGTTTTTCGTGAAAGCCAGGAATTGACCCTGCGGCGGCTTGATGATCAGAAAAAGGAAGCATATGTTACAAATGTTTTTGTGATCGATATCAGGCAGGGCAAGATTCCTTTACTTGTTTGCAGCCGTCCGCATAAGATTAATCGTACATCATTGCGCCGGTTTTCCAGGTTTGGTGTTGACCTGCCCCTGCTTTATTCCGGTAGTGATACCGGTGGAGATGGATATCTCTGTGATCTTTCTCTCAGCGGTTGTTATGCCATGATGAAGCCGAACCCAAAAGTTAACTCTGATACAGTGCTTAGTTTATCTTTTACAATTCCCGGGGAAACTGATGTAGTGGTTGAAGGAAGAGTAATCAGGACTGACAGTATTAACGGGAAAGATGACATTGGTGTAGCAATTGAATTTAAGGGTTTAGACAGTGCACTTCAGGAACTGCTTTATAACTATATATTCCAGTTGCAGCTGACTGCCGACGGTATCCTTGGAAGTTCGCCCAGGGATGAGTAAACAGCACTGTACTTAACAACGCCAGGCATCTTCAAAAATATGCAGGTGGGACATAGTCAGTACTTTAAACGCTTCTGATCGACTACCAGATATTCCTCTATTTTCATCTTCCTGCATTGCTTTTAACTCAAGCAATTGTTGCAGCTGTTTCATTTTATCCGGTGGAAACTGACTGGCGTGGCAGCGTATTGCTTTTATCTTTTTTTCCCAGTAATGTTCCGTTTTAATAAAAGTATTGGGGTATGCAGTATAGTAAAAGGCTATCATTTTAACGCTGTGTGGTTCAAGTCCGTTAATTAAATCAACAGGATAGAAGTGGGGCATGTTGCTTAAAAAAGCAGCTTCAGCTGCAGCCAGACCGGTGCGGATGTGGTCGGAGTGGACCTCATAAGGCAGCCAAGGATCACAAACCATTACTGCTTCGGGTTTAATCTGGCGAATAACCCTGGCAATCTTACCCCGCAGCTCTTCATAAGGCAGAAAACCTCCATCAGGATAATTAAGCCAGATCAGTTTTTTAACCCCGAGCAAGGCTGCGCTTTTCTCAGTCTCCTGTTGCCTGGTTTTTTTAAGTTTTGCAGGGACGACTGAAGGTTCGGTGGTGCCTGCAGAGCCATCAGTGACAGTTAGGCATGTTAAAGGGATGCCCTTTTCTGTCAGCCTTGCAACTGTTGCCCCCGCCCCAATTTCCATGTCATCCGGGTGAGGTTGGATGAAGAGTATACTTGTTGCTTTGAACAGGTCGGGAATTGAAAGATAGTTGCATAAAGTTGGATCCACCTTATTACCTCCGAAATTTTAATTAAGAGCTTGTTCTGTCTGGACAACAAAAATAATATGATTTATATTTCCTGTTTGCACCTGCTTAGAATATATCACTTTATTCCTTTTGCAACCATTAGTTTCAGTATATAATATAATAGTATAAATCTTTTTAATCTGCGTACAAAAAAAAGTGCTTCACATGACTGCAGATATTAAAAGATCTTTAGAATATTGAGTTAATAAATACAGGAGGGAGAGCACAAAATGAGAAAAAAGATTGTTTTTACCCTGGTCTTCGTTGTTGTTGCTACATTAATGATTTTTGGTAGTGCCGGTTGTGACGATAAAGATAGTGTAGCGATGAATCCTGAGCAGGTAGTAGCTCAGTTTATCGATGCCCTGCAAAAACTCGATCTTGAAAAAGCAAAGACTTTTCTTTCCAGTGGATACTCCGCTGAGTTTGAACAGGATTTTGATGAACTGAGTAAAGCCCTGGCTGAGGATAGCGCTGAAGCTGATGCTATGGAAAAGATGTTTGACGCGATATTCAACAACTCAGAGTTTATTGTTACCGGCCATTCTATTGATGGTGAAAATGCTCTTGTTAATATGGAGAACAATATGCCGGATATGGAGCAGCTTGGTGAGATGTTAATGGGCAGACTGTTTGAGCTTATGTTCTCCGAAGAGGTTGATTTCGATAACATGACAGAAGACGAAGAGATGACTCTTCTCGTTGATGTTTTTGTTGAAGTAATTGAAGAGGTGGATAAGGTAGCTCAAAGTGCTGAAATTCCCATGATTATGGAAGATGGCCAATGGAAGATCAATGGTGATGTAATTGATGAAGTTATGAGCGAGTTGGATTTTTAAAATGCATCAGGGTTTTTTTATTAAAAGGTAAAAATGTTTATTCAAAAGCCGCCCTGGCTAGCACAGGGCGGCTTTACCATTAAGCTACAACAAAGATTAGTATACAAGGCTTAATGATTAATTATTATCAAACAACTCTTCTGGTGCGTAGTGGGGTATGCGTGCTATTTCTTTGTTGTTATAATAAAAAACTGCTTCCTTACTGCTGGTTATTCTACCGATATCGGCAACTGGGGCTCCAGCTTCTTTAACTAAGTTTATTACCTCTTTTGCATGTTCAGGCGCTACCTGGAAAACCATCCGGGCCTGGGTTTCACATATTAAAATTTCTTCAGGAGTAAGGTTTCTAATTTTAAGCGGTACTTTTGCCAAGTCAACCTCTGCTCCCAGGTTACCGAAACGGACTGATTCGCTTACTGCCGCTCCTATACCGGCTGCGCCCAGGTCTGAACAGGCATTGATTTTACCTGACTGGATAGCTGCAAGAGATGCGTCCATTGTTTGTTTTTCCTCCCGGAACAGGGCCAGGGCAGGTCGCATTACATCGGCAAGCCCTGCCCGGTAAAGAGTATCATTGCCATCATTACTTGTTTCACCAACAATAATCAGCCTGTCTTCCGCTCTTTTGGCCGGCTTCGTTAGAGGTTTTTCAATTACAAGTTTTCCTATAACCGCTGCAACGACTGCCGGCACAATATCGCTAAAAGAAGTTGACAACCCGCCTCCGACAACGAATACACCCATGGTTTCACACATGTCTCGTATGCCCTGAACAATCAGGTTAACTCTTTCGCCACTGGTCATAACCTGGCATTCCCCGCAGTCGCAACTACCTTTAAAACCACAGGGGCCAACAATTACTTCCTGGTCAAGTGGCCTTGTTCCGATGAAATCGAGTAAGAATAAAGGCCGGCCGCCCATAGCAACAACATCCCGCATTGCACCTCCGGCACCGGTCGCCGCGCTGTCATAAGGACGGGGTACACAAGGAGAACAGTGGCTTTCCATTTTAGCAACCATCAGTCCGCTCTCCCCGGGCATTTTAAAAACGGCAGCATCATCGTTGGCCTCGGGCCCGATCATAAGAGTTCCGGGGGAAAATTTACCTACCGCATCATTTAGCTTTTTAAAAATGCCAAAATCAATTGCTTTGTCGATATTATGGTGTAGGTGAATAAAAAGTCCATGCATTAAGGCTTTTTCAATTCTGTTCACAAAAAAACCTCCTCATCAGTTGTTAAGCTGTAGTACTGCTCGTTCGGTTTTACGATCTGCTAATTTATTATTTACTGTCCCGGCGTAGTTTTCCTGCTTCAGATTTGTAACAAATAGCTTTATAGAAAAACGGTATAATATTATACATTGAAACTCTATCTTGATAGTGGGGTGATATGATGGAGACAAATAAAGCAGCAAAGGTAATGGAAGAGATCGGTATAATGTTGGAGATGAAGGGAGAAAATCCTTTTAAAAGCAGGGCATACTACAGCGCTGCCCGGGTTATTGATGTAATGGGAGACGAAGAGCTTAAAAGGTTGATGCGCGAAGATAAACTAAAAGAAGTCAAAGGGATAGGTACCGCTTTAAACGAGAAGCTGAAGGAGCTGGTTCTGACCGGCACCCTTGTTTACTACCAGGAATTAAAGGCTTCTATACCAGAGGGGCTATTTGAAATTTTAAAAGTGCCCGGCCTCGGTCCCCGCAAAGTAAGTGTTTTGTATGAAACCCTGGATATTACAACCATCGCTGAGCTGGAGTACGCCTGCCGTGAAAACCGGCTTGTTAGCCTGAAAGGCTTTGGATCGAAAACGCAGCAAAATATTATAGCTGGAATCGATTTTTTAAGGCGCCACCAGGGCCGGCACTTTTATAGTGAAGCAATTGGTCTGGCCAACCAACTGACTGAAGCGCTGCAAAATTTTCCTGGTGTGGCATATGCAAGCTTAGCCGGTAGTATCAGGCGTAGTCGTGAAATAGTTAAAGACATTGACCTGGTTGCCGCATCTGATGAACCTTTTTCCGTTGGACAATTTTTTTCTGGACTTCCTAATGTGGAACAGGTTGTAGCCCGTGGTGAAACAAAAGTTACAGTGCAATTGATAGAGGGTATCAATGCCGACCTTCGTGTAGTTAAACCGGAGCAGTTTCCCTATGCACTGCATCATTTTACAGGTAGCAAAGAACATAATACAGCTTTGCGCTCCCGGGCAAAGTCCCTGGGCTTGAAAATGAATGAGTATGGTCTTTTTCGGGGAGAGGAACTGATTCAATGCAGTAGTGAGGAAGATTTATTTGCTGCCCTTGGTCTTGTTTTTATACCTCCTGAGCTGCGTGAAAATAATGGAGAAATTGAAGCTGCCGGGCAGGATGCTCTGCCTCACCTGGTAGAAACTACGGATATACGGGGGATATTTCATATCCATACTTCCTATAGCGACGGTTCCGACGGCTTGGAGGATATAGTCCGAGGTTGTTTGGCTGCCGGGTATGAATATATAGGGATTAGCGATCATAGTCAATCTGCTTTTTATGCCGGCGGATTAAAAGAGGATGATTTAAAACGGCAGGAAGAAGAGATTCTGAAGCTGCGTGAACAATTCCCTGCCCTGGCTATTTTTTGGGGCATAGAATCTGATATTACTACTGACGGGTCCCTGGATTATCCTGATCCTATACTGGAAAAATTCGATTTTATTATAGCATCGGTACATTCCGGCTTAAAAATGGAGCGGAACAGAATGAATGAAAGGCTGAAACGGGTGCTTGAGCATCCCTTGGTAACCATCCTTGGGCATCCGACCAACAGGCTGTTGCTTGGCCGTGATGCTTCTCTAATTGATCTGGAGGTTGTTTTTGAGGCAGCGCAAAAGAATGGAGTAGTAATCGAACTTAATGCCAATCCAGCCCGCCTTGATCTTGATTGGCGGTATTTAAAAAAAGCGCGGGATATGGGTCTGCGTATTTCGATTAACCCAGATGCGCATAATGTTCAAGGTTTTGGAGATACCGAATTCGGCGTAGCTATTGCCCGCAAGGGGTGGCTTGAGAAAAAGGATATCTTTAACAGCATGAGGCGGGAGGAGATGGATTGTTACCTTGACAGGCGTCGACATTTAAACTCCGGCAGATAATTTTATCTAAGAAATATTTGATTAAATGCGGCGAGCAACAAAGGTTAACTTAACTTCTGATTCCAGATCAGCTTTTACCGGTTTCAGACTGAAGCTGGGGTAAAGCCCAAGTAAAGTAAAACCTGTTTTTTTAAGCAATTTGCTAATCAGTTCCGGTGAATAATCCTGTTCCTGGTGCTCCTCGTAATATCTTTCATAAAGGCCGTTTTCAACCAGGCAATAGATGGTTAGACTGATTGACCAGATATGATTATGGTGATCATAATTGCTTTCCCAAAACAATGTGAATCGATCGTCTTCAACAATTTCTTTCCTCCCCGGGGTGGAATGGGGGCGTAGTTTAAGGCGGGTCAGATCAAATATAAATAAGCCTTCCGGGTTGATTACTTGATGGATATTTCTAAAAGCAGAGAAAAGCTTTTCTGTGCCGATCAGGTAATTCAAACCATCTTGGAAAAGCACCGCAAGGTCGTATTTTTCCGCTAATTCCAACTGGCAGAGATCCTGCTCAAGAAACCTGAGGTTATTGAGTTTTTCTTTTTCGGTTTTATCCCGGGCAATTTTAATCATTACTGCAGAAAGGTCGATTCCTGTTGCTGGGATGCCCCGTTTGGCAAATGGTATAGTGGAACTGCCTGTTCCACAGGCCAGATCCAGGATTGAATTATAGCTGCAACTGTGTAAAGATGCCAGGTCTTCAACATAATCGGCCCAGCCTTCATAATCTACCGTGGACATAATATCATCGTAGATAGTAGCTATAGCATTATAGGATTTTTTGGATTGTTTCAAGAATAATCAACACTCCCAATGCTAATGTATCTTATTAATCAGTGTTCGCTATTATTGATTTTTTAACGCTGACATAATATCATGAAGTTTAACTGTAATGCAAAAACCAAACATCGGAATGGGCTGGAGGAATAGTTTGTTAATTAAAATTTTGCTGCCCTTTAATGTGGAAAGGGAAGGAGAAACATGGAGATTGTATTAAGTATACTAATAGGGATCAGCCTTAGTGCGACCAGTGGTTTTAGAATTTTTGTCCCTTTCCTGGTTTTAAGTATAGCTTCCCTGGGTGGCTGGATAGAATTAACACCTTCATTTGACTGGATAGGCACCTACCCGGTTATGGCAGCCCTATTAATAGCGACTATTATCGAAACGGTGGCGTACTTTTTCCCTTATGTAGATGATCTTCTTGCAGCATTGGCCACACCTCTCAGTATTCTGGCCGGCATTATTATTACTGTTTCAGTTATGGTTGATCTGCCGCCCATGCTTGCCTGGGTTCTGGCTATTATAGCCGGTGGCGGGGCTGCTCTGGGAGGAAATACAATCAGCAATGCTTTGCATGCCGGTTCGACGGTTACTACAGGGGGGGTTGCTAATCCGGCTGTTTCTTTTTTTGAGAGTGTTCTTGCAGCCTTCCTGTCAATAATGGCCGTAGTGTTACCGGTCATCACTGCTCTGTTGTTGATAGTAGCAACTATAATTATAATAAGGGCTTACAGAAACCGGACAGCTTAAATGATATAATTATTCTCAGATATGCTTATGGTTTTTAAGGTGGAGGTCGCTAGTAATAAAGGGAATTAAAGTATCTTTATAGAACTATTAAAGCTGCAATTATTAATTGCAGCTTTTGTGGCACTTGTAGAATTATAAGTCCGAAAGGTGAAATAAATTGGCTGGTAATAAATCTAAAAATCAAAAAGATTACTATACACCTGATAATATCAGGGATATGATGGAAAAGCTTCCCGACCCAATCTTTGTCACTGATGCTTCCGGCAATGTTCTCCTGACAAACTCTGCGGCGGCTTATTCAATGGATATCGCACCCGGCAAGATGCTTCAGTCCAATGTAATAGATCTTGTCGAAAAAGGGTACTACTCGATGACCAATGTTACCGAGACTGTAAAACATAAAAAAACTATCAGTGGTACTATAAAAACTAAACTTGGAGTAGAATATATTTCAACCAGTACACCTGTATTTGATAAAGACGGCAGTGTTACCCTGGTAATAACCTACGCTCGTCCTCTCGCCTCAACGGGGCAGAAAAATGTAAAAGAGCAGAGTGCACAGGAGGAAAGACGCAAGCGGGAAGTGGATTATTTACGTAGTTATGTATTTGATCAGGATCTGGTTGTTGCAGAAAGTCGTAATATGCAAAAAGTACTGCTTACCGCACATGCTGTAGCCCAGACAGACAGTACCGTTGTTCTCTATGGTGAGACCGGAACAGGAAAAGATATTCTGGCCAAGTATATTCATAAAAACAGCAAGCGTGCAAATGAAGCTTTTATAGCCACTAACTGCGCCACGCTGAATGAAAGCCTGGTTGAATCGGAACTTTTTGGATACGAAAGAGGGGCATTTACCGGAGCTCTGAGCGAAGGCAAGATCGGTTTATTTGCAGCTGCCAACAGGGGAACTTTGTTTCTTGACGAGATAGCTGAGTTGCCTTTTTCGTTACAGGCTAAATTGCTGAGGGTTCTTGAAACCGGGGCAATCCGCAGGATCGGCAGTAACATAGAAGAAAAGAGTGATTTCAGGTTAATTGCCGCTACTCACCGAGATTTAAAAAAGATGGTTGACGACGGTACTTTTCGCTATGATCTTTATTACCGGTTGAATGTAGTGCCAATAAATATACCTCCACTCAGAGAGCGCCACGAAGATATACTGGCTCTCGCCGCAATGTTTGTTAAAGAATACAATAAAAAATACAGCGCTGACTTTAAACTTGATCCTGAAACGCTTAAATCATTTCAGGAATATAACTGGCCCGGTAATGTGCGGGAACTGCGCAATGTTATCGAAAGAAATATAATAATTAACCTGCATAACTATGACGAAGAGAACCTCTCGGTTATGCCGCATCTGCCAAGTAATGAACATGGAGATATAAATATATTTAAGGCTTTAGGACTTGAAGGACCCCTGAAAGATGTAATGAAAAAAGTTGAAGAACAATATGTAAGGTTGGCTCTTAAAGACACCGGAGGTAAAGTCGGTAAGGCTGCTGAAAAGCTTGGCATATATAGAACTGTTCTATATCGCAAACTGAAGGAGTATGATGAGAAATGCGACGATTCATAACTTCTGCATTTGCATAAGGAGTCTCCGGAAAATTCTTGAAAATTTAATGCAAGTAATGAACCCAAAACGATATTTTTCCTCTATTTTAAAGTAAAGCTGTCTCACAAACGGTACATATTTATTGCCTGCAGACTGGTACAATTTTCTGCAATAAAATAATATGTTGTTCTCATTGAGCGGAGGAACTTGATTATTTCTTGGCATGAAGATTGCTTTATAATAATTGTATTATGCATTTGGAGGTAAGGATGAGTAAAGCTTTAAATGTAGGAATAGTCGGCGCCAATTCAACAGGTTGTTCGATAGCCCAGAAAATGGTTATGGAAGGACTGTCTGTCACCATATATGACACACAAGATGAACGTCTGGACTATTGCCTGGGTCGGATCAATGATTCTGTAAAGCAGGGAATTGAAAAAGGGAAAATAGATATTTCTGTGGCCATGGATATCATGAACAGAGTAACGACAACAAAGGTTTTTGAAGACTTTAGGGTAGCTGACCTAATCATAGATGCAAGTTTTGAGTCAACAAACAAGAAGGCCGGATTGTTCAGCTCTTTGAATGATGTTTGTCGGGATTCCACTGTATATGCTACCGTTGCTAACGGAAAACCTGTATCGGAAGCAGCTGCCTGCAGCGGGCGGGCAGATCGTTTTATTGGATTACACTATGTTAGTGATCCTGCCCAAAACCGCCTGGTTGAAATTATCCCAGTTAGGGAAACCAGCAAAGAATCGGTTGATAAAGGGCTGCAGATAGCCAGGGGACAGGGCAAAACGGCAATACTGGTTCGTGATGTTCCAGGATTTGCCATAAGTAGACTATCTCTTTCTCTTTGTACCGAAGCTTTACGCATGCTTGAAGAAAAAGTCGCTAATGTTCAAACTATCGAAGAGGCGGCTAAAAGAGCATTCTATACAGAAAAAGGTCCGTTCGAGCTGATTCATGAACAAAAGCCGCAGCATATCCTTTCTCTATCTGAGTTGATCAGTTCAGATGGAGATTTTTTATATTCTCCCCCGACTGTTTTGAAAAATAATATTGCTACAAAGGATTTTTTTCTACTTGATGGAATTGTAGATTATAGCCGTTTCGGGTTGGTTATTGAACGTTTGTATGCAGCTGTTTTTTACTCTGCTCTTAAATTGGTAGAAGATGATATTGCTGCCAGTGTGGAAGATGTAGACCGCGGCTCTAAAATAGGGCTGAGGTGGCGTTATGGCCCGTATGAATTAATGAACAGGGTAGGCATAAATGAGGCTTACCGAATTGTGAAGGACATGTGTCGGAGCAGGGATAACCTTCAGATCCCGACATTACTAGTAAAGCACAAGAAAAAAGAAATGCCCTTTGAATTCAGATATGTGGACTTGGAAATAAAGAATGGTTTAGCCCTGGTGACAATAAATCGTCCTGAAGCAATGAATGCTCTGAACCGTGATATAATTGAGCAGTTGACAAATATAGTTAGATGGGTAGAAAGCGATCCGGATGTTAAAGCAATAGTTATCCAGGGAGCCGGTAAGGCATTTGTCGCAGGTGCTGACATAAAATATTTTGTAGATAATATTAAATCGGATAACATAGCAGCCAATTATATTTTCACCAGGCAGGGGCATGATCTTTTTTCCCGGTTGGAAGAATCACCAAAGCTTACAGTAGCGTTGGTGGATGGGCTATCACTGGGCAGTGGTAGTGAACTCGCCCTGGCCTGCCAGGCAATTGTTGCAACCCCGGGCAGTTCGTTCGGTTTTCCGGAAACCTCCATCGGGCTTTTCCCGGGGTTAGGTGGAATGATCCGTTTGGAGAGACACCTGGGCCGTGAGTTGGCTAAATACTTTGTTTTTACCGGAAGCATGATCAGTGCAGAGGAGGCGTATCAGCTTGGCCTGGTAACAAAGCTGGTGGCAAGGGTTTCTCTTATTGATGCTGTTCACGATTTGCTTGAAGAAGGAAGTCCGGACAAATACAGGCAGAGAAAAATTCCAGTATCTTTCAATAAGAAAATTGCTGTTTGCTCAGATTTAAATATCCAGCGTTTATTAAATGGCGAGCTTCCTCTTGATGTAGATCCTGAATTTGCTGAACTTACGCTAAAACAGGTTGCCGAAAAGGCGCCTATTGCTTTGAGAATGGCTAATGAATTGATTGATCGCCAGTCCGGGATACCGATTGATGATGCAGTGGAGCTGGAGCTAGCCAGGCTTTTTGAAATATTTGCTGCGCAAGATACCCTTATTGGTTTGGAATCTCATCCGGGGCAGGTTCCTCAGTACAGGGGATTATAAGAACACAATTCCCAATCAAGATTAGTTTCTTTCTAAAAATAGAAATCCCTGATAAGGAGGCAATAAATAATGGATAAGCAGAATATGAGCAGAGAGGAAATTCTTGATTATGTCGAAAAAAAGGCGGTGGAAGCTCAGCTGCGGGATGATACCTGTGCCAGGAGCACATTGCATGGGTTAAGCTGTTATTTTAACTGTATTACAGAGAGAATGGTTGCCGCTTCCTGGGCTTTCACCGGTGGAGTTGCTGCCAGCAGTGGTTCCTGTGGAGCTTTGTGCAGTTCCCTTTTTGCCATCGGAGCCAAGTATATGCCCACAGTAGCAGATGCAGAAAATAATGTTGAGGGCACCCAGGAAAAATTTGAGCTTGGCCGGGATAAAATGTTTGCTTTTCGCGATGCCTTTGCCAAAGAATTCGGAGGTCTGACCTGCTACAAGGTTCAGGAAGGTATTTTAGGTAGAGGATATAATTTACTTGATGAAAAGGAATTGGTTGAGTTTCTGAATCTGGAAGGGCACCGTGAAGAGTGCGGAAAAGTTGTTGGCAAAGCAGCAAGAATGGCTGCTGAGTATTTACTGGATGATTGACAGATATCATCTGAACAGGTAAGCTAATGGTATATAGATATATATAAGTTGAAGCAGGTATTTTACCAGCTTTAAAATTAATTGGAGGTGGATGTGATTGTTAAAAGTCTTAAGGATTAATGCAAAAACCAGAAAAATCGATGTTGAGCAATATAAGGATGAGTACCGGTTACTGGGAGGAAGAAGCTTGATTTCTCAGGTTATGTCTGACGAAGTTAATCCGACCTGTGATCCGCTGGGAGCAGAGAATAAACTTATTTTCTGTACATCCTTATTTGCCGGGACACCTTTATCCGCTGCCCACAGGTTATCTGTAGGCGGTAAGAGTCCTTTGACCGGAGGTATTAAAGAAGCTAATTCAGGCGGAACCACTGCAACAGCCATGGCTCGCCATGGGATTAAGATGATCATAGTTGAAGATCTTCCGGAATCAGAGGAGTGGTCTCTGCTCAAGATCAGCGCAGATGGAACCCCCGAACTGTTGCCGGCTGATGAGTATGTTGGCCTGAACACCTATGATATGGTTGATAAAATGAAAGAGCGTTTCGGGGATTCAGTTGCAGTTACCGCCATCGGAAAAGCCGGTGAACGAGGATACCGCAATTCAAGCTTGCAGTCGATTGATCATGCAACCGGTAAGCCTTCCCGGGCAGCGGCACGTGGCGGCATGGGAGCTGTAATGGGCGCCAAGAAGATTAAAGCTGTCGTGATTGAAAAAAGTAATGAAAGATACGCTTTCCCCTATGCTGACAAGGAAAAGTTTAGTGCAGCAAGTAAAAAGTTTGCAGAAATTCTTCGTAATAACGAGGGAATGAAGTGGCTGCATGAAGTGGGAACACCGGCAATCACCGAAATAACCAGTGGTATGTCGGTTATTCCTTACCGCAATTTCAGTGGGGAAACTAATAAAAAAGCATCTGCAATTGGACCGGGCGCTTATATGGAAAAAATCCACTCCCGCGGCGGGAAAACCGGTGAAACCTGCCAGGTTGGTTGTGTTATTCAGTGCTCTGGTTGCTACAATGATGCCAACGGGGAATATCTTACCTCAGGGTTCGAATATGAGACGGTAGCTCTCTGTGGTTCGAACCTTGATATTGACGATCTCGATGTTATTGCCCGCATGGACAGACTATGTGATGATATAGGGCTTGATACTATGGAAACCGGCGGCACGCTTGGTGTATGCATGGAAGCCGGGAAAATTGCCTGGGGTGATGGCGAGGCAGCAATTACGTTGTTGGAGGAAATG
>Ga0334884_1000886_pt1 | contig 50417 bp, 43 predicted proteins | sample GraSluR1_MG_7_FD_207215 | JGI IMG/M metagenome (GOLD analysis project Ga0334884, IMG submission 207215) | Sludge microbial communities from methane-producing bioreactor in Wageningen University, Netherlands - Granular Sludge_12_05 R1 | ecosystem: Engineered > Bioreactor > Anaerobic >... | reverse complement strand
CAGTATAGGATATATATTCATTTGCCATTGCCGTAAAGCTTGACATAAACTCGACCAATCTAAATGGAGGCTGTTCAATTTCATCGCTTGAGCATCCTGGAAAAATCACCAAAACAGCAAAAATCCATAAAAATCGTTTCATCTCTTGAATAAAATTACAAAGTACTCATCATCAAATTTAAGTAAAAAAAACAAACCCCGAAAGCACCTCTCACCCGGCTAGCAGGGCACCCGGGTAGCAGGTCTCACCCGGGTAGCAGGTCTCACCTTTTTTCACATCTTTCACAAATTAAGGCATTTAAGTGCTAGACCTCTGCACTAAATTCACAGGAAAATGTATTAAAGTGCAAACACCTCATGCTTTATTCCCACATTATCAAGCACATGTGAAAAAAGATGAGAGGTGCTTCCCGTGAGAGGTGCTTCCCGTGCCGCCCCGTGCCGCCCGGTGCCCCCCGGGACCACCCAGCCCGGTGCTTCACATTTAGTTACAATCAAACACTATTTCATTTTTATCCTTGTTGTATAGTGCACCTTCCCAATTGATTAACAAATTATCATTTTTTATGGCTATCCTGCTGTTCTCAAAAATTTCAATTTCATTTTCCGGGACAAACAGCACAACGCTTTTAACATGCCATATTTGGTTAAAATAATAAGTAGCAACAGGCCAACCGGTAATGAAAAGCTCATTATTTTCACCTCCCTGCAATTTAAGCAGAGTGGAGTGCAAAACCAAGCTGTCATTTATTGCCTCTGCGTGCATGGGATCAAACGATCTAAATTGTGGAGTCTTTTTAAATTCAAGAATAACCTTTACTCCATTTTGATTGTAAAATTTATCTAAATTCCTGGTATGGTTATCTATCAATATTTGAGTTTGAAATTTGCTTATAGCAAAATCAATTTCAATTTCCGGCGAAATTGTTTCTTCAAATTCGAATTGAGAGATAAAAAAATCATATAGTTTCATCTCAGATGAATAGTATTCCTCTTTCCAGTTGTCCTTGTGCTTATCAAGGATGTAGCACATTGCCATTCCCGATGCCAAATGCCTGTATCTAAGATTATTGCGGCCATAATAAGGAGTATTTAACACTCCAAAGAATTCTTTTTGGATATAATTATCTTTCAGGCTATTGCCAGCGGGTGCATACTCTTTGTAATACAATGACTGGCAATAAAAAGCAGGACCTTCCAAACTTTCCACATCCTTTTCATAATCAAGGAATTTTTCTCCGATTATTGCTTTACGTTTATCCCTGATGTTATTTATTTGGCTTAGTAATTTATTGAACTCCTTTTCGTTATCGCAAAAGCAGAGGGAATAAAAAAGTTTCTGCTCTGCAATCTTAAGAGCATCGTTTTTGAAATTTTCCGGGTATAGCAATAAGACAACCGGGTTATCGGGTTTTATCCCTGGAACGTTTGTAATTTGATGTACATGGTGAGTTTCATGAAACAGCTCTGCAAAATATTCTTCCGGACAAGAATAGTTTGGAGAATCATAGCCATTGATGGCAGTTAAAACGCCATTAATTTGAGCCTGGGTAGCACCTGAAATCTGTAACTCTGCCTGAGTACCCATGTAAAGATTATCCCTGAGTTTTTTAAATGATTCCGGAGGGTTTGGGTGATTATAAAGAAAAGCTGGTCCGTTTTTTCTAAAAATACAAATTGGAGAGAGTGTCATGCCAGGCCAGGCAGAGCTACGAATTTGGTCGGCATTTTTGTAAAACCCTTCAATTTTATTCAGATATAACGAATCTATAGACAACAGGGAATTCTGCCCGGTTGATATCTGGCTGAAAACAGATAAAAAAGCTAAAATTAAAAATTTTGCAGGTCTCATCTTTTTTATGTCAAAGTTAAAACTTTAAACAATGCACCTCTCATCTTTTTTCACATCTTGCTGGCTTTGTGGTGGTTTAGTGTGACAACTTTGCACATATTGCTCTGCAAAAGTTCATTTAGTGCAAAGATGTCACACTTATATTTCTGGCCTTCTGCAAGATGTGAAAAAAGATGAGACCTGCGGCCCGTGAAGGTGCCTTAAATACGGCAAATGAGCGAAGCAATACCCATGGCGCACTCAGCCACCCTGTCATAATTGACAATGCCAAGGTTGTCTTTAGGTGTGTGAGTGATCTCCTGAGATTCCATATGCTCGATGAACCACTGCGAACTGACCGCAATCGCTTGACAGCCTTGCTGCAGAAAGAGGCTATGGTCGCCCTGATACCATGGCAGACCCTCAACCAATACAGGGGAATCCTTTAGAACCTCGTCCAATTTCATCTTCATTTCCTCTGCAAGCTCCATTGGCGAAAAGCATGATGGCCCATCAAGATATCCAGCCCCGTCTATATTGATATTCAACAAAATGTCCCCAAATCTGCCAACATTCTGCTCAATATATTTCACCTGACCCGGTGCACCATAATAATCCTCTCCGTTAAAAACCACCAACTCAACCATGTAGTCTGGGCTGCAATCTTTTGATACTCCTTGATTCTGCCCTGCCAAATATCTTGAATATAACTCTGCAAACAGCAGTAATACAGCAACTCCCGTCCCATTGTCAATCGCACCCGGCGTACCAATCTTGGTGTCTATATGGGCGCTGATCACTACCCGTTTTTGTGCATTAGCGCCTCCCTTGCGGGCAACCACATTGAATGCAGTCTCGGGAATGCGGGTTGCGCGGGAAACCAGCTCAACTTTTTGCCCGGCAAACGCAAGCAGCCTCTCCCCTTCGGTGTCTTTCATGTATGCAGAGGGGATGTCAAAATCGCCGTCTTCGAACAGCGGGAATGGGTAGACTCCGCCGGCTGTGGCCGAGTTCCGTTCAGTTGCGCACAGCAAGGCTTTGGGATTGCCTTTTTCCAAAAGAGATATTATATATTGATGCTCTTCGGGGTTCCAGAACGGGAAGTTCTTTGGGGCAATTTGCTGAGTGGCAATTTCTCCATAAAGCAGTACAATCTTGTCTTGCAGAGCTGCCTGCTCAAGTTGGGTTAATGAATTGATGACTAGCAATTCACCCTCTGCCATGCATCCTAATGAGTAATGGGAAGAAAAGACCTCAAATATCTCCCCGTTGCTGGTCAATGTTGCCCCATCGCTCTTCCAGTCCATCACCGACAACCTTGTACCCTCGGTTTGCCAACCCAACTCCTCCAACACTCCCTTTGCATAATCTGTTGCCATACGGTTAGCCTCACTACCCACTCTGCGCTCTCCAATTTGCGCGCACAATACATTCAGGTGTTTTTTTGCTTTTTCTGTTAAATTTGTCTTTTCCATTTTTCTGAATTTAAAATTTTGAGGGGGCAAAAGTAAACCTCTGCAAAAAATTAAAATTGTAAAAACAAGACATTTTTTTGAGTAAAAAAACTAACATTAACCAAAATAATCGGAATGAGGCGGGCATATAGCCAAATACTCCGTTGGCTTATAACCTGATATCGCCCTAAATTCTTTTATCATATGAGACTGGTCATAATATCCGCATTCGCAGGTTATTTGGGTCAAGTTTAGATTTTTGCTCTTTTCCAAAATGTTCAAAGCTCGCTGGAATCGTACAATGCGCGAAAATTCTTTTGGATGTGTCCCTACATTCTCGCAAAATATTCGATTGAATTGCCGTGTACTCAGGCAAGCAGCTCCGGCAAGTCGTGCAATTTGCGTCACCCCGGAATTAATCATCCCGATTGCGGTTTGCAAGCGGTTGTGATTATGCTGTGAATATGAGCCAAATGGCCTTAACTGCTTTAGCAAGAATCGTTCTATAAGATGTATACATAAGCTGTCATCCTCTGTGTTTGCAATGTCACTCTCTAGTTGCAACAGCTCTTTGTTATGCATATCTCCAGCGGTCAAACGCACTCCAGCTGACCTGTCTGCAGGAATCGGAAAAAACACCTTGACCCCGGCAGGTCTGAATACCACAAAAATCATATTGACACTCCCTTGGTACTTCAAATCGGCAAAGCTCTTTTCTTGACCACAGAGAAAAGCACGTGGGTGAAACTGGTTTTCACGTACAGACAACAAACGGCAACCACGATGAAACACCAGGCTCATCATCCCCGTTGGCACGGTCCTTACAACCTCTGCCTCATTACCAGCCGTTTTCAACAACCAATAATGCTTCACAAACGGCTTCAAGCTTGCTGTCGGCTGCACGAAAATACAGGTCTCATCTTTTTTCATATCTTATTGTTTATCTGATGGTTTAGTATGACAAATTTACACTTTGGTTTCCCGAAAGTGCAGAGCTTACTAATATAAGTGATTATCTGTCATACGTTTATCATAAAATATGCTTAGGAGATATTTCTTGAAAACATTCGGCTTACAACGCATAAGCTACAACTCTTTTTTAAGATATATCATATCAACTAGGTGTATATCTCCATCGAACATAGGATGGTCGTAGTTGTCTGTAAAAAAATTCTTGACACGATATGACTGAACGAATCCACAACTCTCATAAAAAGATAAGATTGCTGGGGTCTCCCCGGTCCCTACAAGCATAGACTTAAATTCTTTCTTGTAGTATTCACAAATGAAATTTATCAACGCCCTACCGTACCCATTGCCTTGATACTTTTCGTATGTCGCTATGTTTTTCAACTCACAGGCTTCACTCCCAACAGACACAACAACACAAACACTTTTCAAGTCCATATCATATAAGGCGAACAGGTCTCCGCTAGGCAAATACTTATCAATCATGTTTTCCTGCTCATCGGCCAACAACAATAAGTCGAGGAATCTTTTCTTGTTTTCTGTGATTCTTTCTATTCGCACCATCTCTCTGCAATACTAATCATTTCTCAACACAAAATCTCAGCACAGTTTTTAGCTTGTCGGGAGAGACCTTTCGGGCATCGTTTAAATAAATCTCTCTGTGTGTTTTGCATGTTCGTTTGTAATTCTCTTGCTCTGCATAATTCTCCATGAGCTTGAAACTTTCTGGCTCGCTGTCAAAACTTCCCTCGTGAAGCATTTGAATGCACTCTCCTTCGGTGATCTCTTCAAATTTCACATGATTGAGCAGTTTGTGTGGTTTTTTCTTTTTTGTCTGTTCCAGTACTTGCAGAGCAAAACTGTTGTCCACAAAGTTGGGCTGGCGAATCATCAATTTGAATACCAGGTCGTTCTTATTAAAGTTCCCGTCATATGATTTTTTTGCTTCTTCGTTCAGATCCCATACACCTTCGAGAGGATATACTGTGTAATCAAAATAACCATTGGGTGCCATCCCGCTTCTGGGACTCATTTTCACACCATAAGACAATGAGTATAAAACGCCTATATACTCTGAAAAAAAATCATCATTGGGATTGCCGGCTCCCTCAATTGTAAAGAACCTTAAAGTTGGGATGCATATCAATTCGGGCTTACACTTAGGCAAGTAGAATTGCTTCTCCATTTTTTTCCACTCATGTTTCATAACTAAATACAATGTCTTGTTATCAGTACCTTAAGACCTTACAGGTTTAAGAAAATAAATTCACTATCAAATGTAAGTAAAAAACTGCCTACGGAGGTACATTTTTTGTAGGAATCTCAAATTCAGACATGTAAAATAAGCAATATGAAAAAGCTACTCTCTCTCATCGCTCTTGCAGGATTTGCAACACTCTGCCCGGTTAGCTCTGTGGCTCAAGCGCCTATGAATGATATGAGCTATCTTAAACATCACATATATTTCAAAAGCGAGATAAACGGAAACTCTGCCCGGTTTGTTTTTGATACCGGTGCAGATTTTCTTTATTTAGATAGCACATACTTGGCAAACAGCGGATTGAAATTCGACAAAATAGGTTATGCCATGCTCGGGGGGGCAGGTGAAAAAAAGCAAAAGACCAGGATGATTCTTGGAGAGACTAAATTGAATTTATTTGGCAAACAATACAAACCTGACATGACCCCAATCATCCAACTGAAGCCGATTCTTGGCGATGTTGCCGATGGCATAATCGGAGTGGCGGGCTTTGCAGACAAAGTAATAATCATTGACTACATAAACGAAAAAATCTGTTTTGCGGATCAACTCACCGCTGCACACACAAACGGGTTTGTTCCAATAGATATTGAGGTTGTTTCCAACAGGATTTATTTACCTGTCTCTGTTGCTGTCGAAAACAACATCTCATTTACAGGTAAGGCAATGATGGATTTGGGTTCGGGTTCTACAATAATATTATCTGCTTCTGCAGCTAGGGAGTATAAGATTGATAATATCGAAGATAAGACTGGTTACACTATGGAGAACGGAGGAATAGGCGGGAAATCTTCGGGCTATGTTTTCCGTGCTCAAAAAGCCACAATAGCATCTTTTGATTTAAATGACATTGTAATGAACTACAGTACAGACTCAAAAGGGGCCCTGTCCAACAGGGAGGGGCACATCGGGATAATTGGCAACAAAGTCTGGGAGCGGTTTCATGTGATTATTGACATCAAAAACAAGAAGTTATACCTTAAACCAAATGATTCGCTCAATGCAGAGTTTGAATTTAATACCCTGGGCTTCACCTTTACAGATCGCAGCAAAACACTTGGATGCTGGGTTGTAAATAGAATTTATGATGGCTCCGATGCCCAAAAAGCCGGATTGAAGGGAGGCGATAAAATCATTGAGATAAATGGCAAAGATGTCAAAAACATTGGCATTGCAGAGCAGGCAGCCCTCTACAAAACCAAATCCCCGCTTAGCCTCAAACTTCTACGAAACAATACCCCCATTTGCATCCCTCGAATAAATTAACATATGCTTGCCTTGCAGAGGCTTGCAGGTTCCCGGGCGGCATGCATCCCTCGGATAAATTAACATGTGTCTGTTTATCTGCACTTTACAACTCAAGATGATTCGCTGACACTTGCAGCACCCCCGAAGGAGCATCCCTCGGATAAATTAACATATCGCTGTTTTACTGCTATATAACAAAATATCTTTAAGAATTAAGTGAGTCTCTTTTGCTGTCCGAACTCATTTATTGCTTTCTCAATTCTTGATTGCCGGGTAGAATCTTGCTTTGCACTCATGATCCATCGGACAATTGCTTTTCGATAAGAAGGTGGTTGCTTCATAAAGAAATCCCAGGCAATTTTGCAGTTTTTAAATTTAATTTCTAAATCCGGGTCCAGCTTTTGCTCCTTGTTCTCACGACTGTATACGCCCGAAAGTTCTTCTTTTCTTAGAGCAAACACCTCTAGTCCTGCAGGTTTCATTAGTCCAGCTTTTGTCAGTTCCTCAATTTTTTTAATATTAATTGAACTCCAGTTACTCGTGTTCTTACGCGGAGAAAACCTGATGCAATAGCTTTCGCTGTCAATGGATTTCCGAATCCCATCTATCCAGCCAAAGCAGAGAGCCTGGTCTACGGATTGTGGCCAGGTCATCGAAGGTTTCCCACTATCCACTTTATAAAACCCGACAAGCAGTTCCTTCTCAGTTTTGTGGTTACGCTCCAGCCAGTCCCTAAAATCTTCTTGTGTTTTGAAAAAAGTTGCAGCGTTTTTTTTCGTTGATTTTTCATACACTGGACTTGACAACACAAAATTAATTTGCTTGCCTTTGTTACTTTCTAAAATGAATTCGTTTAGACTCTTACTCTTATATTTAGTAAAATCGCCTACTATTGTCAGTGACATTTGATATTGCGCAAACTTTTGAAGTATGTCGCCTGCGATCTTGGATTTGAGATCAAAGAATCCAGGGGCAATGTTCTTTTCGTGGATTATAATCTTATCATATCCTTGATAGTACAAATTCCCCAATAATTCCAACGCATCTTCGGTACTGCTCAATACAACTCCATTTGCAATAATCTCGGCAATCTTGGCGTTATTGATATTATGTGTTTCAACTTTCATCCCTCGGATAAATTTACAAGTTACTCGCTATCAAATGTAAACAAAAATTCTATGACAAATAAAAACTCTGCTTATATTTTACTTAATGATTTATGCAGAGATTTTTTATGTTCTTAACCATCATAAATGCACTTATAATTGTAATTATATTGATAGTCGGAATTATGATAATAACCGGGATTACATTGACTTCATTAATTGCCATTGCAATAATTTTTGCAGTTAAGGCGGTCATTAATAGTGCCAGGAATATAATATATGTGGTTGCGAATATATATCCTTCTGGTTTTTTTGCAATTAACAACATCCCTACTATTAATGAAATAGGGAGCAACAATCCCAGGTCAAAACCTTGGACAATCAATGTAGTATAATGATTAAGCTCTGGAGGATAAATACTTCCGTCAATTAATGGCGGGACAACTATACTCAGCCATAATAACGCTATAGAAATTGAGTTTATAATCAGAAACCAGCCTACAAACTTTGTGGGGGTTTTTGCAAAGAAAACTTCTATAATATTTAGATTGCTTAATTGCTTCAAAGTCAAGAAAACACCAAAAAAAGACAATCCAAGCAGAGCGGCATATGGCAAGAACATTAAGTTATACATACCCATAGCAGTGTAAAACAGATATGTAACTAAAAAATATGACAGCGTCCCGGCCAAAACAAAATGAGCTCTAACAGATTTTTTGCAATAGCCAATTAATGACATGAGCATTAGCGGTATAGCGATAAATAAAGTGATGTAATCCTGAGCAATCCCTTGGATGGCAACATCTGCCGACATGTGCTCATATAGCCCTCTGCCATAAATTTCAATAGTCGCACCCCGTATCGATTCATACTCAAAGACCCCAGGGCCATAATCGGAGAATATTCCAAACGCGGCGGCTACTGCAGAGATTATCGCAATCAAAATTACAACGATTTCAACTTTAAAGCTAATTGCTGTTTTCATAACTTATGTGTTCAATTTTAAACGGGTCCACAATTTAATTATTTTAAACCAAATAACCTGATGCATCCCTCGGATAAATTAACAACTAGTTGCTTTGCAGAAGCTTGAATCTTTCCAGGCGGCATGCATCCCTCGGATAAATTAACATGTATTTAGCTTGCAGATATTTGCAGCTTCCCGATGATTTTCAGACTCTTGCAGGGCAGTCATAGAGTTATTGGCTGTTCAATAGGGTATGCAAGTTATTTGCCCGTGCATCGAGGTTATCTCCAGCCAAATACTGCCTGGCTCTTCATTGGGCCGGCAGTCGGCTCGGTGTCTGGGATAACCTCTGCCCGTGAATAACTTGCCAGCAAACAATGTCTCTTAGCAGAGTGGAGCAATTGCCACACGAAGTACAACACAAAGGAACAAAACCCAGCTAAGTAGCTGGAAAAAAGCTGCAAGACGCAACGCACACAGCTTATGCAAGTTGTTAATTTATCCGAGGGATCAATCCGCAACCACCTGGAAATAAACGAGAAGCCGTAACACGCACAAACTCTGCAAGTTGTTAATTTATCCGAGGGATCAATCCGCAACCAGCGAAAAAAGCTGCCTTTCGGCAGCTTCCCAACACAAAACTCTAATATTAACTTACTAACCCAAAGTACTTAAATTCTGTTTTGTGATGATCGTCATATGTCAACTTCCAAATCCAAGGTAAGCTACCCCGACGTGCCGAGTGGTCGGAAAAGGGAGCTAAGGGCGTATGAAAGTTTGGGTTGCAGGTGCTATTTTGGCCAATGGATTATTGGAAAGTGTCATTGCAAAAACAGCTATTTTATTGTTGTCGGGGAGGGTTACCTGCTTAGAGCCTGGTGCAATATCGAGGCAAATTTCGTACATATAACCATATTCGTATGAGACATTTCCTTTAAGTCCGTTGTGGTGGTGGGTTGTCAACAGACCAATCTTCTCCTTTTTCATAAAAGGTTTACTGAAGTTGTCCCAACCCCATTGTCCGTAGAAACCTTTCCAACAAGGCACATCTACCTTGTATTCAACACCGTCTACAGTAATAACAGTTTGAGTATCCTGGTCAGTTGCAGCAACCAGCAAATACAACTTGTAGTAACCACCTTGAGGGAGCTCTACCACATTACCTTTACACATGAGCACATTGGGAACGTTTTCCAATCCCATTCTGTACTCCACACCATCGTTGTCAACAACAGCAGGAATCAGCTCGGCAGCAAATGAGTTCCTCTTTTGATCGAACTGGTAATAGGTATAGAATTCATCCGTTGTGTAACCAACGTTATTGAAAGGCAATTGAACAGGAGCATTCTCAATGGACACACCCGATTTTCCTACAGGAGCCTCCAAAACTACACGAAAGGTTTTAGGGGCAAATTTTCCCGAACTCACAATAATGGAATTGCCCTCTGTCCTGGCATCCCCGATCCTCTCCTCAATACCGTTGCACTCCTCGGCAAACAAAACAGGCGCAGCAAAAGTAATCCGCGCATCAACCACATTTTTGCCGGTAAGTTCATAGAAACGAACTATATAACCATTCCCATCCTCAGCCCTCTTTAAAGCACGCACACCAATCTGGCTGGTAGAAACGTCAATCATAGAGAACTCCTTGCCCAAAGGGCCATCATGCTTAGGAGTAACAAAAGCCACCAAAGGCATGTTCAGCTTTTCGGCCTCAACGATTGTCTTGTCACTTAGAATATCTCCTTTGTGACCTACTATGGAATAGGTAAAATGATGCTCTCCCAAATCGTTGGAAGCCTGGAATGAGTAACCCCGGCCCACACCTGGAGTGTGCAAAAGGGTTAGACGCAGAGTATTGTCGTTAGGCTTATCCCAACCATATTTGGAGTCATTCAATATTGAAACACCATAATCTCCACTAACATCAGTCAAATCTGCCCATTTGTGGGCAGGAACCTCGTATGCCTGAGGAGTGTTGTTACCCCTCTTAATACTGCCAAGCCCCAAATCGTAAGTTGCCATATTGTTGGAAACATTGCAAACAAACTCGGCCTTGAGCAGAGCATCACGTGTCCCCCATTTCACAATATTCTCAACATCAATACGGTCATCATTAGCCCCATCGGTAAGTCTCACATACTGGACAAAACGCGAATCCCCGAACACCCTTTCAATCTTGAGGGACGCCCTTGCAGGCCCTGACTCTGCCACAGATATACTCACATTACCACTCACCGAAGCCCCCTCCTTGTCAATTGTAGCTTTAAGGATCTCCCACGCAGGCCAGCTTTGGGACATGTTGCCCTCAGTCAAAGCCAACCGGAACAAACCGCCCGGCTTCACCAGTTCACGGTTGTAACGTTTGTCCACAATTGAAGAAATATCGCCATTCTGGTCAAGGGTAACCTTGTAAACACGGTTTTCGAGGCTGTTCTCCGACACCTTTAGGTTAGAACCCTTACGGTCCGATTTTACACCCCTCACATCGTAAACCGCATAACCGACAGGTTTTACACTTGCAGAGAACAAAACCGTGGTCATCTCCCCCGAGTGCTCCAAAACCTGGGAAGGGACCAACTTTCCTCCGGGAGAATAGACCGCCACCGAACTGAAGTTACCTGGCAGAGTAGCACTCACGCTGCCATCTGCAACATATGTTGTAGCATTGTAAACCACAACAGGAATTCCCTTGGTCCGAGTATTCAACGAATAACTGACAGCCGCCGATGCAGTGTTGATCACTTCGTTTGCCTGTGCCAGCGAGATCAGCTCATCGTTCCAGGACCAGGTGTAAGCTTCCGGTATACTTGTCCCGGTGAGGTCATCATGAAACTGGTGCCACAAAAACCTTTCCCAAATATCATTGATTTTTTGTTTGTCATAAACCCTTGAGCCAAGCCAGTCAGCAATTACCGAGGCCTTCTCTGCAGCCCCCACAAGCTCCTCATTCCTTCGGTTGTAATATTTCATCACAGCCTGCGATGTGTAACAACCGGTAGCATGCACATCCATCAACAGCTCACCATCGAACGAAGGAAGTTCCTTGCGCAGGTTTTCCAAAGGCAAGTAATCCCTGAACAGCTGATCACTGGCAGCGCTGATAATCTTAACCGGAGCTTCTTTGTCGTTCATCGCCTCCATGAGCCTTGCAGAGGTCAACACAGTGCCGCTGTTTCCCCTGTCCCCTATGCCAATCCCGTTTTGCTGCGAACTGCCGCTGTAATAACGGAATGTAGTATTATTGTAGCCGTTGTGGGCACTCTGAATTATCTTTTTGTTGTAGGCTACACTGTCGGGAAGCTCGGCATTGTAACTGCCCCCATCAAAGGCGGCAAAAATGGAGCTACCGTCAATACCGTACCACAACCCCCAGGCAAAGGGATTTTTCTTGTGGTAAGGAGCATCGTAAAACTCATTGTACCTCCAGCTCAGTTTTTGGGTAGAGATCCCGATGAGCCCGCTATGGGCAGCAATTGTCGGGAGAGTATATCCAAAACCAAAGCAGTCAGGTAAGAAAATATCTGTGGACTTGACCCCGAATTCCCTTTTGTAGAACTCCTGAGCAAGTAAAATATTCCTGAACGAAGACTCTGCAGAGGGCATGTTCGGGTCGTTGGCATCCCACGACGCACCACTGATATGCCACTGACCATTCTTAACAAAATGGGCAAGTCTCTTGTATTGTTCAGGAAAATACTCCTTCATCCATTTGTACTTGATTGCCCCCTCAAAATTGAAAACATAGTCGGGGTAACGCTCCATTATGTAAAGGTTTTGGAACAATGTCCGGGGCAGATACTCATCTATGGTGGTCTTCACATCCCACAGCCACTGAGTATCCAAATGTGCGTTGCAAACCATGTAGGCCTTGTAAGTACCGGGGGCAACCTCCCCTGGTTTGACATTCTGAGCCTGTGTCCACAAAGGGAACAGGAGAACCATAGCGGTCAAAAGAAAAAATCTCATAATAGGTTATTCATTTAGGTTAAGTATTTAATTGGAAGCGAGAGACCAAGTTCTTGTCGATCATACTTAATGCATAGTTATATGCCCCAATGGAAATGGCTTTGCACGCCCCAAGGTTCGAAATGGTTACACCTACACGTTTTTGAGGGTCATAAACCACCTCCCTGTCGCTGCCATGCACTTTGAGCAAACGCTGCTCTCCCCTGGCAAACAACTCAAATTCAGCATCATCATCCAGGTTGTAGACAGCCATTTGCACTCGCCGGACAGGCTCGTTCCCAAATGTGGCGATTGAGCTCCGCATCTCCTCCAGCAAAGCCGGCATAAAATATTTTCTTGCAGAGGTTATACCTCCGCCCAAGACTACAATCCCGTCTATCAGACTCACTGCCGTGGCTATGGCATCACCTGCAATCCGGCCCAACTCGGCAAATGCTCCTATCGCAGCCATTTTGTCTCCAGGAATACTCCCCTCTGCAATTTCAAAAATATCCTTGGGTTCATAAGAGTGCCCCGTGTGCCCCGAAAGCCGTGCATAGCTTCGTTTCAAACCCCTCACAGAGACTCCCTCCTCCACAATGAGTTCCGGAAAGAGTTTGTTAGTCAGGCAAAATGTCTCCACACAGGAGTTGTCGCCTATGTGCAGTGAATTGTTGCTCACAAAACCAAAACCGAATCCGGTACCGATTGTGTATCCCAACAAATTACTGAACCGGCGGGTGCTTCCCGCAGCTTTGAGCCTGGAGTTGATCTGGGGCAACCTGCCCGCAAGCGCCTCTCCACAGGCAAAAAGGTCGGCATCGTTGTTTATGAATACCGGTATATCAAACCGATTTTCCAGGAAGGCACTCAAAGCCACTCCTTCTCGAAAGCAAGGGAAGTTAGGAAGATACCCCCCGATGATTCCGTTCTTGTAATCGGCTGGCCCCGGGAAAGCAAAACTTATTGCAACAGGCCGAGACCGAAGCTGTGCTATGATTTGTGAAAACCCATCCACCAATGATTCCAGGCATTTGTCCAGGTCGTTGTTAAAAGCAGGCATGGTAAGCGGATCAACAACAAACTCGTTTGCCTGCATTGCCCCAAACACAAAATTGGTACCCCCGGCGTCCAGGGTCACAACCACCCTTTTGTCATTATCGTACATATAGCAACTAATTAGTAATAACCTTGGAAACCCTGCCTAAAATAACCGCACAAAACATTAGGAACAAGGCTCCACCCAAAAGCACAAATAGCGAACCGGCCTGGGAACCAACCATGTCGGTAAACCATCCCATCAAAGGAGGAATCAGTGCCCCCCCGAAAACGCCTGTTATAAGCAACCCCGAAATTTCATTCCCTTTGTCGGGACGTTCCCTCAATGCAAATGAGTAGATTATGGGGAAAACACACGAAAGGGAAAAGGCGAAGATCCCTACCAACACCAGGATAAGGGTTTGGTGCTGAGCTACCAGCAATGCCATAACAGAGGCCAGCATTACAATAATATTAATCCGGAAATACTTGACATCACTCACATGGGCCAGTAAAAAGGCTCCTATCAATGCTCCGGCTGTACGACACAGAAAATAGACGCTCGACCCAAGCCCTGCAGTTGTAGTGTCCAATACAGAACGCTCCATCAATAATTTGGGAGTAAGAGTGTTCATCCCCACATCAAGACCTACTGTAAATATGATTCCAACAAAGCATAGCAGGATAGCGCCCTGTTTGAGCAGCCCAAAAGCCTCTCCGAATGAGACTCCTCCCCTGGCACTCTCCTCACGGGGAATGTTTGTGGTCAAAAGCCAAACGGTAGAAAGCAGAGTTATTGCTGCAAAAATGGGGAATATGTAGTGCCAGTTCCCGAAAAAGCTTACCGAAAAGGCAGCAATCAAAGGCCCCATGAAAGAAGAGACTGCTTTTATAACCTGCCCGGTTGTAAGCGAACTGGTCAGCTTCCCGGAGTCGGCTACATTTGCAAGCAGAGGATTGAGGGATACCTGTAAAATGGTATTCCCTATCCCAAGTAATGCAAATGCAACCATACAGGAGGCAAAGGTATATAAGAAGAATGGCACAAGCATCCCCAGTAATGTAACGAAGTTGCTAAGCAACACAGTGTTTTTACGTCCGATTTTGTTCATCAAAAGCGATACTGGCATGGAGAGGAGCAGGAACCACAGGAAGACCATTGAGGGGACAAACCCCGCCAACGTCTCCGAAAGGTTGAAATCCTCTTTGACAAACGATGTGGCAATTCCCACAACATCGCAAAACCCCATTACATAAAACCCGAACAATACTGGGAGTAGTGTGGTGAGCCTGGCGTCATTCTTATTCATTGAATCTATTTGTTAAGTTTTTCTATAACCAAATCAATCACCAATTTCAAGGTCTTGTCCTCGGTCATCCCGTATACCTTGCGGGATATTTCTATCCACTCTTGCTTATCCTTCCCGGACCCCGATTTGTCAATGATATCGGCTACATTTGCCCAGTATCGAACCGCCACATCATCTTTGTCAAGAAGCTTTCCATAGATTTTTATAAGCTTTCCTGTATTTTTGGACTGGCAGCTTATTGCCAGTTCATAGGGATGTTCCAGCCTTGCTTCCTTACCAAACCCCAGAGCAATGTACTCTTCTCTTATCCCTTCGAGCTCCTTGACGTTCAATTTGTCGTCAAAAGAGATTGCAGGTTTGAGCATCTTTACCCACTCCCTTACAAGCACATTATCTACCTTCTCCTTGCCAATATTGGTGCAAAATTCATCGTAGTTTGCCTTAAGATGGTCAAATCTCTGCGAACCATGAGGTGTGAGGCGTTCATCGGAGTAAAAATGCCAGAATGTGTTTGACATTCTTTCCTGTTCCGAAAGCAATGCATATAATTTTTCCCCAACCTCAAAAGCCTCTGCAGACCTCTCATTCATCAGTTTTTGGTAATACTCCACCAGTTTCAGCTTGTCCATGTTCCCGGCTTGATACTTTTCCTTCAATCCTGCCAACGAACGCTCTCTGTCGAATGAGTTTTCGATCGATTGGATCAGTTTGTCGGCGGTTTTGTATCCAAGGATCTTGTCCATTACCTCTCCGTTGGAGGAGAGAATGAGCATTGTAGGATAGGCATTTACCTCGTATTGTTTTGCAATGAACTTATACTCTTCCTTCTCCACATCATACTTGACACTCACAAAACGCTCGTTGATATAATCTCCCACCACCTTTTGCGGGAAAACCTCCGAAGAGAGTTTCTTACACGGGCCGCACCAGGAGGTGTAGCAGTCTACAAAAACCAATTTACCACTCTCCTTTGCTGCTGCCAGTGCCTGGTCCAATGTAATGTTTTCGAAACGAACCCCTTCCTGAGCGGTTGCTAATTTAGTAAAAGTTAATAATACAATAGATAACAATAGAATTTTTTTCATTTTGCAGCCCTCCAGCTAATGTGTTTTATTTTGCATAATCCGTTAAAATCAAAGTAAGTATGTGGTGTAAGCACAATATTGTCCAGGTCTTTGCCAAAGGCAAACTTGCGTAACCTGCCACCGGTCACACCGTTGTGGGTGGCTATGTAAATATAGTCCAGGGCAGGTTGTGACTGAGTGTCGAACCTGACCATTGTCACGGGATCGTCTCCTATGTACTGGGTCAAATCCACGTTTTGCTCGTAACCCGGATTGTAGTTGTAGGCATATAACCTCCCTTCATAAACATATAGTATTATGGTCCTTAGAGAAGATATTGCGTAAAGGGAGGCCTTGGAAAAATTTGGGGCCAAACTAGCCGGAACAGTATAAGCGCCTCTTTTTACAGGGGTGCTGGATGCATAGAACTTGTAGATGTACCCATCTCCTACCGTTGTGCTTTTCATTATTGCGAACGAATTGCCGTTTGTGGAACCACCATCGGTATTGAATGTATTCTCTGCATAAACCAACTTCCTGTCATAGGCTTTGTTATTCCAAGGGAAGGGGTCTGTAGCTTTGTCGGCCAGTTCGGTGGATTTGTCCCCGACTGCAGATTTATCTACCAGGAACCTGTCGTTGTCCGTGTCATACCAAACCAGTCCGCTCATGCTGCTTTTGATGTAATGCATTGCGTACGGTGCTGCTTTGTAGAACACTGCATCGGGATCGGTAAATTTGATAGTGCAGTTGTGGGGATAATCATAAAAGTCCCCCATGAAAAGAGGGGAAGTATAGTAGAGATTCCCTTTGTCTGTAATGTATCCACGGTAGTAATCATAGGCGGTTTTGCCGTCGTATGCACATATGTGGGGGAACTGCTCAACCACATGTTCCTCTTCTCCTGTAACGCTGGGTAAAAGCCTGATTGTGCCGAAGCTCATGGAGAGGTTGCTCTTCATTGAGAGAAGGTCCAGATGGTATGAGCCCGTTCCGGTCATCACCCAAAGCTTGGGATTGTAAGTGGATTTACCGGTATGGAGTACCTTTATGGGGTTTTTAAGAGTTGGCAACCCGCTGTTCTTCAAAACATCTCCATACACCAATGTATCGGCACCGCTCATTGATATTGTCTCAAGCTCTACATTGCCTGTAAGGGCATTCTCCCCGAGAACCATAAACCCCTTGGTGTAGGGTGTGCCCACAGTAACTACTGTTTTTTGCTTCCACAGGATATTTGTCTCGTTGTCCCTCATCTTGAAATAAACAGTATAGGAAGCAGGAGGGTAATCCAACACTGCGTCCAGCTCAAAGTTCCGTGATAAAGTATCCAGAACCGAACCATCGGCAAGTATCCAATAGCAACTGAAACGATCGCCCGGGATGGTTCCTTCGTACCGGGTCATTGTAATCTGGGGGGAGATTTTAAGGTTTTCAATGCCCATGTTAACATTGTACTCATCATTTATCCCGGATATCTTAATCTCGTTGATGTCGGAGTATGTGTAATTGCCCAGGTCCGAGATACAGGAGACCGTCAACATCAATACTACAAATACCGATGCTATCAACAAATCTATTTTCTTTTTCATAGTTGATTGTTTTTTAATATTCTACATAAACTCCATCCCACGGAACACCTTCGAAGGTACTCCAGGGACAATACTCAAACCACATCAGGCGGCCATCATCCTCGAGCACAGGTTCCTTTGCCTTGTATTTTGCAACAAGGTAATTGCTCATATACCTTGAGATGGCATACTGCAAACCGATTGTCATGGTTTCACTGCTCATGAAGTCACTGTAAGAGTAGCCCATGAGGCTCTGAATCAGGAGGAACTTCTTAGGTGAAAAAGCCCCGAAGGCACTCTTCTCCTTTTTGGTAGTGGCATCAAAACTGCCCAACCAATTGGATGGCTTTACAAGTATGTCCGAGCATATGAGGTTGTGCCGACTGGCATCGAATCCGTTGTAAACAGTGCCGGAGGTGAGCTCTTTGGGATTGTCCCATGATTTGAATATGAGGGAGAAATGTTCGTTGGCCACCAGTTTTATCTGCAATCTCATCTCTTGGAGTTTCATATCAGGTGTGCGGAACCAGGAGACAGGAATAAAAGTTTCAATTAGACCCGCACCAAGTGTTACCGACTGAGGTACATGATAGTGTTGCCCGTTTAGAGCACTGGAACTGTCGGCTATAACCTCCAGGTCCACCCTCCTTTCGTAGGGTTTGGTCTCCCCTGCGGCCCGTATCAATACATTTGCAACGATTGTATCGGCAGTTGTCTTGACAAACTCCACATTGGTGTAAGGTACATAGGGCCATCCGGTGGATGACATAGTTTTGTTACCGTCCCTCACTGCAAAATAGATGCTCTCTGGGCCGGAATAGTCCATCATCTCTTTGGTACAGGAGGAGATAAAAACAACTCCTGTAATCAAGGTCAATATTTTGAATATTCTTTTCATAATCTTGTTCATTTGTTATTTTACAGATCGTTACGGGTACTGGTTTCGCTGTCGGGCAACGGAATAACGTAGTTTGACTCAGTCACGCTCCTTGTATTGTTTTTACCTATATTGGTTCCGTCAGGTAGCTTATTGAAATTATGACGTTTGTAAAAGAAAAACATCTGTCCTTCGCCTATCATCTCCCTCCGGAATTCTGCCGTGATATTAGTAAATAGGGAAGAACTGTTGGAGGAGATACTGGTACAGTTTCGGTTCCTGCGGATTTTATTGATGCACTCGTCGGCAACAGTGATGTCGTCGGTCAACTCTGCAAGAGCCAGGTACATTTCACTCATGCGTATAAGTGGCATCATGTAACGGAAACTTGAACTGCTTGATGGTTCTTTGAACTTGTCTGTATATACAATCTCTTTCCCTTCTATAATTGTAGAGCCCCATGTTTTGAACCTGTAGTCATTGGCATCGTCGTAAAGAGCAGTTACCCTGCCTGCTGCAAAGGTTCCTCCGGCCTTGAGCAGCGTCTGGGAATCGTCAGCAAGGGTTGGTATAAAGTTGTATTCATATACATTCTTGACCCGGTTGGAGTTGTACAGCGCAAACATCACCTCTGTGGAGAAGAGTCTGTCGGGATTGGTAGTAGAGGTGATTGCAGAGGAGGTGGTAAAAGGAAACGTGTTTTTGGTTTCCACTTCATTTATCAGTGCAGTTACTGTTGTAAGTGCCGTCCCGTTATCTTCTCCCCACATATACGCCCTTACCAATAATGCCTGTACAGCATAATAATTTAACCTGTATTGGCGGTACCTGAGGTTGTTACCGTTTGGGTCCGAGGAGTTGAGGACTCCTTTTTCAATGACAGGATCATGCTCTTTCAATAGTGCAGAGGCTTGGTTTAGGTCTTCTGTTATTTTTGCAAGCACCTCCCGGGCGGTCAGGATGGGCTGTACACTTTGGTCGCTTACAGTAACATAGGGTATGGCTTTTTGCCCTTTGGTCTGCTCAGAGTAGACGGGTCCAAAGAGCCGGAGCAAATCCAGGTGGATCATTGCCCTTGCGGCCAGTGCCTCTCCCATGATGACTGAGTGGTTGGCAGTGCTTAACACAACTCCTTTGTCTTGTGCACAACGGTCAATGATTACATTGCAATTTGCAATCAGTGAGTAGCTTTTTTGCCAAATGTTTTCTATCGGATCTTTTAGCCTTTCGTCAGTAAAACGGAAGTTCACATGGGGCAGGTATTTGTTTGTATGCACATAATAGTATTGTGCCATGATATCGAGGAACTCACAGGAAAGGGAGCTCCCGTAGGAAGAGGTGCTGGTCATCTCCATGTAGACCCCTGTGAGAGCATTGTAAAAACCTTGTGTTGTGGAGAACAAGGCATCTTCACTCAGCCGGTCGTTTGGTTTTACATCGAGCCATTTGTTGCAGGAGAGCAACAACATTGCAAGTCCACAAATGAGGAGTGTTTTGTATATATAGTTTTTCATCTCTGTTTTCTTTTATAGTGGAGTATGTTAGAAACTTAGACCCAAAGAGAAGGATACCGAGCGGGAGAACGGGTAGTAGATTCCCCTCTCGTTCTTGATTGTAGAAATCCGGAAGATATCGTTCATGTAAAACCTCATGTTAACGGATGAGGCTCCGATTTTTTGAATCCATTTGCCCTGAGATTCGTAGCCAAGAGAGATAGACTCTCCGGTAATTATATTATTGTCCTCAACGAACCTTGATGTCATATCGCTGGCAAGGGTAAGACTTATCTTTCGGAATTTTGAATTATCCCCAGGGTTCTGCCATCTGTCGTACAGCGCCCTTTTATCCAGATTGATGGTTTTGTCGGGAATATTCTCAACCTTGTCGTACAGTGTTTTCATGAACTCTTGTCCGCCCAGTTTATAGCGGCAGTTGATGCTCAATGAGAACCCTTTGTAGTAAAGGGTTGTTCCGACAATCCCCTCAGCTACCGGGTTGGAATCTCCAACCACAACCTCGTCGGCAAAATCGAACAGGAATGTAGGGGAACCATCTTTTTTCATGAAGAGTTCGTAACCTGTGCCGGGATCGATGCCATATGAGCGGACAGCCCAAAGTGCAGTGGGGCTGGCTCCATCGTAATACCTTGTCATGTTCACCCCTTGGTTGTTCTGATTGTATAGTTCCAATGATTTGCTTATGTTCCTGTACTCCGACTCCAGATGCCTCATGTTTGCGTTGACCGACCACATGAAGTTTGACTTTCTTACAATCTGGTAGTTGGCGTTTAATGTGACACCGGTGGTTTGTTGTTCTCCCATGTTGGTGGGGATGGTTTTTGTCCCGGTGGAGGTGGGAACGCTCATGTAAATGAGAAGGGGGTCTGTGGTTTTGACAAAGAAGTCAAAGTTGAGTCGCAATTTGCTGACCAAGGCGTCAAAACCAATATTCCTGTCAATAGTCTTTTGCCATTTGAGACCCGGATTTGCCCATGTTGCAATGTCATTCCCGTTGCCAAAAGGACTGGTACTCTGGGTAGAATATTTATAAACCCTGGTAGAGATGTAATCGCTGAAGTTCTGATTGCCGGGATTACCTATGGAGGCCCTCAATTTGAGCTGGTTTACCCAACCAATGTTATTCATGAATTCCTCCTTATGGATGTTCCATCCTATACCAACCGACCATGTATTGGAGAATTTATTGTCAACCCCAAAAACGCTGGAGCCATCCAGGCGGTATGTGGCATCTAACAGGTATTTGTTATCAAATGAGTATCCTGCATTCAGGTAGTAACTGGCCGATCTTTTTATACTCTCTGTCACCACATTGGAACCTTCTACATATTGTGCTGCATATGTAGGGTTTACAAAAATGTCGTCAATGAATCCCTGTACCGAATATTTGCTCGAAAAGGCATCCCTCTGGTCAAATTTGAGACCTGTCACAACGTTGACCATATGCTTCTCCCCCAAAAGTTTCCCGTAGGTAAGGGCGATATCTCCATCATATCCGAAATTTTTACCGTTGGATTCTGTGTAAAGCCCTTTGAGTTCTATTTCCTGGTTTAGGTACTCCCCGTTATTTGGGGACTTGAACAGAGCCGAACTCACCATTCCTTTTGTCAAACCGATCCTTGTCCTCAGTCTCAGTTCATTCCTGATTCGCCAGTCAATCTCGAAGTTGTTGGTTATACGGGTACTGTATTCGTTGTTGAAGTTGTTGTTGTAAAAGTCGTAGAGCGGGTTTGGTTTGTTGCCATAACGCTCGGTGTAGCAGAATGGCACCACATTACCCTCCGGATCGTATTTGCGGTAGTACGGATTCATCTTGGCAAACTTGTCAAAAGCGACGCTCTCCCTTTGTGCAGAGTAGTAATCTATGCTCAGGGAGTTGGTAAATGCCAGTTTCCCTTTACGGTACATCAGCCTTACATTGCCTCCGAAGCTGCTGCGACCCGACTCTTTCATGACCCCTTGGTTGCCGCCTCCATACAGGGTTACTCCATAACGCATGGAGTTGTCGCCACCCTCTACAAACAAGGTGTGCTTGTTTGTAAGTGCTATTTTGCGAAGAGGGTCGCTCAGCCAGTAGGACTCAACTCCGCGAGCTATATCCTTTTTGATGTTCTCATAGTATTGGGCATATGTTTCATATGTAAGCTCATTGTTTTCCAACGAACCAAATGATCTTGAAAGCTTCTCAAACTCCAATTTTTCGGTTGCGTTCATCAGGTTATAATCCGAAAGGTCGGCCCATGCCAGTGAGTAGTTGGAGTTGTAGTTGAGCTTTAGTTTCCCGGATTTTGGCTTTTTTGTGTCGACTACAACTACCCCGTTTGCTGCTTTGGATCCGTATATAGCTGTTGCAGAGGCATCTTTAAGTATTGTGATACTCTCCACCCGGTCCATTGTCAATGAAACAATTGTAGCCAAGTCCGATTCAAACCCGTCCAGTATAAAAAGGGGTTGGTTGGGATCGGTCCCGTATTGGTCTGCAAGGCCAATCACACTGCTTTTACCGCGGATCTCAATGTCCGGGAGGCGGTTGGGGTCCGATCCGAACTCTGCACTCTCGATGATTGAGAAAGAGGGGTCCAGTGTCTTGAGACTTTGGAGCAGGTTCTGGTTGCCGATGGCTTTAAGGGTCTCGCCGGTGAAGGAGGTGGAGGAGCCGGTGAAACTCTCCCGTTTCCTTTCGTAGATACCGGTAACCACCAGGTCTTCTATTGCCATGGCATCATCTTCCAGCACAACCTTGATATTGTTTCCTTTCCAGACAACTTCTTGGGTTTTCATCCCCATGAATGAAATAATCAGTTGCACGTTTGTGCTTTGGGTTGTTTCAATTGTAAAACTTCCGTCAATTTCGGTAGGGGTTCCTTTTGTAGAATTCTTTACACGTACGTTTGCCCCTGGGATAGGTAGGTTTTGCCTGTCAATTACAACACCGGTAATCTTGTGCTTTTGTTGTGGTTGATTGCTCTTTTGTTTGGCGGGTAATGCTTTCCTGATTGCCACCACTTTGTTTAGGATTGAGTACTCGAGGTCACGGGTTGCAGTTATCAGGTCCATGATCTCTTTTAGTGTGGCATCCTTTAGTTTGAGGGTCACATTTGGTTGTCCCGAGAGGATGTTGGTTTGATAGACAAATTCGTAGCCGGTCAGTTTTTTCAGTTGATTTACTGCCTCTTCGATGGGAGTGTTTTCAAATGAAACATCAAGCCGCAACTGATCCTGGGCTGTCCCGTTTGAGGGGAGCAGGGCCCATGCCAACAACGCCAGCCATAAATGCTTCATTAATTTGGATTTGTTTTTCATAGATAAAGTTATAGTTAGGTATTTTTACAAACCTGTGATAATTACTGTTTTACCTTTTAAATTAAGTTTTATGCCTCCACACTCTTCCAGCACCTTGAGCACCTCTTTGAAATCGCCGTAACGTGGCACCTTTCCCCGGTATTGCAGGTGGCTGATATCGTTCCCGGTATATTGGTAATCAAAGTCGTACCATCGCGAAAGGGTTTTCATGATCTGCTCCAGGGATTGGTTTTCGAAGACTATCATACCAGTTTTCCAGCTGGCTACTTCGTCGGTATTGACCTCCCTGAGGCTTATTTCCAAATTGTTTTTGCTGAATACTGATTGCGTCCCTGGTTCCAAATGCACCACATTACTGTCGTATATTGCCTTCACGCTCACCTTCCCCTCTACAAGTGTAGTATAGACTTTGGGGTCGGAGGGGTATCCCGATATATTGAACTCCGTTCCGTAAACCTGTACAAGTTGTCCCTGTACATCTACAATAAATGGTTTTGATCCTTTGGCAACCTTGAAGTAAGCCTCCCCTTCCAGGTAAACTTTACGCTCCTCCCCGGTAAAAGCAATGGGGTAGCGAAGTTTTGACTCTGCATTCAACCATATTTTTGTACCATCTTCGAGGACCAGTGAGAACTCCCCTCCCCTTGGGATGACCAGGTCGTTGAATTTGATTTTTCCTTGTTGGGGCGGGGTTATCCCTTCATATGAGAGGCTGCCGTTTTCGGCTTTGGAAATGAGCAACTCCTCTTCCCTGATAGTTGCTTTGGCATCGTCAAGCTCGATGCTCTTGCCATTACCAAGTGTAAGAAGAGCTTTTACCTGGCCATGCTTTATCTGTTGTTCTGCCAACATACTGCCCGACCCAAAGAAGTTGTAGATTGTTCCATCCAGCATGACAAGAGCAGAAACCAGTGTGATAAGGATTGCTGCTACGGCCGAAATCTTTCTTATGTATTGCTTGACCTTCCTCCTGTTATGAGCTGCTATCCGGGCTTTCATATTGTTCATCGCATTCGAATGATCAATAATCCTGAAGCGTTCATACTCTGTTTTAATATACTCTTTGTCAAGGAATTTTTTATATAATTGCTCATTTTCGGGTAACTTGTCACACCATTTTCGAAGCTCTCCCAATTCGTCGTTGGAAGACCTCCCTATGATGTTTTTAAAAATGAGTCCTGCAACTTTTTTTATCCTTGAATAGTTGTCCATAAAATCTTGTTTTCCCATATAAAACGTAATAAGTTTAAAAACCCGTAAATTAAATTTAAAAAACCGTATTGTTGCTTTTATCGTTTATGTTATTTTATATTTGCGAATAATATTTTCAGTTAATGTCTCCGGAAAACAAGATTTTTGAGGATTTTTGCAAAAGCAAGGTGGAGTCTTTTTATAAGAATATCTATCCTGGTTTGCTGTTGTATGCAATCCGTTGGCTTGGCAAGGAGCACTCTTTTTTAGCGGAGGATTGTGTCCAGAATGCGGTTTTCAATGCATGGGAAAGACGGAATAATTTTTCTTCTGCCTCTGCTCTCAAATCTTACCTCTATACCTGTATCAAAAACAATATCATTGATATACATCGAAAGTCAAAATCGGGAAACAAGTACATCTCTTCGCTAGATGACCAGCTTGTTTTTACCAATAGTATAATAGAACAAGAAACCTTGAACATTTTGTTCAAGGCTATATCAACTCTTCCCGACAAGTACCGAGTTGTTCTGGAAATGAATTTTATCGAAGGATTGAAAATCAAGGAGATTTCCAATGCCCTCAACCTCTCCGAAAGCACAATTGAGAAACGCAAATATAAAGCCCTCGATATGCTTCGTGATATACTCACTAATATTTACGGAGACACTATTTATGTGACAATATTATTGCTTGCATTACTAAGCCGCTTACGCTAAATGCACCTCTCACCTTTTTTCACATCTCACTCACCAGCAAGCATTTCACCCTTGCACCTCTGCACTTAGCGCAGGCCCACCCAAGGCCCCACCTCTCACCTTTTTTCACATCTCACTCACCAGCATGCACATAACCCAAGCACCTCTGCACAAACCTCTCACAAACCACCCAGTAAGTGCAAACACTATACACCAAATAGCCACATAACCAGCAACATGTAAAAAAAGGTGAGACCTAAAATCTGCCATGCTCAGCAAAAAGTGCAAACACTATACACCAAATCGACACATAACCAGCAATATGTAAAAAAAGGTGAGACCTGCCACCCGTGGCAGCCCTTCCCGTGACCACGTCAGACCTGCTGCCCGTGTAAATGCTTTTGCACAAAGCCTACAATTTCATCCATTGCCTCAGTAGCTTCCCTGAACATTGGCGCCAACAAAGGATAGCAATGCAGCATTCCTCTGCCGGCCCTAAATTGGATATCAACCCCCGCATCCTTTGCTTTCAGATAGAACTTTTCACCGTCTTCATACAGTTCATCATCTACCCCGGAGTTTATAAATATTGGTGGAAGCCCTTTTAAATCACCAAACAATGGCGATATCAGCGGATTTACTGCACGATCCACTCCTACATAGTGACTGCTGAAAACTGTCCAAGAATTGAGGGGCGCCGGCGAAAGCTTGTTTTTTGTCTTGTACGAATCGCTGGAGCATGAAAGGTCGGTCCATGGAGAGATCGCTACAGCTGCTGCTGGCGTTGGTAAGTTTTGGTCTTTTAATGCAAGCAGAGTTGCCAGGCAGAGGCCACCTCCTGCAGATTCGCCTGCAATAAGTATGTTACCAGGCTGGTATCCAGAGGAGAGAAGCCATTTATAAACAGTTACCGAATCGTCCAGTGCAGCTGGAAATGGATTTTCAGGCGCTAGCCGGTACTCATATAACAGATTTTGGACTCCGGTAAACTTTGCAAATTTTGAGACAAAACCCCTGTGGTCATTACACGAACCCGACACATAACCACCGCCATGCACATACAGTATTAACTTATCGGCATCACAACCATCTGGCAGCAAAAACTCTGCATTCATTCCCTCTATTTCCAGTCGCTTTACTGTCACCCCATTGGGAATCTTGGAATACCTGCTGGCACCTTTCTCACACCTATCCCTAAACCCGGCAATGGAAGTATTTGAGTCGAAAACCTCTTTTTTCAACCTCCCTTGTAACAAATGCCCATGCCTCATCAAAAAATTAAATATTTGACTTTTTTTCATGACACATCATTTTTCAACTTACTGTATATTTCCAAATCAATGAAAACATCCCCACTCAGTAATTCTCCTTGCCGTTCAATTCCTTCAAATATGAATCCAAGTCTTTGTGGAATTTTTTTGCTTGGAATATTTCCAACCGCACACTTTATTTGTATCCTGTTAAACCCCTGTTTTTCAAACACAAAATTACAAAGAGCTTCTACCGATCTTGTCATGATCCCTTTTTTCTGATATTTTTCAGAAAGCCAGTATCCAATTTCTGTTTTTTTGTTTAATCTATCGGTATCCTTAAATCCTATCAAACCAACAAATTCGTTTCTGTACCTGATAACAAAAACATACTCAAATCTATCTTCTGATGCATTAATGACAGACTTGACATACTCAACAGTATCAGATATTTCCCTTGTAAGTTCAACAAAAGGTAACCATTTTCCCAAATACAGTCTCTCATTGTCAATTACTCGAAAAATATCTTTGGCGTCAGGCTCCTCCAACTGCCTTAACTCAATGTCCTTATCTATTTGTATGCTTGTTCCACCTCTCATCTTTTTTCACAATTTTCACAATTTAAGTCATTTAAGTACCGGACCTCTGCATCAAATTTACAGAAAAAGCATATAAGTGCAAACATCTCGCATAAAACTACCACTCCAAATGCACCTCTCACCTTTTTTCACATCTCCTTCATCAGCAAGCATTTCACCCTCGCACCTCTGCATTTACCACAGGCCCCACCAAGGCCCCACCTCTCACCTTTTTTCACATTTTTCACAATTTAAGTCACTTAAGTACATGACCTCTGCATCAAACATGCAGCAAAACACATATAAGTGCAAACATCTCACTCTTTACCCCCACATTATCAAGTACATGTGAAAAAAGGTGAGAGGTGCGGCCCGTGCTGACAGTGCCACCCCGTGCGGCCGAGGTGCGACTCCGTCAGACCTGCTGCCTGTTCAAGGCAGGCGTTCAAATTTTTTAACTTTTTCCAACGATTCATCCCAATTTGCCTTGTTGGAAATAAAAATATGTGCATCAGGAATTTTCAAAAGCTCTGTGTCCAGACATCCTGCAGGTACAACCAGTAATTTGTTATCCATTTGAAAATTTGGCAATGCAGAGCCACAATTTGCACAGAAAGCTTTGACATGGCTGCTTCTGGGTGGTTGAAAAGTCCTGATTTCCGTTTCTGATTTTAGCCATTCAATCTTAGCTGTGGTAGAAAACAAATTTGCAGCATGGGCAGAGCCTGTGTCCTTCCTGCAATATCTGCAATGACACAAATAAAAACTTTCAAAATCACCAATAATTTTGAACTTTATGCCTTTACATAAACAAGATCCCAGATATTCCATTTCAAATTTTTATTACAATAACAGTGGCAACAATATGAAATTCTTCAATATTCTTTATTTTGATCTGAAAACATCTTTACCATCTTTTAATAAGGTAACATCATCTCCCTTCCCTAGTAATTCGTATCTTTCATTTTTATACCAAATACCAGAAGCAGGTCGTTGACCTGTCAGTTGAATTGTATCCTTATTGTAAATGATTGTAACTATATTCTTTGTGTTATTAAAAAGCATCTCTAAACTCTGCCCATCGGTACCCTCTACAGAACTAGTCACAATTTCATCAACAACAAATTCAACTGCTTCTTTCACAGGTTTTTCATTTTTTACTGCATCATTACATGAAACGATAAATAGCGAAATAAGCATGGTGATTGTGAAAAATCTAACTAAAAATCTCATCTTTATTTATTTTTTACTTTACGCAAAGATAATACATTATCTTCGGTTTGTTCTGGCTACCAGCCCCACCTCTCACCTTTTTTCACATGTTACTCAAGTATAGCCATTTAAGTACGTAACCTCTACATCAAATTCACAGAAAAAGCTTTTTTAGTGCAAACACCTCTCACAAAATTGCCACACAACCAAGCACATGTGAAAAAAGATGAGATCTGGGGTCAATTTTTTTAAAAACCCCTGAATCCTCCGCTAAGTTGTCCACATGCCGCATCAATAGATTCACCCATTGACTCTCTGATGGTCACCTCCAACCCTCCCTCTTCGAGCATCCTTTTAAAAACAGCCAAGCTACTTTTTGTTGGGGGAACAATATCAGCACCAGTAAAATTATAAGGTAACAAGTTAATTCTTATGCGCTTCCCGGCAAACCAGCGGACTAACCTAATGGCATCAGCTTCACTATCATTCACTCCGCACAAAGGCATATATGCAACTACGACTGTTCTGCGATGCCTTTCGGAGTACGAAACAATTGACATTACAACATCTGCAAGCGGGTAAATACTCATGTTGGGTATTAAATAATTCCTTGTTTTTTGGATAGTTGCGTGCAGAGAAACAGTCAGCTGCACTTTTATATGCTCCTCCCTCAGCAATCTCATCTGCCTCAATGGGGCAACAGTCGAAATCGTGATCCCTTCCGTTGGAAAATTTATTCCTCCTCGGTCCCTTAATATATGGATTGCTTCTATTAAATTTCTGTAATTATGCAGAGGTTCTCCCATTCCCATAAACACAATTCGGTTGATTTTCTCCCTTACCATCCGGTATTGAGCAATAATTTCCATGGTGCTCAAGTTCCGGACCAACCCGTACTTGCCTGATTCACAGAAAATGCACCTAACGGCACATCCTACCTGGGTGCTTATACAAAGCGTGTTTCCACCTCTTCGCTTGATGCTCACTGTTTCTATGTAACTACCATCCAGTAATTTGAAAAGATATTTGACAGTATTTCTTTCATTGATTCTTCTAACTATAGTGATTAAACTATCTTTGTTATTCATTTTTTGTTCATTTGAAATGGCAGGTTCTAGAAATGGCTTATAAGCCAAACCTGCTTCTTGGTTAGTAATAAAAAAATAACCTGCCCTTTGATTGCTAGGACTTTACGAACTCCGAGAAAAAAACACGGAGCGTTTTACGAACGTAAACGAATAACGAAAATTTGGGTTATACCACGATGCATTGTAAACAGCATTCAATTAATAAAGCAAAAATAATAAAAAAACCCATGGATTCATCCCTCGGATAAATTCACAAGCACCTACCCTGCAGAGGCATGCAGCGTCCTCTGGAGAGCTCCCCTCAAACCTCAATTACTTTAGTGTTATCAAAATACAGATGCTCACCAAAATAAACATATCCAAGTTGGTTGGACACGCATTTTGTATTCCCTATTACCTTGTCAATATTCCTGTGTGAATGGCCATAAATCCAGTAGTCAATATTACTCGTCTCAATAAAGCTGTCAAGATCAACTGTAAAAGCGCTGTCAATCAGGCTGCCGGCAAAATCTGGAGATGATAGCATTATAATAATAACACACATTTTTCCTTACAGAGCAAATTTTGCTCTTACCAGAAATTGCCAAATCGTACCCATTGTAAAACTCATTGTTCCCGACAACCACTATCACCTCTTTAAAATTATCCGAAACAAAATTCCAAAAAGAGTTATTGAAAAAATGATCCCGGTTTAGCAATTCAATATCTCCTGCAAGCACCAATATATCTCCGACGGGTTTTATTGGATTATCTCTTAAGTATTTGGAGTTTTCATAGAACTCCAAATGCAAATCAGATGCGAATTGTATTTTCATAGCAAAACAAAAATACACACTCTTGTTGACAACTTGTGTCAATAAGGGTGTGTACTTTTCCTTGAGGGAAGAATCCTGCTGGGAGCTTACGGTTCAGTTAGTTCACCTTCACCAACCTAGTCTTCCAGCTATCAGGGATTTCGTTTACATCCACAACCCTAATCTCAGGGTCATTGGAAGCTCCCGATTTACTAAGGGTTTCATCCAAAAACTCAGTCTCCATCTTCCACATGGCACCAGTTGCAGGGTCAACAATGAGCATACCTAAAAACCCACCAATCAAAATATTGCCAAAGTACCAACCATCAACTTTAAAAGTAATGGGAATAATTTTGGTGTCATAACCAGGACTCGACAATTTGACCTGATACTCCGCCCTAGCGAAAAAACCATCACCAGCTTTAAGCTTAACAACAGCAGGTGTATTACCCAAGTAAATCTCCATGCCTTTCCTGTCTGTAATACTCACCTTGGCATTACTAGGATTACTGTTGATAGTCAACGGGTAAGAACTCTTACTAAGGATAGACGCACAACTAGACAAAACAATAGCAGTAACAACCATGAAAGCTGTCATTTTAAGATTGATTTTTTTCATCACAAAACTGTTTTTTAGATTATTGAACAACAAATGTATAAAAAATTATTGATACCAGGTCTCATCTTTTTTCACATATGCTTGACCACCAAACTATTTACTCTCACAACTTTGCACTAAATGCACCCAAAAAGAACAAAAAGTGCAGAATCCTCACATCAAACCGACACAAAATCAAGCACATGTGAAAAAAGATGAGAGGTGCGGCCCATGAAACCTGCGGCCTGAGAGGTGGCGCCCGTCAGGGTGGTGTTCGTCAAAAAGAAGCTCCCCAAAAATACATAACCAGTGCACATACAATTGCACCTACAATATTAATTAGCAATCCGGTAACAGCCATCTGCCTTACAGACACCAGCCCGGTCCCAAAAATTATGGCGTTGGGAGGAGTGGCAACCGGCAACATAAAAGCCATTGAGGCCGACATAGTAGCAGGAATCATCAGCATCAAAGGGTTGATCCCTGTTGTTATTGCAATTCCGGCCAAGATTGGCAGCACCATCTCGGTAGTGGCCGTGTTAGAGGTAAGCTCTGTCAAAGAGGTAATTACCAAGCATATAATAAAAACTACCAAAAAAGGATGTAAACTGGCCACTCCCGAAAGGTGCCCTCCAAACCACAACGACAAACCACTCTCTTTAAATCCCGTAGCAAGAGCAAATCCACCCCCGAACAGCAGCAAAATGTTCCATGGAAGTTTAGAAGCAGTCTCCCACTCCAAAATAGCATCTCCCTTGACAGACCGCGAAGGAATAAAGAAAAGAATCAGAGCCATAAAGATGGCCACTGTCCCGTCATTGACAAACTTTGCAGAGGGTAACAAATTGCTCCACCCCGGAATCCTCACAAAACCAAAATCCAGATCTGCTCTGCTTATCCACAGAACCGTCAAAAGCACAAACACCACAAACACAATATTTTGCTCATACGTCCGCCCACCCATCTCCTTAAGCTGATCATGAAATGTATTTTTATCCACATCCCGCCACTCCGTTTTTTTAGGGCGAAACAGCATATACAAGAAAGCCCAGACAAACAAAAACATCAGCACCGCAACCGGCAGCGCAAAAAGCATCCACTTATAAAAAGTAATCTCCGCCGCATCCGGGAAGTAGATATGGAAAATCCTCATAAAAGACAAGTTAGGCGGAGTTCCCACCAATGTCGCCATACCCCCTACCGACGCACTATAGGCAATGCCCAGCAATATCCCCACAGAGAACCGTGCAGAGCTTTTGTTGTTCATCAACTCGTTCAACTGCCTGATTATAGCCATCGCAATAGGCAGCATCATCATCGCAGTCGCGGTATTTGAAATCCACATAGATAGAAAGAACGACGCCAGCATAAATCCCAACAAAATCCGCGCAGGACTAGTACCGGTAAAGCAGAGGATGTTATATGCAATCCGCTTGTGCAGGTCCCATTTTTCCATAGCCAGAGAGACCAGGAACCCACCCATAAACAAGAAAATCACATCATTGAAGTAGGTCGCCGCAACCGCCCTTCCATCCATTATACCAAACAACGGAAACAACGCCACCGGAATAAGCGAAGTCACAGCCAAAGGTACCACCTCTGTGATCCAAAGCACAGCCATAAGCAGAGCTACCCCAAGCGTATACGCAATCAACGGAGTATCAGGCGCAACCCCCGCAAAAAACATCAAATAAACCACCATAACAGGAGTAATCACAATGCTCACCAGCTTCTTGACTCCAAAATGCCTTAAGAATCCCATAGTTCAAGTTTTATGTAAAATTAGAAATTTCCCCGACACCACCGCACCACCCCCAAATCCACCTCTCACCTTTTTTCACATGTGCTTGACCAACAAGCCATTTCCACTCACAACTTTGCACAAAAAGCACTCAGACCCCAAAAGCACCTCTCATCATTTTTCACATATGCTTGACCACCAAGCCATTTACACACACAACTTTGCACTAAAAGCATCCTCACCCCAAATCCACCTCTCATCTTTTTTCACATATGCTTGACCACCAAACTATTTACTCTCATAACTTTGCACTAAATGCACCTACAAAGAACAAAAAGTGCAAAATCCTCACATCAAACCAACACAAAATCAAGCACATGTGAAAAAAGATGAGACCTGCCACCGTGCCACCCACCAGTAAGTGCAAACACCTCACACCAAAACAGCACATAATCAAGCACATGTGAAAAAAGATGAGACCTGCGGCCGTATTAACAAAAAAAAGATTGCTCATTTGCAATCTTTTTTTGTGGTCCCGGTGGGTCTCGAACCCACGACCCCAACATTAAGAGTGTCGTGCTCTACCAGCTGAGCTACAGAACCAAATCAAAGACAAATTTATAAATAAAATTCACAAGCGATACAAAAACAAGAAAAAGATACACCAACCACCAAATCCACCTCTCATCTTTTTTCACATATGCTTGACCAACAATCACTTCACTCACTCACCTCTGCATTTACCTCTCAGAAACTAACCAGTAAGTGCAAACACCTCACACCAAAACAACACATAATCAAGCACATGTGAAAAAAGATGAGACCTGCGGCCGTGAGACCTGCTACAAAATTTTGACAGACAACATTGCCTTCATCCTGGGTTCCAGAGGTACCCATGTTTTTAGAATCCCTTTTGAATTATTAAAGTCCCCTTTCTGAATGAAAAAATAATAATCCCTGTCTCTCAAGTTTTTGAACAATACAAAACCTTCATTATTTGTAAATTCCGAGCAAACCGGATTGGTGTTTGCTTCCATATCATGTTCGTTTTCATATAAAACCACTTTTGCGCCATCAACACAACATCCGTTTTCTAACAAAACATGAATTTCCAAAGAGGCGTCACTTTCAATCTCAGGAATCTTGTGAAAAAAAGAACTGGTGGAAATACTAATTGCCATTTTCAATTTAGATTATCTATAAAAAAAACAAAGGTAACATGAGTTTTTTTTGCAAATTTTATCATATGATAAAAAAAACAATTACTCAAAACCCTTATATTTGTTGGATTTTCTAAAATAGACCAATGGATTCAGCCTACTTAAATTTACATAACGAAAAAGTTTCAGCATTTTATTCTTTCATCCAATCAACATGTTATGTCTCCAAAGATTCCTGGAAACAAATGTGTGCAATAATGAAGTTCCGCACAGCAAAAAAAGGAGAATACTTACTAGATTACCTGGAAATTGAAAATTCCGTGCGTTTTTTAACCAGCGGAATAGTAAAATGCGAAGATCATTTTAAAAACAAATCTTTTGTATATGATTTTAGGGCTGCTCCAATAATACTTTCAGAAACATTTTCCCTTTTCAACGAAATTCCATCCCGTGTAACACTTGAAACCATAACAGACTGCGAATATCTGGAACTCCCAAGGAGACCACTCTTAAAATTGCTTTTCTCTAACCTTGATCTTGCAGAATTTGCAACAAAAGGAGTAGCAAATTACCTTGGTCTAACTCATTACAAACAAGCACTCCTTAGGACACTAAGTGCAGAGCAAAGGTACAAGCACTTCCTGTTGGAATTCCCCCAAGTAGCACAAACAGCAAAATTAAGTGACATCGCCTCATATATTGGTGTTACACAACAAAGTCTAAGCCGAATAAGGCAAAACATAACATGGGGAAAAAACGAATTGAAATTGAAATCACTCAACAACGAATTAGAACTTAGAAATACACTTTAGCCACTGTGCCGTTGTGCAATAACACTGGCTACAACCAATTGCAGTGTATGGAAAATCATAAGCGGCAATAAAATGACCCCCGCACCCGCAAAACCAGGGAACAACACCTTAGCCATCACTGTACCATGTACAAGCGATTTCTTGGAACCGCAAAAAAGAGCTGTGATATTATCTTCCCTGCTGAAATTTAACAACTTGCCTATCCCTGCAGTAATCCCGAACACCATAAAGAAAAGCACAACCATTGCCAAACTCAAAAACAAAAAAGTAAAACCAGGTATCCCGGCAAACATCTCATTTGCAAACGACTCACAAAAAGAGACATAAACAATCAAAAGAATTACAAATTGATCAAAAAATTTTAATTTTTCACGATTCCTGTTTGCTAAAGCCCCAAAACGGGAATGAAGCAGAATACCCAAAGCAACAGGCAAGAGCACCTGGAATGCAAGCTTGACAATTGAATCTGCCAAATCAAACCCAATATCACCACTCCCGGCACCTCCACCACCTAAAACCAGCCCCATCCACAAAGGAGTCAAAAAAACACCCAACAAGCTGGAAATGGATGCATTGAAAATTGCAGAGGGAATATTTCCCCGCGCGATGGAAACCATCACCACAGACGAAGATACTGTAGAAGGCAGAGTGGCAAGGAAAAAGGTACCTGTCCACAACAATGAATCCCAGCTGCCTCCCGCAATTAATTTAACCAACAATATAAGCAGAGGAAAAACAATAAAAGTAACAGACTGAACCACAAGATGGAGCCGCCAGTTTGCCAACCCCGTCCTAAGCTGCTCCGGACTAAGCTTGAGCCCGTAAAAGAAAAAAATCATCGAAACCCCGTAGCCGGACAACCTCTGCAAGCTCAACGACCCCTCAACGACTCCCGGTCCGGGCCACAAATAAGCCAATCCAATCACCCCAACCAACGCAAGCACAAACCAGTCCAACCCAAATTTACTCATATATGCAAATTATTTACAACAAAGTTAATTCATCTAATCTAATTTCTAATTCATAAAGCATCAATAAAAAAGCTGCCCATATAGGCAGCTCAGATTTTTTAAAATGAAAATTAATATTCTTATCTCCTTCTAGATTCCCTGCGAGTAGAGGCAGAGCTGGAACTCTCAGAACGGGAATTACCAGATTGTGTTGCTTTTGGCTTAACAGTTTGCGATCGTTTGACATTGACAGGCTTCCTCTCTTGCTGGGTCCGCTTAACATCCTGGGTTCGCTTAACATCCTGGGTTCGCTTAACATCCTGGGCACGCCTCGCATCTTCCCTTTTTACATCACTCCTGCGGTCGTTGTAACGCTCACGGTTGTCATAACGGTCATCCCCGCGTCTGTCATTGTTCCTGTCACGGTTGTCATAACGGTCATCCCCGCGCCTGCCGTCGTACCTGTCTCGGCCATCGTACCTGTCTCGGCCATCGTAATACCTGTCATATTCGTGGTGCCTCGGGTGACTCCTGTTTGCATAAAACCTGCGGTCCCTGGTATCCCTTATTGTAACATAAGGCCTAAAGTCCCAATACCTTGCATACCTGTTTTTGTAATAAGAGTGGTTCAAAAACGGCTGGTAATCGTTAATGACAATTATCCTGCTACGGTAAAAGTCAAAGTACCTGTATGCCGCCGGCAATCTTTTCCTGGCAACCCACCTACCCCTGTGAAAATATACAAATTGCCTGCTCGGCACATGATAGTAAACATCTATTTCCGGTATATAATAGTACTCTACATATTCGAACCCTGCAGGACCCCATATAGGTTGAAGTCCGATATTAACTCTAATATCAATTTGCGCGTCTGCTGTCGAAGGTGCCAACATGCTACCTACAAAAAGAACAGCTATCAATATAATCTTTTTCATAACACAGAGTTTTAAATGAATACTTCTTACCTATTTCAAAACAATTATCGTTCCACAATTTTATTCAAAGGACAATCCCTTTATTTCCAACTGCAACCAAGTCCAAGGCCCCTCCTCCAACATCCAAGTAGCCTCCATACGGGATGGGATTTTCACCCCCTCAAAACGCGCATGCTCTTTAACTGTAAGCACCCACTCACACCTGACAGAACCCTTTTCGTTACCCCTGAACCTCATGGCAACAAACTTCATGAAATTGCCATCCCGGTCAAAATGAAAAACCCCGCTACCGGTTGTCCCCATGTAATCCATTGTAGCCCTTGCACTCAAGTCATCAATCTTTTCCCAGGTAATGTATGGGCTCAAAGCCAATGCCGGCATCCACACCATCTCACCCAAATAACGCTGCATGGTCCCCTCGTCAATCTTACCACCGGCAGCATTCACAATTTTGAAAAAAGAAAACAGTTTGATCACCATATGCCCTCTACCCCCCACAAAAGTATCCCTTCCTGAAACCCACATCAAAGGATTCATCTTCATTTTCACATTCCATTCAAAAGCAGGCACATCAATAACAGATACCTGTTTTGCAGTTGCAACAAACCACTCTTTTTGAGTAGGTTTTAGCTTCATATAAGCTTTTTGCCCAATCTTAACTTTAGAATAAGACTTGCATTCCATAGCCCCGCAACTATGTAGCCATTTTTTCACAATTTCAGGTAAGTTCATGCTATCCAAGTTCATCATATCAATTTTATTAAAAAAAAGATTCCCAAAGAAGCAAAAAAACAAGAAAAAATCCTAAATTTGTGACAATGGAAAGCACGGGGTGTAGCGCAGTTGGTTAGCGCACTACGTTAGGGACGTAGAGGCCGCCCGTTCGAGTCGGGTCACCCCGACTTTTTTTACACCTCTGCATCAAACAAAAGAGCTCAACCCTATGGAAATTGCAATAAGCACCATACCGGTCCTGATCTTTCTAATGTTTCTGTTTGTAATGGACAGTTTCAAACTGGTATCCACAAAACTTCTGGGAATATCATTTTTTTGGGGGGTCGCTGCTGCAATCATATCATATACAATCAACAACCAATTGATAGGCAACACCCCGGAAGCACTCACAGCCTACTCAAAATACCAAGCCCCAATGATTGAAGAGGCAATCAAAGCCATTTCTGTATTCATACTCATCAAACTCAATAAAATAGGATTCACAATAGACGCCATTGTATACGGCTTTGCCACAGGAGCCGGGTTTTCACTTGCAGAGAACATCTATTACCTTGCCATGAATCCCGATCCCAACCTCCTCATCTGGATCATCAGAGGATTCGGGACAGCAATCATGCACGGAGGGTGCACAGCCCTGTTTGCTATGGTTACGGTTGGCGGGCTGAACCGGCATAAGATATCTGCCACCAACATCTTGGCCGGGCTACTGACAGCTTCACTACTACACTCACTGTTCAACCACTTTTACATAGACCCGGTAATACAAGCAGTTGGTACCATCGTCATAGTTCCTGCAATTTTCATAACCATATTCCTGTATAACGAACACTCATTAAAAAAATGGCTGGAAATGGAATTTTACTCCGAAGTCGAGCTCCTTTCCAAAATCAACAAAGGCCAAATTTCCCAAACCAAAGCAGGCGAATATATAAAAACATTAAAAGAGAAGTTCAGCCCCGATGCAATCCTTGACATGTACTGCTACCTCTCCCTGTACCTGGAACTCTCGGTAAAGGCAAAAAGGAACATAATGCTTCGCGAAAGCGGGCTGGAGCCTCCGGTAGAACCAGATATTTCCCAAAAACTTGCAGAGCTGGCACAACTCAGGAAAAACATCGGCAAAACAGGAGAACTAACCCTGGCACCATTGGTCAAAATGAAATACAACGACCTATGGAAACTTAAACAATTACATTAATTCCATATACTTCTACCAACGCCATTTAAAAACTAAAACACTATGAAAAGCAAAACAAAAGTTCTTGTCACTTTCGGAATTGTCCTGGCATTCGCCATAGGATTCATTGCCGGAATCAGCACGGAATACCCAAAACCCCAAAGCACAGAGGGGATTGCAGGAACTATCACCAAAGTCAAGAAATTCAAGAACACAAAAGCCACAGAAAATGACATCCAGCTTAGGGACCAATTGTCCCAAAACCAAGAACAACTTGAAAACCTCAAAAAACTACTATCCATATATTATACAAACTCAATATTGCGCAGCAACCTCATTGAACAGGTTACAGCAGAAGCCTCCAAAAACGAGACCCTCAAATCGGGAATGGCACTAAACATTGCAGAGCTTAACTCCTACTCTGCATTCCTGAACAACAGCAGGGCAGACATCCTTGCAGCAATCGGCACACTGGAAAACATAACCGAAAGCAACCCAGCCCTTGTAGGCAACATGGTAAACCAGGCAGTCAATGTAATTACCCAAATAAGATACCGGAATGTTGCAGTCATTAACTTCATGGACAACCTTGACATGTACATACAACAAAAACCGGATGAAGCCTCCCCAGAGCTAAAGGATGCATTCAGCCTCTTGGCTATCAACGAATTCAGGAACGCTATCTTCACAAAGGATTCCAAGAATGCCAAGTTAATCACACAATACAACATAGATGCAGAGGTCTCCCAAGGAACCATTACAGAAGATGCCAAGGCCATAGCACAAAAGGATATGGAGCAATTGGGAACAGGTTTTACTGACAGCGAAACACTAGGAGCTATTTTGACCATAATGGATAGTGAAAGTCTAGGAATAAGACCATTCCTTTTTGACAATGAAAAACTAGCCTCTTTTCGTAATAGTGAAACACTTGGATTGTGGGACAGCGAAGCACTTGGAGCATTCATGGCAGACAGCGAAGCCCTTGGATTTATTATGATATCTGATAGCGATGCACTTGCCGGCATAGGGGCATTTGACAGCGAATCCCTAGGCAGAGCTATGCAGTCTATAAACTAGTCATAATATGTCCATACCTACAAGGTTGTGCTGCCTGCTGCTGGTTTTAGCAATAACAGCTAAGGTACAGTTACATGCACAAAACATAAGCAAAGTATCCAAAGAGAACCTGGAGATGGTCTATTTTGGCAAAAGGTACTCCTACCTGGTGCCACATGTGGTGCAGACACACCTCAATGCCATGAAGTTCCACCAATCCCTTTGGGACTACAAATACGACAAGACTTATGTGATTCTCACCGATTTCGAGGACTCCGGCCATGGAGGAGCCATAGTCACACCATTCAACCTTGTAATTTTGGGCATAGAACCTTACTCCTTTGCATTCAGCATAATCCCTTCCAACGAACGTTTCCAGTGGCTCTTCAACCACGAGCTTACCCACGTGGTAATGGCAGACAAAGCCAACTCCAAAGACCAAATGTTCCGCCGGCTCTTCAAAGGGAAGGTATTGCGCAACCAAGAGCAGCCAATCTCTGCATTATGGAGCTACCTTACCATACCCCGCTGGTACTCGCCACGCTGGTACCACGAAGGTATTGCCACCTTTATGGAAACATGGATGTCGGGAGGTTTAGGCAGAGCAATGGGCCCATACGACGAAATGTATTTCCGTGCAATCGTCAACCAAAAAGAGCCCTTGTACACACTTGTGGGGCTGGAAACAGAAGGGACCACAATAGATTTCCAGGTAGGGGCCAACTCCTACCTGTATGGCTCCCGCTTTGTAACCTATTTGGCATCCCAATACGGTATAGATAAACTAAAAGAGCTGTTCAACCGTACAGAAAACAGTAAAGCATTCTATGCAAACCAATTCCTACAAACCTACCACAAACCCGTAAAACAAGCCTGGGAAGAGTGGAGGGAGTGGGAATACAAGTTCCAGCAGAAAAACCTGGAATCCATAGGCCAATACCCAGTTACCCAATTCAACCCAATTACAAAAAAAACACTGGGCAATGTCTCCCGGCTGCACTACGACTCCCAACGCAAAGTAGTTTACGCCGCAATCAACCACCCCGGAATAGTATCACAGGTCGTGCAGATTGACCAAAAAACCGGCAAGATCAAAAAGTTATCAACCGTCGACTCCCCCCAACTCTACTACACAACCCATATCGCTTTTGACCCCAACGGCAACAGGCTCTTTATCACCGAAAACAACAGCAAATACCGCAACCTTGTGCAAATTGACATTACAAGCGGCAAAAAAAGAGTTGTCAACCAAATGACACGCACTGGAGATATTGCATTCAACCCAAAAGACAACAGCATATGGGGAGTGCAAAACGACAACGGATACTCCATACTTGTAAGGATTCCCGAACCCTACGATAAGGTAATACCAATCTACTCAGCTCCGTTTGGCAAGGCTATATTCGACCTGGATATCTCTCCATCCGGAGATTCCTTGCTGGCAACCCTCTCGGGAGTTGCCGGGGAACAATCGTTGGTGATGGTCAACCTTCACGATGCACTTCAAGGTAAGGTACAGCTCCGGGAAATAGCAAGCATGGATGACAATACCCTGGCACAGTTCAGGTTTTCCCCCGATGGTAAAAGTGCGACAGGCACATCCTATTACACAGGAGTCTCCAATATATGGGGTATAGATTTGTCAACAAAAGAGATGACCCTGTTGTCCAACACCTTGACAGGACTCTTTTCGCCAGTCCACATCTCTGCAGACACTCTGCTTGCACTCCGGTACGAAAGGGACGGGATGGTTCCCGGAATCATCAAAGCCCAAGAGATAACCAGTGCAAACCCTGCAGAATACCTAGGCAACATGGTATATGAAAAAAATCCCGAAATAGGGGAATGGTCATTGCCACCGGCAAGCAAGGCAGAAGGTGCAACCGATGCTTTTGAAGAGGGGGTTTACAAGCCTGTAAAAGAGATGCGTCTGGCCAATGCATATCCCGATTTTTCCGGTTTCAAAGAGACAATAGCAACCGGATACCGTGTAAAATGGTCGGACCCTGCAGGGCTCTCTTCAATTGACCTTTTTGCAGCCATCTCACCCTGGAGCAATTACGAAGATTGGCAAAAAATACACCTGTCATTGAATTGGAAATACATGGGATGGGAGTTCCAGGCAAACCTGAATCCTGTGAATTTCTACGATCTGTTTGGACCAACCCGACGCTCCAGGGCAGGCTACACAGCCGGGGTAGAATACTCCCGCACATTCAGCCTCAAGCAACCCTTCAAAAGGAATTACAAACTTGGTCTTTTCACATACGGTAAAATGGAAGTATTGCCAATGCACCAAAATGTAGAATCGCCAATAGAGAACATGCAGTCTGCCTACGCCACATACGGGATATCAAAACTAAGGTCTACCCTTGGAGGAGTTGGCGACGAAACCGGCTATAGTTGGTCTGCGACAGCAACCACCCACCTTGCAAACGGCAGGCTGTTCCCCTCCGTAGTCTCTTCACAGCAGGCTGGTCTATTGGTCCCATGGGTAAGGAACACCAGCTTTTGGATCAGGAACAGTATAGGACAGTCGATGGGCTCACGCACATCAGGATTGTCCAACTTCTATTTTGGAGGTTTCCGCAACAACTACATAGATTGGCAGCCTGCAGAACAATACCGCAACGAGCTCGCTTTCCCCGGTGCAGAGATTGACCAGATCCCTGCATACAACTACATAAAAACCATGGCAGACCTCAACCTTACACCACTAAGGTTAAGGGGAGTAGGAACCACATGGCTCTACCCCACCTACATCAAGCCATCTGTTTTTGCCACCCACCTGGCCACCGACCCATTCAAGAAGGATTTGTCCCGAAACATTTTCAATGCAGGTGCACAAATTGACATCCAGCTAGTTATGTTTTCTTACTTCAAGACCACATGGTCTTTGGGATATGCCAGGATGTTGGAAAAGGGAGCCCCTGCACAAGACCAGTTTATGCTATCACTCAAATTATTAGGCAATTAAATGCTCCACAACTAAAAAAGCACAATGGCAAAAAATTCACAACATAGCAGAAACATCAAAACCATTGCAAAGGTAGTGGCAGGTAACATACTATTATTATGCCTTTTATCCCTATCCGGCTCAAGCATTAATGCACAGGAAAAAGAGAGCTCCAACAAAATCATTTTTACGCCACAATGGTTGCCCCAGGCACAATTTGCCGGTTACTATGTAGCACTGGACCAAGGCTTTTACAGCCAGGCTGGTTTGGATGTCCAAATCACACACCCCTCTCCTGCGACCAACACGCTTGACCTGCTGTCACAAGGGAGTTCACATATAGTCTCTGCCTTTTTGATGCATGGTCTAAAGGCCATAAAACAAGGAGCCCCAATAAAACATATTGCACAGATGCAACAACACTCATCCCTTATGCTAGTAACACGCAAAGAGAGCAATATAGAGAACATACCCGATTTGGATGGGAAAAAACTTGGCATATGGGACAACGGTTTCGACGACCTTATCTTTGCACTTTTCAAAAGCGAAGGCATTTGTGTAAAAGTAGTCAGGATATCCAACACTGTAAACCTTTTTCTGGAAAAGGGGATAGATGCCATGACCGTGATGTACTACAATGAATACAACCAAATAATCAACAGCGGGATAGACCATCACGAACTGAATGTTTTTTTCATGAAGGAGTTGGGTTTGGACATTCCCGAAGATGCCCTTTTTTGCCTTCAGGAAACTTGGGAAAAAGAGCCTGCAAAGATGGAATCATTTGTCAAAGCATCGTTGAAGGGATGGGAGTATGCAGCCCAAAACAAGGAGTATGCACTGGAGTTGGTAGAGCAGTACATGAAGCAAGCCAACCTGCCCACAAACAGGGTGCAGCAAAGATGGATGCTGGATAAGATAATTGAAAACATGGAGCCATATGGTAAAACAGTAAAGAAAGGGGAACTGGACCAAAAAGATTACAACAGAACAACAGCCATCTTGAACTAACCAATCATGAAAAGGAACACACTATCATTCAGGATAATCAGCAGGCTTTTGCCAGCTGTTGTACTAATAGGGATAGCAATATTCACTGCCTACTACCTGTTTGCAAGAAGGTCCATAACCAGCCACACCGCAGAGAATGCCCAAATCACTGCAAAAAACACGGTCCACAGCATAGAACAGATTATAAAACAGGCCCAAATGATTCCCTCCAATCTTGCCTGGATGGTAGAAAACGGATCTTTGGAACACGATTCTCTTTACAATTTCCTTGAAAAACTAGTAGAGAACAACCCTCTCATTTATGCAAGCGCAATAGCATTCCAGCCTGGGATGTCCAATGAGTCTGCCAACACAAAACCCTACAACGGATTATATTCTCCGTATGCATACCGTAACGGGAAAGAGGTAGAGACAATAAACCTTGGGTCTCCAACATACGACTACCTTTCAATGGATTGGTACCAAATACCCGCAATGACACAAAAACCATACTGGTCAGAACCTTATTTTGACCAAGGGGGTGCAAATGCAATGCTCTCTACATATTCCTATCCTTTTTACATCAACAAAGAGGGTAAAAGAGAGTTTGCCGGAATCATAACCATAGACCTGTCACTCGAATGGCTCACCAAAACAGTGAACTCCGTACAAATACTAAAAACAGGCTATGCATTCCTGATATCTGGAAACGGGGTATTTGTCACCCACCCAAACCAAGGGCTCATCATGAACCACACAATCTTCACCCGTGCAATTGAACTCCAGGTTCCTGTACTCAGGCAAATCGGACGGGAAATGATCAACGGGAAAAGAGGTTCCAATACAATTACCCTGCCTCAAACAGGAAAAAACCTATTGTACTACGAACCTCTGTCATCTACAGGCTGGTCTCTTGGTATCTTATACCCGCACAAAGAGATGTACGCTTCACTACTTAAACTAAACATACTGATTGCACTACTTTCGGTCATAGCCCTTCTCATGCTGGTTTACTTTACCTTTTCCATAATAAACCGGATGCTCAGGCCACTCACCAAATTTGCCCACTCTGCACGTCTGATTGCCCAGGGGAACTTTTATGCAGAGTTGCCACAAATCAAAAGCAACGACGAGATGAACGAACTCAGGGACTCCTTCGATTTCATGCAGAGGGAGCTCGCCCAATACATTGTAAACCTCAAAGAGACCACCTCTGCAAAAGAGAAAATCGAGAGTGAACTCCGGATTGCCAAGGAAATCCAAATGGGTATGATACCCCATATATTCCCGCCTTTTCCACAACTGAAACAGATTGACCTATACGCCGTATTGGAATCGGCAAAGGAGGTTGGCGGCGACCTTTACGATTTCTTTTTGCTGGACCAAAAACATCTCTGTTTTGCTATTGGAGATGTTTCAGGCAAAGGAATACCTGCATCCCTTTTCATGGCTGTAACACGCACCCTGCTAAGGTCCCTTGCCCATCAAGACAAGCCAACATCACTAATTGTCTCCGAAATAAATGCAACCCTTTGCCTCAACAACGACTCCAATATGTTTGTAACCTTTTTCATAGGCATTTTGGATACCTCAACAGGCAAGCTACGTTATTGCAATGCAGGCCACAACCCACCGGTTTTGACCAAAAAAGACGGGCACACTGCATTCTTTGATATAACAAAGGGAATCCCGCTTGGACTTTTCGGCGATTTCAGTTTCACAGAACAGCACACTACACTGTCAAACGGAGACAAACTGTTCCTTTACACAGACGGACTGACAGAGGCAGAAAACAGCAATAAAGAGCTCTTCTCCGACAGCAGGCTTTTATCTGTCCTCCAATCCTCATCTGCAAACTCTCCTGCCAACCTGGTCAGGAATGTCCTTGATGCCGTCAACAAACATGTCAACGGCAACGAACAATCAGATGACCTGACCATGCTGAGCATCCTTTTCCATGGAGTTCAAAAACGTGAAATTTCACTTGACAACCAAATTGAGCAACTCAAAACCATAACCAACTGGATAAAAGAATCAATGATTTTGCTCAAGATCCCTGACAACCTGGAAAACACAATCAATCTGGTAGTAGAAGAGGCATTCAGCAATATTGTCTTTTATGCATATGAGCCGGGGCATAAAGGGAAAATTGATTTATCTTTGGATTTGGAAGGTGAATTTGTTGTTATAGAACTAAAGGACAACGGCAAACCATTCGACCCCACATTAATGCAAGAACCGGATACTTCCCTGCCTGCACAGGAGAGACCCATTGGAGGCCTCGGTGTTTTCCTGATGAAGAAAATGACAGATTATTTGAACTACAGAAGGGAAGACCAAACCAACATATTAACCATCAAGAAAAAAACAAATACTATAAAATGAACATAACCTCCCAAAACTCTCAAGGAAGAGTTGTGATAGAAATTGAAGGCCGGATAGACACCACTAATTATGGTGAATTTGAAAACAGTGTAAACAAAATACTGGAGGAGACACCCAACGAGGTTATCCTGGATTGCAGCAACCTTTCATACATAAGCAGCTCCGGACTAAGGATATTCCTTACAATACACAAAAGGATGATGGGCACCGGTGGCAAACTAACCTTAAAATCCATGCAACCGGCAATCAAGGAGATTTTTGACATATCAGGCTTCAGCTCAATATTCAATATAGAGTCCTGACAACGTCACAAATATCAACAACTATCTTTTTTCCAGCTTCCCGTAATAGGTAAATTTTTTCCTTTTGCCAGAAGAAGATGAAAGATAACGGAAAAGATCGTCAGGAGTAAATATGTCCCTATTGAAAGTGGTGGTCCTCTTTTTTATATCTATATCAATGGATTTGAAAGAATGGTATATCAGTTCAGAACAAAATATCTCATGGGAATCCTCTGTAAGCCAATCAAAATCATAAGGAGTCCCCAGGTACTCCAGTGCTTCATTCAAATATCTTGTTTTCAATTCAACCGGCCCGTCATAAGAAAAGGCAGCAAAAGCAGTCAAATAGGAATCGAACCGAAGGTTAGAAAGGTCTGCCAGTTCATGGACTGCTACACCTTTTGAGTAAGCATCCAGCACATAGACGCCTGTGTCATCCATCAAAGAATCCAATTGTATATAAATATCAGACCCAATCCCAAAGCATTTTGCCACCTTATCTTTAGTGCCAAGGAAAAAACCCGAATGTTTCCACTCCCCGGGAATGAATTCGGTAATTGCATAATTTCGGGTCCGGGTAAGGAAAATACTGCCAGTAGGTAAATCCTCTACAAAATCCAGCAACTCATGCAAGGGTATATCCACCTCCTGCGAACCCTCTTCGTCTCCGTAAATTGGAATATAGTCCATCTTTACTTTGCCAAACAGTTTTATCACAGGCCTCTGCGCAAACATCCTTATACTATCAACAAACCTCACCCTGCCGGGAAAGGCAGAAGAAAAAGCAATGATCAGCACAAAAGCTGCCACCAAGCCCCAAATTATTTTCTTTATAATTCTATTCAAATTACAAGTAATTATTGACTTACAAAAACAACAAATTAACAACCTTAAATTTACAAAAAAATAGGTAAAAAAGCGTATTAATGATTACGACTTTTATCGGTTACACAAAATGGTAAACGCTTTTACCTTTGCCGGACACTAAATCTACCATCATGATAGAAAACATCACAATTTTAAGCGGAATAGACAAAGAGGGAAACTTTGAGAATTTCCAAGATATCTGCATATCTAAAGGTGAGATTGTAGGTATAGTAGGTCCTACAGGAAGTGGCAAAAGCGCACTGATAGAAGATATTGAGCAACTCGCTCAAAGAGACACGGTAACAAGGAGGCAAATACTCATAAACGGGCAAACCCCTGACCCCAGATTAAGATTCGACCCCAAGAAAAAGCTTATCGCACAACTGTCACAAAACATGAACTTCCTTGCTGATATGAGTGTAGAGGAGTTCTTGTCTCTCCATTCCAAATGCCGGGGAAAATCGGACAACTCTATTGACAAAGTAATAGAATATGCCAACATGCTCACAGGAGAACCAATAAACAGGAAAATGAATCTTACTGTATTAAGTGGGGGGCAAAGCAGGTCTTTGATGGTAGCAGATGTGGCGTTTATAAGTGACTCTCCTATTGTTCTCATAGATGAAATCGAAAACGCAGGTATAAAGAAGCACGAAGCCATGGAACTACTATCGGGAAACGGTAAAATCATATTGGTCGTGACCCATGACCCGCTGCTGGCACTAATGACACAAAGGCGTATAGTCATGAAAAGAGGCGGGATAGAAAAGATAATAGAGACTTCCCTGGAAGAGACCGGCTTGTGCAAACACCTTAACAAAATAGACAACCAACTCTTTTTCATCAGGGAACTAGTCCGCACCGGAGAAGAGGTTACCTTTTCCGTAATGGAACCAGCATAAATCAAAACTAAAAAAGATGAAATTAATAATTGTAGCAGGGACTCCGGGATCTGGCAAGACATCTGTGCTTATCAATACAGTAAAAAAGCTAATGGGCATGGACCAGAAAATCGTAGTAGCAAAAATAGACTGCCTTTACACTCAAGATCATTTACGATTTCAAAACATTGGGTTACCTACCATGCTCGGGTTGTCCAAAGATATGTGTCCGGACCACTTCACAATATACAACCTGGGAGAAATGGCCGCATTTGCAAAACAACAAGATGCCCAAATGCTCATTGTAGAGACTGCGGGATTGTGCCACAGATGTGCCCCTTATACAAAAAGCAGCCTTGGTGTATGTGTCATAGATGCCACAACAGGTCCAAACACCCCTCTTAAAGTTGGTCCTTTCCTCAGCACTGCAGACGTTGTATCAATAACAAAAGGAGACATCGTTTCACAGGCAGAGCGTGAAATATTCAGGGAAAGGGTGTTGGAGATGAACCCAAACTGTAGAATAGTAGAATCCAACGGTTTGACTGGCAAAGGGTCCGCCGAACTTGCCTCCCTTTTGACAGAGGGGTCGGAATTCAATGATGTTGACGATGAACTTCGCCATAATGCTCCATTTTCCATATGTACACTGTGTGTAGGTGAAACCCGTATCAACAAAGAGCACCATCGTGGTGTGATACGGTATTTCAATGGAGTACAAGAGTATATAGGAGAATAGCCATCTGCACCAAATAAATAATAATTACCCTGTATCAAAATGACAAATATAACAGATATAGCCAAACATCTCCCACAGTTCAATTGCGGAGCATGCGGCTACAAAACCTGCAATGCCTTTGCCAATGCTGTTGCAAATGCACAGGCAAATATAAATTCTTGCCCCGTACTCAACCAAGAGAGATTCAAAACCCAAAAACAATACCTGCTCTCATTGGATTACTCGCCGCAAACCTCTAACAAAAATTCTTCCTGTTTCAAAGGACTTATTGATAAAGCCAATGCAGACTTTTTACTACACCCGTTAAAAGGTGAACCTTCTTGCAGGGAAACACTTGCCTGTTTTGCACATATTGAATTAAAATCAGGAATGATATTGAAATACAGGCCGCTTGGTTGCCCCATCACCCACTTTGCAACCATATTGGAAGTCAAACACGGTCTTGCAGAGGTATGGGTTACAGGCCCCCCTGCCCTATTAAACAACAATAATGGCCAACAACCGGTAGATGTGGGAGTTTGCATGGTCCTTTCGTTCCAGGGCCAAATTGAGACCCAAGCCAACCATGATTATCCTGCCGTAGGAAAGACCGTAAAGTTCCTGCCGGCACATTGCATGATGGGTAAAATCCATTCAGGAGTAATAGTCTCAATGGAGGGTAATATGGCAAGGATAGATTGCATAGACCTCAAAATATGGGAACACTCAAAAGATTGAAACTTTGGCAATCAGATGGTATAATATCCATTCCTGATTGCAAAGACAACAAGCTGTGCAGTATTTTTGGCATTGCTTTTCATAAGCAGGTTCTCCCGGTGTTTGTCCACTGTCCGTTTACTGATAGAGAGCTCATTTGCAATTGATGCGTTTGAGTAACCACGGCAAATATAATCCAGTACCTGCGCCTCTCTTTCCGAAATATCATATTTGACAACACCAGGGTCTGCCTTTCTGGAAATGCTTTTCACTAGTGATGCTAAAACCTCTTCGGAAAAATAATTCTTACCCTCAGAAACATCAACAATTGCCTTCTTCACTTGATCGAAACTGGAATTCTTAAGCAAAAATCCTGATGCCCCTGCATCTATCATGCTCACATAGTATATCTCTTCGCTGTACATGGAAAGTGCAATAACTTTGAGCTCACCATCTATTGCAAGAGCATTTTTTGTAGCATCAATGCCGTTAATCCCTTGCATACGAATATCCACCAAAGCAATATCAGCTTTCTCCTTATTTCCGGCCATACCGCGAAGGCCCTCCAGGAACTCTTCGCCGGAAGAAGCTTCGTATACCCTTCCTACAAAATCCAATTTGGAAAGCAAGAAGGCCAACCCTTCCCTGAATAGTGAATGATCGTCTACAAGATATATATTTGTCTTTTCCATATTAACCAATCAGCTCCCTACTGGTATTAGTGGCAATTGTATTTTGACTGAAAACCCTTTGTCTTTGGCAGATTCAAATTCACAAGAACCTCCAAGGGATTTCACCCTTGAACGGATACTCTCCAAACCCATGCCACTGTGTTTACCATTAATGAACCCATCCATATCAAAACCACACCCATCATCACAGTATTGAACATAAAACACACCATCATTTTCTCCTATTTTCAGTATGACCGATGTTGCTTTGGCATGTTTTATTGTATTATTCAATAGCTCTGCCACTATCCTGTATATACTTATCTCCAAATCTGGGTAATACCTTTTTTCTCCGATATCAATATCAAGAGAAAGCTTCAAGTTTGAACATCCGGTTATTGGTGCAATAATCGAATTTACTGCACTTTTAATTCCATAATTTTTCAAAAGGTGAGGGCTCAGTTGATTTGAAATTTCTTTTAGGGCAGTTATTGCTTCGTCAATGACAT
>Ga0334884_1000885_pt1 | contig 50435 bp, 37 predicted proteins | sample GraSluR1_MG_7_FD_207215 | JGI IMG/M metagenome (GOLD analysis project Ga0334884, IMG submission 207215) | Sludge microbial communities from methane-producing bioreactor in Wageningen University, Netherlands - Granular Sludge_12_05 R1 | ecosystem: Engineered > Bioreactor > Anaerobic >... | reverse complement strand
CTCCGACGAACTGGTGGCGATGAACTCGACGCGCTTCCGCTGGGACCGGGTGGGCCAGCTCGTGGAGAAGGACGACCCGGCCCAGGCCAACCCGACCCGCTACGACTGGAACGCCGCCCACCGCCTGGCCAGGGTCACCCTGCCGGACCTGACCGCCGCCGAGTACCGCTACAACGGCGACGAACTGCGCACCTGGCGCCGCGAGCCCTCGGGCGCCGAGACCAACTACGACTGGGTGCCGAGCGGGATCCTGGGCCTGTCCCAGGTCCTCAACGAGACCGATGGCGACGGTGCCCCGAAGGCCAGCTACGTCCTGGGCCCCAACGGCCTCATCGCGATTGTCGATGGTGACGGCAACGAGCGCTACTACGTCTTCGACGCCCTGGGCAGCGTGCTGGCCCTGACGGACGAGACGGGGGCGGTGACGGATACGTATGCTTATGATGAGTATGGTAGCCAGAGCCTCGCGAGCGGTTCTTCATACAACCCCAAGAGGTTCACGGGCGCTGACCTGGACGACGACACCGCGATGTATTACCTTCAGCATCGATACTATTCAACTGAAGATGGTGTCTTCACTCGTCGAGATCCACTCGTGATGTCAGGCTGGCAGAATCGCTATGCCTATGTAAGGGCAAACCCAGTCAAATTTACTGATTTGGAAGGGCTCCAGATCGGATTGGGGCCCGGATGGCAGTCTGCAATAGGCAATGCCTCGTTTGATGTCATCTTCTCAGACGTACCTGGGCTAGCACGCGTCACTATTACTGCAGGAGCCTGTCTCTGTCCAGAGGCTCCTTTAGGTTTCAAGTTGGCGAAGAGGGTGATCTTCGACGCAGAGCTTGCAGCAGGCGGAATGAGCACCACCCGCAAGGGCTTCTCACCAAAGAGCATTTCTTGCAAATGCATGTGCATCTACACATGCGGCAGCGACAAGATTGAGAAGCTTGCGGACGGCTGTCGCGTCACCGATTTCGAAATCACGATGTGAGCACGGGGAGGGCAGTACTGCAGGATCGGCGCCCCGATTCCTGCAGTACTGCCCTCCAGAAGGGTTGAACGACTATGTTCCATAGAAGCGCATGGGCAGCTATATGGTGCTTTCTGATAGTGCTAACGACTGGGATTGCCTCGCCTGCGGCCGAGCAACCAACCATTGTGCAAGTGTGCCTCGGCATGAGCATCAACGCAATACCAAATGAGGCTGATGAGGTAATTGGTCGCGATGATGTTGCAGGCTGGGTTGTTACGCGATATGGCAAGAAACCATGGCTGATCATCATCTCGGACCCTGAGCGACAGACGGTTGTGGCCTGTCACGGACCTTCGCTCACCCTTCCCGGGGGGCAAACACTTGAACCTGGAGAAGACATTTCCAGCGTCTTTGCGAAACTTGTCGCTGCACCAGTGAGAATGGGTGCTATCATCCCTGGAACGCAGTGGTACGCTTTTGAAGTCGGCGGCGACTTCATCAAAGTGGACGCGCGTGATGGTCACGTGGTTGGCTACAGCCTGATTTCCCGTCTATATTGGAATACCGTCGTGCTGCCAACTCTCCTGGAATTTCAGATCTGATCCAATGGACCTTTGCAGCTCGAGGAAGGATCCAATCCAGAGGAGGAAGCGGATGGCTGGTGTGGACTGGCTGACACCCGCCGAGAGGCGGGCGAAGAACCTCGGGCTCGCCACGGCTGCCAAGATGGTCTGCTGACGGCGCTCAAAGCAAGACCAGGCCAGGGGATTCCCTGAAGGACTTCTGTCAACCTGGAGGGGGAACAGGACAGCCGGACACGGCATTGCCACAAGTTAGCCTGTATCAAGAAATAGACGAGGTACCGACCCATGCGGTATGACGAGAGAATTCGCCAAGGCTTGCAGTCCATACAGTTGCCCGAAGCCGAGAAGGCTAAGTTGATGACTCAGGTCGAAGCGCTGCTTTCGGGCATCCATTCAAATGCTGAATTGAATGCGCTCGCGCTGGCTTCAAGTCCTTTGCAGAGCCTCTTCGTCTTTCTCCTTGGCCTGGACGGAGCAGACCAGCACGCAAGCACTCTGACAAAGTTGCTCGTGCAATCCGGATCAGAATCAATTCGGGCGGAGGCAGCAAATGCCATTGCTCGTAGCAGACATGGCAAGACTGCGCGCCTCTTGATGACTATTGCATCAACAACAACCGATCTGAATGTCCGCAGAGAGGCCGCTTATGGGCTTGTCGGAATGGCTGCATTTGAATCTCAAGAAATGTTGTCAGAGTTCCTGAGGGTAGACCCTGACCCCCAAATTCGATCTCTTGCTGCCGAAGCCATAGGGCGCATCGCCCTCCGAAGAAACCGACGAAGCAAATCCTTCAAGAAAGCGGTGGACGACCTCCTTCTTGCGGCTGAAGACCAAGACGCTAGCGTCAGGTATTCAGCCGTCGCAGCTCTCATCAACGTGAAGTCTAGGCGCGCAGCTCCCATCCTGTCTCGATTGGCGAGTTCCGATACTGGCATTTGTCCAGACTTTGGCAGTGTTGCAGAACTGGCTCAACAGGCACTCTTGACAAGGTGATCACCCTGAGTAGCCCTTTTCGCCACCGTATCTGCGCTTGTCAAGCGCCTAACAGCCAGGATTTTCGGATCGGCTCCGGTCGAAGGAACGGTCAGGTGTTTGACCATCGGCGGGTAGCAGTGGGGCCCTACTCCCTCCGGTTGGCTGTGGCAGTTTGAGTCGTCAAGACCAAGCACCCAGCCACCTCGAGGCCAGGTGAGGACCCGCCGGAGTTCAATGAGTCTCGACGAGGGGTACTGGATGGCTGGGTGCCGCCCCCCTCGCCCTTCGCGTGGGCCTTCGCCACCTTCCGCCACGAATCTGTGGCATTTCCGCACAATCACGGCGGAAACCGCGTTCCGCACCTCCGTCCCTGGATCGAAGGCACGTGAGCCAGGAGGTTCGAACAGAGGGCCGGGGAATCTTGGCTTTTCGCAGGGCAGGTCGCCCGACCGGCCCCTCTCCCGACAATTGAATCTTCCGTCTCCCCCAGGCACCGGGCGTGCGACGCCTCGGGCCTGGAGACGCACCCGTCTTGATCGGAGGACCCGACATGTCCAATCCCGGAGGAGGGCTGGGCTTCCTCTCCGCCCCGCCCGCGAAGCCGCGTCTGCCGCAGCAGGAGGTGGAGCGCCTCTACCCGCGTCTGCGGATGCAGGTCTTCACCGGCATCTTCCTGGGCTATGCGGGTTTCTACCTGATCCGCAACAACCTGACGCTGGTCTCGGCCCTGATGAAGAACCAGGGCCTGATGACCGACCTGGAGTACGGCATCATCGCCAACGCGGTCCTGCTGGCCTACGGGTTCTCCAAGTTCTTCTCGGCCGTGGTCTCCGACCGGGCCAACGCCCGCTACTTCATGCCCCTGGGCCTGGCCCTCTCGGCCCTGATGAACTTCGTGGTGGCCTTCGTCCCGGCCGTGGCGGCCTCGGTCAGCCTCTTCGCCAGCGTGATGTTCCTGAACGGCTGGGTCCAGGGCATGGGTTGGCCCCCATCCGGGCGCATCCTGGTCTACTGGTTCTCGACCCGGGAGCGGGGCTGGAAGACCTCGATCTGGAACTGCGCCCACAACGTCGGGGGAGCCGGGGTGGGGGCGGCGGCCGCCCTGGCCCTGGAGATGACCGGGAACGACTGGAGATCGGCCTTCTGGTTCCCGGCCCTGATCGCCCTGGGGGTGGCCCTGCTGACCTTCGTGCTGTTGCGCGACCGGCCCGAGGCGGTGGGGCTTCCGCCCATCGAGGAGTATCGCGACGACCCCGCCAAGGTCGAGGTTCGCGACGAAGCGGTCCATCGGATGGGGATCTGGGGGGTGATCCGCACCTACATCCTGACCGACCGGACGATCATGTTGCTGGCCGTGTGCAACGTCTTCGTCTATACGCTGCGCTACGGCGTGCTGAACTGGATCCCGATCTTCCTGCACGATGTCCGCCACGCAGATGTCGCCGAGGGCATCACCGGGTTCGCCGTCTTCGAGCTGGCCGGCATCGTGGGCACGCTGCTGTGCGGCTGGATCTCCGACCGGGTCTTCAATGGCTATCGGACGGGCGCGGGCAAGGTCTTCCTGGGGGCCCTGGCCGCCGCCATCGCCATCTACTGGCTGCTGCCCGCCGCCGCTCCGATCTGGATCTCCATCGTGATGGTGGCGATCATCGGTGGGCTGATCTATGGTCCGGTCATGCTGATCGGGCTGCAGGCCATCGACCTCTCGCCCCGGGCCGTGTGTGGCCAGGCTGCCGGCTTCACCGGCCTCTTCGGCTACGTGCTGGGGGCCACCCTGGCTTCCTCCGGGGTGGGCCTGATGGTCCACAACTTCGGTTGGGACTTTACCTTCGTCGCGCTGATTCTGTGTACCGTCGTGGCCTGGATCCTGATGGCCATGGTGGGCAAGCAGGAGCGGGCCTTGATGGAGGCCCACGACCTGCGGTGCAACGGCCTGAAGTGCAATGGCCAGGAGGCTGCCCCGAAACCCTGACGCTGAGGACCTTGACCTTCGAGAGCCATGCCGCGTGGCGGATGGGGTTCGAGAGAAGGTGCCTGGAGGAACGGACGACGCGCTCGGCGCCTCACCCGCCACCGCCTGGGCGGGTCTTCATGCCTTCTCGACGGGGCAGGATGGCGATGGATCATCTTGACTATTCTGGGCGGATTGGACTGAGCGTCCTGTCCTATGTCGGAGGGAGGGGGTGGGCTCCTCTCCACGAAACCTGCATCCGCCGGGGGGGCTGTCCGCTCCCCACCGGACCTTTAAAGTGGAGGAACAATCAATGCGACGCAAGAGGCTCTTGACAGGTGCCCTGATTCTTGTGGGCACCGCTGGCCTTCTGGCTGGCTGCGGGGGTGGCAGCAGCGTGAGTGGTGGCCGCATCCCTCGTGGTCTGGCTCAACTCGTGAACTTCGTCTCCGCGCGTTCCTACGTGACGGTGGCGGAACCCAACAGCATGGTCTCTGGTGACCTGAACAACGACGGGATCCCGGATCTCATCGTCGCGGGCACCCAGGACCCGACCATCGGGACGCATCTCGGTCGCGCCGATGGCACGTACGCCCCGGTCCAGATCTTCATCGCGGGCAACCGCAACAAGGAAGTGGCGGTCGGCGACTTCAACGAGGATGGGTTGCTGGACGTCGTCACGGTGGCTGAGAATGTCGACACTCTCTCCGTCCTCCGCGGCGATGGCACCGGCGGGTTCTCCTCGGTGCTGATCCTGGACACGGGCAACCAGCCCATGGACGTGGCGGTGGCCGATTTCGACAACGACACGAATCTCGACCTCGCGGTCGCCAACGCGGACGACGACACCATCGGAGTATTCCTGGGCAACGGGGCAGGCGCCTTCGCCGCCAGGGTGGACTACGCCACGGGGAATGAGCCGCACGGCATCGCCGCGGGTGACTTCAACGAAGACGGACTGCTGGACCTCGTCACGGCGGATCGCAATGGCAACACGGCGTCCGTCCTGCTGAACACTGGCGCCGGGGCGTTCGGTGCCCCCTCCCTCCTCGCCACCGGTGGCAGCCAGCCCCGTGACGTGGTCGTGGCCGACCTCAACGGGAACGGCCACCTGGACTTCGCCACGTCCAACTTGAACAGCGACAACGTGTCGGTCTTCCTGGGCAACGGCAACGGCACGTTCGGCGCAGCCGCCTTGTTCACCGTCGGCGACTCCCCGCGACGGGTCTACGTCGGCGACAACGGCGACGGCCAGCCCGACCTGCTCACCGGCAACCGCTTCGACCCGCCGAGCCTGCTGGCCGGCAATGGGGACGGGACCTTCGACGCCTTCGTCACGGTGCCCGTCGGCTCCGAAGAGTCGCTGGCCCTGGTCGTCGAGGATCTGAACGGTGACACCCGGGACGACCTGGCGGCCGTGAACCTGTTCGGCCGGACCATCCACGTCGCCCACGCCGACGCCGCCGGCGGCGCCATCATCGCTCCCCTGGTCGACATGGGAGACGGCGAGCGGGGCGTCGTGCTGGCGGACCTGAACAACGACGGCATCCTGGACCTCGCGGTGGCGAACACCTACGATGACACCCTGGGTGTGCGCCTGGGCGTCGGGGACGGAACCTTCGGCGGGCTGACCAGCTTCGGCGCCGGCAACGATCCTTCGTCGATCGCCGCAGGCGACTTCAACGAGGACGGCAACGTCGACCTCGCCATCTGCAACGCCAACGGCGATGACGTGTCTGTGTTCATCGGCGACGGGACCGGCGGCTTCGCCGGGGCAGTGAGCCACCCGGTGGGGGGCCAGCCGGTCCACATCGCGGTCGCGGACGTCACCGGGGACGGGAATCTCGATCTGCTGACCGCCGATGACGACGACGACACCGTGTCGCTGCTGCCGGGCGACGGCGCCGGCGGTTTCGGTGCCCTCATCGCGATCGCCACCGGCGGCGGGCCGATCAAGGTCGTTCCGGCGGACGTGAACAATGACAACCAGACCGATCTCGTGGTCGCAGCACGGGATCAGGACGCAGTGGTCGTCCACCGCAGTCTCGGAGGCGGTGCCTTCGCGTTGCCCCAGCTCTTCGAGTTCGCCGACTTCGAGGTCGAGACGGTCGACGTCGGCGACCTGAACAGCGACGGCCGGCCGGACCTGGCGATCGGCGAGGACGACAATCGACTGCTCGTGGCGCTCGGCAATGGCGACGGCACGTTCTCTGCCTTCGGGAACCACGCCATCGGCGGTGAGTGGGTGCGTGACGTCCAGATCGAAGACATCAACCGGGACGGGCGCAACGACGTCCTGCTCATCACGTTCGAGGGGGGCACCCTGGAGGTGATGCTCGGCAACGGCACGGGCTCGCTGGTCTCGACGGGCCCGCAGTATGCCGCCTTCAGCGAGCCGCGGGTGTTCGCGGTCGGCGACCTGGACGGTGACGGCCGGCGCGACGTCGTGACGGCGAACCGGGGCGGGAACTGCGCCCAGGTCTTCCTCCGCAACTAGGAACCGGTCGTCTGCCCTCGGGCTGCTGGGGAGGCGGGCTCACGCCCGCCTCCCCTTCTTCATTGGGGTGCCCGGACCCGGGGCGGTGCGATTCTGCGACGCGGGCGCCTTGGCAGCCTCCTCGGTCAGGCTGGCGCCCAGCACGGCGAGGTGGCTCAGTTCGTCCGTCAGCCTTCGCTTGAAGGACTCGAGGCCGCCGGCGGAACCGTGGGGGAGGGAGGGGTCGTCGGAGTTGCCTCGGCCGGGTTGCCTTCCTCACCTGGAGACTCGGCCGCAGGCTGCCCGGTTTCGACCGGGCCGGCCCGTTCCCGAGACCGGCGGCGCTGGCGCCACCAGGCGCCCAGACACCGCACCCGCAGCGCCAGCCAGAGCACGCTCAGCAACCACAGCGCCCGGGCCAGGCCGGTCAGGGCCTGCTCAAGCCAGGTCTCGCCCAGGAGGATCTCTCCGAGGAACAGGAGCGCCCAGCCCCAGGCCAGGGCCTTCCAACTGCCCTGGTCGCCCAGGCGGAGGGCCCCGACCATCAACGTCAGGGCGAAGACCAGCCAACCGAAGGAGGCGGCCAGGGAACGCGAGGCCGTGACCAGTTCGACGGAGGGGGCCTCGTCGCCCGACACCATCAGCCGGCTGAAGTTCAGGGGCTGACCCACCCGGGGGACGTGCGCCTGCACCGGGAAGACGCCGCGGACGCGTTCGCGGGCCAGGCTGGCCTGGGAGTCCCTGCCAGTGCCGTCTTCTTCGCGGTTCGCCTCCGAGGGGGCCGGGGCTGAGGCCTCCAGGCTGCCTCCCAGCAGCGTGGGGAAGGAGCCGCTGCGGCGGCGCGCGGGCGCCGGAGGCTCCATGCTGCCGCCCAGGTGCAGGACCTGGCGATCCTCCGGCAGGTCCACCTGCCAGGTCATCTCCGAGATGGGGATGTCCACCCGAGGCGCCTGCAGGCGGGTCCGGGCCACCGGCCCTTCCCCGCCGGCCCGGCGGACCCAGGTCAGGACCACCGGGAAGGTGGCCATCTCGCCTCCGCGACCGGGGGACAGGACCAGGGGAATGCGGATCCGGCCGTCGGGCTCGTGGGTCGGTCGAGCTGGTCGGCCGTCCACGAAGGCGCTCCAGACCTCGGAACCTTCGGGCAGGGCCAGCAGCAGGCCCTGGCGGCTGTTGTTGCGGACCTGCCAGGTGAAGACCGAGAGGGCCTTGCCCTCCTCGGTCAGCAGCGTCCGGCCTCGAGCGGAGTCGATGGTGGCGTCCAGGACCGCCACCTCCTCGCCCTTGCGCGACTCGATCTGCACATGGTAGGGCTGGCGATGATACTCATAGGCCAGCAGCACCGGCGAGCTGGCCAGCGCGTGGATCTGGGCGGGCAGATCCTGCTGGACGTCGATTCGGCGTGCCTCCTGCAGGTCGTCGCGGGGCAGCAGCTCCAGGGCTCCGGAACTGCAGACCCCGATCGAGCCCTTCACCCGTTCAGCGCCTTCCAGGTAGACGTAGGGCAGGCTCCAGCGGCTGTTGGTCTCGGCCAGCGGGGTCTCGGTGGTCACCTCCAGCGAGAGCTCGCCCGATGCGGGCTGGCTCAACAGGACCGTGAGGAGGCGGTCCTTGGGGCGGTCGACCGTCCGCCAGGAATCCAGGTTGGGGCATTCGACCGAGAGCACCTCGGCGTCCCGGGGCAGGAGCACCTGCAACTGACTGACCTCGTTGCGCAGGACCGAGCAGTCGATCCGCGCCCGGTTCTGAAGAGCCTTCTCCGAAACCCGGACCAACTGGTAGACGCGTCCATACAGCCGAGGCTTCTCCTGGGTCACCAGTCCCCTGGCTCCGGGGTCTGCCTTCAGCGAAAGCCAACTGAGCTTGACCGGGGGAGAGGCACCCGCCGGCAAGGCCCCCCGAGCCACCGTGCGCTGGCCCTCCGGATGGGACTGCAGGGGAATCTCCGGGGTGGACTTCACGCGGACCTGGTTTCCCGGCACCGAGAGCGTCCATGTGGAGATGGCGGTGTCCGGGACCACCAGGTTCAGGCTCCGCGAGGGCGATTCTTCCTGGACGGGCAGGTGGTAGACCAGCTCCAGGCGATGCGTCCCGACGCCTCGGACCACGAAGCAGCCCACCGCATCCTTGGGGAAGACGGAGACCGGCTTGCCGTCCAGCCGAGCCTCCTGCACCACCACCTCGGTGGGGAGGAGGGGAATCTCCTGGAAGCCGCCGCTCAGGACCCGGACTGCCAGGTCCGCCTGGACGCGGGCCCAGTCGCCCTGGACGGCGATGCGGTACTGGCCTCGGGCCAGGGAGAAGGGGATCGGAGCCGGGGCCCGGGTCGTTCCGGCGGGCGGGGGGGCCGGCTCGGTCAGCTTCAGGAACTCGGCCAGGGGGAGGGTCACCTTGCCCTGGGACTTGGGGGCTTCCTCGGCCCGGGCCAGGGGAATGCAGGCCAGGAAGGCCACCAGGATGGCGGTCAGGATGCGGGCTTTCAAGACGGCATCTCCTCCTTCGGGTGGGCCTGACCAGGTTGCACCGGACCCCGCCGGCGGCTCCGGAAGGCGTCGAGAAGCCAGCGGCGCTGGCGGATCAGCCAGGTCAGACCCAAGAGGGCCAGGCCGGCCACGGCGCCGGAGATCGGCGCGGATCCGGGCGTCCCGGCCAGCAACCAGCCCAGGACGATCAGGCCCGCCGAGGCCAGGACCAGCTTCTTCCACCCTGAAGGCTTGCCGGTGAACCCCAGGCCCAGGGCCAGGGTGGCCAGCAGGGCTCCCCACCAGGCCGCCTCCAGCAGTTGGGGCCGGTAGTAGCGAACCCGCAGGGTGGGGGACTCCTCGCCCACCATCAACTGGGTGAATCGGTGCCCCTGGCCGGCCACAGGCACCCGGACGCGCACGGGGAAGGAGCCCTGGCTGGTGGTCTGGACCATCTGGGCCATGGCGCTCTGGGGGGCCTCCTCCGGCTCGCTCTCCAGACCCTTGGCCGAGAGGGCTCCTCCGTCGGTGTCCGCCGCGCTGGCGGCGACCCCGGGAAGGGCAGCTTGGGGAGCGGGGGCCGGCCGGTCCTGGGAGACCTTCCGTTTCTCGTTGCCCTCGAAGCGTTCGGACTTCACCTCGTCGGACAGGTTCGGCGGCTCGGGCAGGAAAGGCTCCTCGTCGGAGGGCTCGACGCTTCCCGAGAAGTCCAGGGTCTTCCAGTCCTTCGGCAGCAGGACCGTCCAGAAGAACTGGGAGGTGGGGACGCCCGGCAGTTGGGGTGCCTCCAGCAGGACCGAGCCCAGCCAGGCCTGACCGGTCTCGGCGCCGACGAAGGTGATCTCCACGGGGAAGCTCTTCAGCTCCTCCCCGGTCTGCTGCGAGGAGACCAGGGGAAGCTTCAGGGTGGGCCCTTCCTGGACGGGCTTGACCGCCTGGCCGTCGACGAAGGCGCTCCAGATCCGGGCGCCTTCGGGCAACTGGACCTTCAGATACTGGTTCTGGTTGTTCCGCAACTGCCAGGTGAAGGTCGAGATGGTCTTCCCCTGGGCGGTCACCAGGGTCTGCCCCGAGGCCTCGTCGACCGCCGCCGTCAGCAGGGGAACCTGCTTGCCCAGGCGGCTCTCCACCCGCACGGACCAGGGAAACCCGTTGCCTTCATAGGCCAGGAGCGGAGGGCGCGTCCCCAGGGCCTGGACCTGGGGGGGCAGCAGCGAGGGGTCGGTAGGCCGGAAGGTCTGGGAAGAGTCGGCGGGCGTCAGCTCCAGGGCCTCGCTGGCAGCCAGGCCCAGCCATGACTTCGACTTCTCGGCTCCGGTGAGTCCGACCCAGGGGACCTCCCAGGTCGAGTCGGGGTTGGCCAGGGGGGTCTCCAGCGTCAGGTTCAGCGCCAGGCTGCCGGTGACCGGCTTGGAGAAGGCCACATGGATCCGGCGGCCCGAGGGCCCCTCCAGGACCTCCCAGCCCGCCAGTCCGGGGCAGGTCAGCTCGGCCACCTGGGTATCTGGAGGGATCTCCAGCACCAGCGAGTCGATCTGGTTGCGCTGAATCGCGCATTCCAGCAGGACCCGGCTGCGGATCTCCCGCTCCGAGACCTGGGCCAGGTGAAAGATTCGCGCCGACAGGCGGGCCTTCTGGCGGTTGGCCTGACCCGCAAGCCCGGGGTCCGCCGAGCGGGGCGACCAGGTCACCCTTGTGCCCTGCGAGCCGGGCAAGGGCATCCGCGCCACGGTTCGGTCCCCCTCGGCCGAGGTGTCCAGGGGGAGGGGGGGGAGGGTCTGCAGCTTCAGCGAGCTCCCCGGCAGGACCAGACGTGCTGTTCCCGGGGCTCCGGCCACGGAGCGGAATTCGAAGTGGCGGGCCGCTCCCTCGACGCTCAAGGGGGCGTGGTAGACGACTCGGACCTGGTGGTTTCCCCGGCCTCGGGCCAGGAAGCGGAGGGTACTCTCCTTCTCATAGACGGGGACGGCCCTTCCGTCCAGGGTGACCTCATCCAGGACCACTCCCGAGGGCAGGAGGGGGATCTCCTGCCAGCCGCCGGCCTGGAGGCTCAGGTCGACCCGCCCGTCCACCACCACCCACTCGCGACCCGCCTCCAGCGAGTAGCGTCCGTTCGAGAAGAGGTGGGTTCGGGGTGGAGACGTCGCGGAGGAGGCCTGGGTCGGCGTCGGGGCGGTCAGGCGCAGGTACTCCTCCAGGGGAAGGGTGACCGAGCCTCCGGGCCCGGGCTCGGCGCGCAGTGTCGAGGAGGCCATCAAGCACAGGGCCAGGGCCAGCAGGATCCGGGTTCTCATGCTTCCCCTCCTTGTCCGCGCAGCCGCGAGACCAGCCAGGACCGGTTCCGGTAGAGCCAGGACGCGACCAGCAGGAACAGCCCCCGGCTGGCCCAGACCAGCGCCAGCTCCAGGGGAGTTCCCGAGGCCCATCCCCGGACCACCCACAATCCCACCACGGCGATGAGAAGGGGCTCCAGGCCCCGCTCACGTCCCGTCTGGCGCCAACCCAGCCCCAAGGTCAGTCCCAGCGCCAGCAGGGCTCCCAGGGTCTTCAGCAGCGGGGAGGCGTAGTGCAGGACCACCTCCGGGACCTCCTGGTCGGTGACCACCAGGCGCGAGAACTGGAAGGACTGCCCTCGGGCGGGGATGTTGAACTTCACCGGGAGGGTGCCCCGGCTGGCCTGTTGGACCATCCCGGAGATCTGTCCAGAGTTGAGGAGCTCGTCCTTGGAGACCTCCTGGCGCAGGGCCTTGCTCCGAACCTGAGCGGCGCCTGGTTCCACCGTGGCATCGGTGCCGGGAGGCCCAGAGGACCGCCTGACCGTCTCGTGGATCAACCCCGGGCGCATGTTGCCGCCCACGTGCCAGATCCACTCGTCCAGGGGCAGGAAGAGCGTCCAGTTCATCACCGAACAGGGCATGTCCACCTGGGCCGCCTGCAGGCGGTGTCGCCCCAGCAGGGCCGAGACTCCAGGCTCCTGGACGTAGGTCAGCTCCACGGGGAAGGTGGTCTGGCCCTCCTGGCCCGAGGCCACCAGGGGAAGGCGGATCTCGCCCTCGGCTCCCTGCACCGGCCGGGCTGGCTGGCCGTCCAGCGTGGTGGTGAGAAGCGTGGCGCCCTCGGGCAGCCGGATGTTCAGGCTCTGTTTGAGGTTGTTGCGGACCTGCCAGGTCCAGGAGGTGACCAGCTTCCCATCCCGGGTCACCAGGGTCAGCCCCGAAGCCTCATCGATGGCGGCCGAGAGCACGGGCAGTTCCTGACCCTTGCGACTGGTCAGTTGGATCGACCAGGGCTGCCGGTGGAATTCGTAGGCCCGCAGCAGCGCAAACGAGGCCAGGTCGCGGACCTCGGAGGGCAACTCCGAGACGTCGATCGCCCGGACCCCTTCCAGCTTGCCCGGCTGGATCTCGAGGCCTCCCGTCGCTCCCAGGCCGATGGAGCCTTTGACCATCTCGGCCCCGACCACCTCCAGCGCGGGAAGATTCCAGGTCGAGTCCGCCTTCTCGAGGGGTTGCACCAGGACCAGGTTCAGCGTGTGGCTTCCGCTGACCGGTGCCGCCAGGCGGACCAGGAGGTCCTTGTGGCCGGCCTGGATCGACTCCGACCAGCCTGCCAGGTTGGCGCAGGCCACCTCCTCGACTTCCACCCCTGCTGGAAGGCGCAGGGTGAGGCGGTCCACCTCGTTGCGCAGGATCGTCATGTCCACTCGGACCTGGCAGTGGACCTCCGTCTCCGAGACGGTCACCAGGTCGTACATCCGGGCGCTGAGGCGGGCCTTCTCGCGGTTGGCCTTGCCGCGCAGGGCGGGATCGGCGCGGCGAGGGGTCCACGAGAAGCGGACCTCGCCGGCCCCGCCTCCGGGAATGGCTCCCTGTGCCAGGGTCCGGGCCTTCTCGTCCTGCCGGGTCAGCGGGAGGGCGGGGGAGGTCTGGACCTCCAGGTCCCGGTCCGGGATCACCAGCAGGAATCCCGAGACCGAACTGGCCGGAGTCTTCAGGAGCACGCTGCGGGTGGCTCCGGAAAGCTGGACCGGCAGGTTCCAGGTGACTTGAAGCTTGTGCGAGCCCGGGCGGTCGACGGGAAGGAAGAACTGGCCGTCCTTGCGGTACAGGGCCAGGGAGCGGCCATCCAGTCGGGCGTCTTCCAGCACCACGTCGGCGGGCAGCAGCGGGACCTCCACCCAACCGGACTGGTAGACCTGCAGGTCCAGCGTTCCCTGAACCTGCACCCAGTCCGGACGGGCCTGCATCCGGTAGTGCCCTCGCGAGAACAGGAAGGGGATCGGTGCCACGGACCCGGCCGAACCCGTCGCCGAGGGCTTGGGCTTGCGGGTCAGCTCCAGGAACGTCTCCAGGGGCAAGGTCACCTGCCCCTGGCCGGGCGCCACCGGCTGGTCGGCGACAACCGGTGGCCCCCAGGCCAGCAGGGCCAGCAACATGACGCTCAGCAGGTGCCAGGACGAGAGCCGCATTCGACATCCACCCCCGGGTCTGGTTCTTCGATCTGGGTCGCCAGACCAGCCGGGAATATTTCGCCCTGGGGCGGCGGGTTCCCCTGATGAAGGACCTCGCCGGGCTCCTACAAGTGGATCGGGCTTCCCGTGACCGCCAGGGCGGCTTCCTTGAGGGCCTCCGAGAGGGTGGGGTGGGCGTGGCACGAGCGCGCCAGGTCCTCGGAGGTGGCCCCGAATTCCATGGCCACGGCCACCTCGGCGATCAGGTCTCCGGCGCGGGGTCCCAGGATATGGGCCCCCAGCAGGCGATCGGTCTCCTGGTCCGCCAGCAGTTTGACCAGTCCGTCGGTGCTGGAGAGGGCCTTGGCCCGGCCATTGGCCGAGAACGGGAACTCGCCCTTGCGGAAGGCCACGCCCTGCTGTTTGAGCTCGTCCTCGGTGCGGCCCACGCTGGCCAGCTCGGGATCGGTGTAGACGATGCCCGGAATCGCCTCGTAGTTCACGTGACAGTGCCCGCGCGCGAGGAACTCGGCCAAAGCCATCCCCTCCTCGGAAGCCTTGTGGGCCAGCATGGGCCCCGGCGTGCAGTCCCCCAGGGCGAACACCCCTGGGACTGAGGTGGCCAGGTTCTGGTCCACCAGGATCCGGCCCCGCTCGTCGGTGCGCACGCCCAGCTCCTCCAGGCCCAGGCCCTCGGTGCGCGCGCGTCGGCCGGTGGCCAGCAGGACCCGGTCGCATTCCAGGGAGGAGGCTCCCTGGACCTCCACCACGCAGCCTCCTTCGACGACCCGGGCAGACTCGACCCGGGCACCCAGGCGGAACTCCAGGCCCTGGCGCTCGAAGAGGCGTCGGGCCTTGCTGCAGATCTCCGAGTCCATCCCCGGGAGGATCCGGTCAGCGTACTCCAGGAAGACCACCTTCGAGCCCAGCCGCGACCATACCGTCCCCAGTTCCAGGCCGATCACGCCGGCCCCGATGACCACCAGGCGCCCGGGAACCTCGGGATAGGCCAGCGCCTGGGTGCTGGTTCCGATCCGGTCTCCGTCCACCTCGACTCCGGGCAGGGTGGCCGGGACGCTGCCGGTCGCGATCGCCACGTGGCGGGCTGTCCAGACGGTCTCCTCGCCTTCGGCCGAGCGCACGGCCACCCGGTCGGGGGCCAGCAGGCGGGCCGTCCCGCGCACCCGCTGCACCCCGTTCTTGTCGAAGAGCCCGGCGATTCCGCGGGTCAGTTGCCGGACGATGGCGTTCTTGCGCTTGTGGATGGCGGCCAGGTCGAAACCGACCTCGCGGGCATGGACCCCGAAGGTCTGCAGGCCGTGGAGGGTGCGGTGGTAGACCTCGCTGGACTCCAGGAGGGCTTTGGAGGGGATGCAGCCCACCCGCAGGCAGGTCCCGCCCAACAGCTCCTCCTCTTCGACGCAGGCTGTCCGCAGGCCCAGTTGCGCGGCCCGGATCGCGGCCACATAACCGCCCGGTCCGCCACCGATCACCAGAAGATCGAAACTCTCAGGCATGGAGGCCCTCCCAGCAGGTCTTCAAGAGGTCCCCTTCTTGGATGGGAGGGCGGGAACCTCTCGGCTCCGGGGCCGGTTCTCTGGTTGTCCGGCTCGAGATTTCCTCGGCTTTCTCGAAGGGAACCGTCCCCGCCGGCAAGAAGGAATCCACCTCATGGAAACGCGCAACCTTGTCCTGATCGGCACCAGTGATCTCAACGACATGCGGATGCTGGCCGCCCTGCTGGAGGGCAACGACTACGATGTCGCCATGGCCAGCGATTCCGGCAGCCTCCGCGACCAGTTGAGGCAGCGCCAACCCAGCCTGATCCTGGTGGACGCCTACCTCCCCGGGCTGGAGGTGGCCGACATCCTGCGCGCCATGAAGTCGGACCCGGACATGGCCGAGATCCCCGTCCTTGGCATCGTTCCGGCCACGGATGTGGGGCTTCGCCAGACCCTGCGGCGCTCGGGCGCCGACGATCTGGTGGGTCGCCCCTTCGAAGCCGACGAGATCCTGCTGCGTCTCCGAACCGCCCTGGAGGCGCGCCATCAGGCCCGGGAATCGGCCAACCTCGAGAAGCTGCTCTTTTCGGTGGTTTCGGCCTTCGAGTCGCGCGAAGAGGCCAAGAAGGGCCATCCCGAGCGGGTGGCCCGGATGACCCGGCGTCTGGGTGAGCGGATGCAGCTCTCCCCGGCCGATCAGGAGGCCCTCTACAAGGGTGGAATCCTGCACGATATCGGGATGATCAAGGTGCCCAAGCACGTGGTCGACAAGCCCGGAGCCCTGACCTCCGAAGAGTTCGAGTTGATGAAGCTGCATACCATCTGGGGAGAGCGCATGTGCCGTCCGGTCCAGTCGCTCCAGCGGGTCCTGCCCATCATCCGCCATCACCACGAGCAGATGGACGGGAAGGGCTACCCGGACGGTCTGGTCGGAGAGCAGATCCCGCGGCTGGCCCGGATCCTGGCCGTGGCCGAAGTCTTCGACGCCCTCTCCTCGGATCGGCCCTATCGGCCCCGCATGAGCCGCCCCGAAGCGCTGCGCTACCTCCACGAGTATGCCAGCCGCAACTGGCTGGACGCCGAGATCGTGGCGCAGTTCCTGAAGATGGTCGACGAGGAGGGCTGGCCGGAGATCCCTCCTCTGGAACACGAGACCCTGAACCTGGAGAAGTCTGGCACCCCGGGGGGAATCCGAGACAAGAAGACCCCGGCCTGATCCCCCGACCAGCCGGAACCCTCCCGAGTTGAGAGCCCCAGGTCCTCGCAGTGCGCATGGTCGGGCCCCGGGAGAATCCAAGGAGCCGTTCATGCTGCATTCCGCCCTTCCGGGTCTGGCCGACCGCGTTCGCGAGGCCCGGGAATATGCCCTGTCCAGGGGCCTCTTGAAGTACGGTGCCCAGGGGCAGGTGGTCCACCTGCCCTTCACGTTGACGCCCTGGCAGGCTCCGGAGCGCTTCGTCCAGCAGGTGCACTCGCTGGCCGGTTCCTTCAACCGCCTCTACGCCCGGGTCAGCCACGACCACGACTTCCTGCGCCAGACCCTGGAGCCGGCGGCCCGCACCGATGAATTCGTCTCGCGGATGCTGGCCTGCCTGCCCGAGGATCCTCCCGGGCGGCCCGAGCTCTTCCTGACCCGCAACGACTTCATGCCTTTGCAGACGCCGGAGGGGCCCTCGCCTCGCCAGGTGGAGATCAACATGATCGCGGCCTCGCTGGGCCCGGCCTCGCAGAAGGTGAACGATCTGCAGCGCTTCCTGTATCGGGAGGAGGATTTGGGGAAGCGGATTCTGCCGACCCGCCCCGGCGACGAGCAGGTCCGGGTGCTGGTCCAGGCCTGGAAGCTGTTCGGAGACCCGCAGGCCAGGATCCTCTTCGTGTTGCCGCCCGGCGAGAAGGGGGTCTTCGACCAGCTCACCCTGGCCAGCGCCCTGGTCCTGGAGCACGGGGTCCCCATGCTGCGCTGCACCATGGAGGAGCTGGGCCGCGAGGGCGGGATTCGGGGTGGGGACCTCTGGTTCCGCGGCCGTCGGGTGGCCATGGGCTACTTCCGGGGAGGCTACGCTCCCGCTCACTACGAGGGCGAGGCCAGTTGGAATGCCCGTCGCCTGCTGGAGGCCTCCACGGCCATCTCGGTCCCCTCCATCCCGGCCCAACTGGCGAACATGAAGATGGTCCAGGGGCGGCTGACCTCGGCGGAGGTCCTGCGCCGATACCTGCCGGATTCGGAGGCCGAAGCCGTGGCAGCGACCTTCGTGGCCATGGCCTCCCCCTCCGAGGAGGTCACCTGGAACGGGCAGCGCGCCCCGGCCCGGGAACTGGCCCTGGCCTTCCCGGAAGACTGGGTGCTCAAGCCGCAGCGGGAGGGCGGAGGCAACAACCTGTACGGGCAGGACATGGTCCACCGTCTGGAGGCGATGCGCCCCGCAGAGGATCCGGCCTTCATCTTGATGGAGTACATCCGGCCGGCCGCCTTCCACTCGGTGCGACTGGTCGAGAATGAGCCCGTGGAGGGCTTGTGCCTGACCGAGTTCGGGACCTTCGGGGCCTTCCTCATGGAACCCGGGGGACTGGAACGGCCGCTTGTGGATGAGGACCTGGGCTACCTCTTGCGGACCAAGGACCACCAGAGTCGGGAAGGCCTGGTGATTGGCGGGTACGCGGCCCTGGACGTCCTGGCCCTGGAGGAGTCCACCCGCTGCCCGGGGCCTGGGGAAGGAAATCCGTCCGCCCGCTGATGCGGTCGGCATGACCTGAACCAGGAGATGCGCAGGACCCGACAGATGCCGCAGGACCATGTGCGACCTCAGGCCTCTGAGCCGGCTGGATCGGAGGCGTCCGCCGGCCGTCCCCGGTGGACCTGGCTGTGGTGGCTGGTTCCAGCCGGTGCCATCGCGCTGTGGTATTGGGGACTGGCGACCGTGGCCCAGCAGCGGATCGACACCCTGCAGAACGTCGGCCCCTCGGCCTTCGCGGTCTGCAACCAGATCTTCTGGAACTTCGCCCAGGCGGGAATTTTCGAACAGACCATCCTGTCGGGTTACGTCGACAACTGGGTCTGGTCGGGCCACCGCTCACCCTGGATCTTCGTCGTCGGGTGGCTCTATCACCTGGCGCCAGAACCACTGACCCTCTGCCGGATCCAGATCGCAGCCGTGGCCCTGGGAGGACTGCCGGCCTTCGGCCTGGGTTGGAGGGCCTTCGGCGGGCCGTGGGGGGGGATCGCCGGGCTGGTCATGTACCTGGGTTATCCGCCCCTGGCGGTCCTGGCCCTGAACGACTACCAGGAAATCGTCCTGGGGATCCCCCTGGCCGTGGCCGCCGTCCACCAGGCCTGGCGGGGCAGCCCCTGGGGCTTTGCATTGGCCTGTCTGGCGACGGCCGCCAGTCGAGAGGAGTGGATCCTGGTGGTGCCGTTCCTGGGCCTGCTGGCGCAGGGGGCCTGGCGCGAGCGTCTGGTCTGGGTGGCTCGCGCCCTGGCCGTGGCCCTGGTCTACTTCGGGGTCCTGTGCTGGGTGAGTTTTGACGGCAGGCCCGACCACCACCCCGAGCTGGCGCGACCCGGCCCCTCGCTGCCGAGCTCCTGGGGTCAGGCCCTGGAGCGCGCCCGGACGGTCCTGGCGCCGGTTTCCTATCCCTCCGAGGTCCGAGCCGACCAGGCCTGGAAGCAGACCTGGCTTGGCTCGCGGCAGATCACTCGAAGTCGGCACGAGCTGATCCACTTCTACCTGGATTTGGGGGCGCCCATCCACCTGGTTTCGGTCTTCGCACCCTCCGCCCTGATCCCCGCGCTCGGGGCCCTGGCGGTCCACCTCACGGCTCCCAGGGGCATCGCGATCGACGCGGATTGGGGCGGGACCGTCCACCACATGGCGCCAATCGTCGCGCTGATCGTGCTGGGAGCGATCCTGGGGGCGGGTTGGGGCTACCGCCGCACGCGGGGTCAGAGGAGGCTCTGGATTCCGCTGGGAGTGGTCGCCGCCTTCCTGGTGCTGGCGGTGGGGAGGCCGTGGGAGGTCGGACTGGAGCTGCCCTGGGCCCCTCCTCCGCCTCACGGCTCCACCTGGAGGCTGGCGCCCGAGTGGCACCTGGTCTCCCAGGTCCCGCCGGAGGCTCGCGTTGCGACCGACCAGAGGGCCTCTCTGATCGTCTCTGGCCGTCGGCACTGCTACACCTACGACGACAGTCTGCAGGACAAGGCACCTGGCAGGGGGGGAAGGGGGGATTTTCGGGAGGGGCCGGCAGCCCGCGCCCTTCCGTCACCTGGCAGTCGCCTGAAGGCGGTGGACTACCTGCTGGTCCGCCGGGGGCACCGGGACTGGGTGGCGCGGGTCCAGGGGATGCCAGGGTCCACGCTCCTGGGGGAGACCCCAGACTACCTGCTCTTCCGCCTGCCTTGGGCCGACCCGGCCCCGCCGGAGCACGGCAGGGCCGGGGGGAAGGGCTAGTGGCAGCCGCCCTTGTCGGCGGCGGCGGGAGCCACGGCTGACAGAGGCTTGCGGCACAGGTACCAGTCGGTGCAGTACTGGCCCTCGGCCGCCAGGCGCTTGTCGGCCCCCTCATCGGTGTTGGGGGCAGGCAGGATGACCTCGTCGCCCGGCTGCCAGTTGGCCGGCGTGGCCACCTTGTGCTGGTCGGTGGTCTGCAGGGCGCGGACCAGCCGCAGGATCTCCTGCATGTTGCGGCCCGTCGAGAGCGGATAGTAGATGATCGCCCGGATGATGCTCTTGTCATCGACGACGAAGACGCAGCGCGAGGTCTCGGTCTGGCTCTCGCCCGGCATGATCATCCCGTAGGCTTCCGCCACCTTGCGGTCCAGGTCGGCGATGATGGGGAACTCGATGCGCACGCCCATCTTCTCCTGGATGTTGCGGACCCAGGCGATGTGCGAGAACACGCTGTCGATGGACAGGCCCAGCAGGTCGCAGTTCAGCTTGCGCAGCTCGGGATAGATCTCCGAGAAGCCGATGAATTCGGTGGTGCAGACCGGAGTGAAGTCGGCCGGATGCGAGAACAGGATGAACCAGCGGCCTTTGTAGTCTTCCAGCTTGAGCCGGCCGTGGGTGGTGACGGCGTCAAAGTCCGGAGCGGGCTCGCCGATGCGGGGCAAAGTGGCGTTTTCGTGACACATGGAATCGAAGAACCTCCTCGAGGGGCAAGTTGTGAAGGGGATCATTCCCCTTCGGGCAGGAAGCAAACCTCCGCTTCATGGGAACAGTCCGCCTCGGCCGGGTCGATTCCGGCAGGGGCAGGATCGAAGTCCAGGGGGCTCCAAGTTCCAGGGAGAGGGGCCCCTCCCTCCAGGAGACGCTTCTCTGAGTACTTTTATTCCGGGAGGACACGTCATGTTGGGAAGATTCCGGAAGGTCTTCTCCAGACTGCAGGGCCCTGAGGCCGAGGCGCCGGCGGGACCGGATCCCGGTGGGACCCCTGCCCCGCCGATCCTGGACTTCCGGACTTTCGAAGAGGTCCTGACCTTCCGGACCTCCAGCCTTCTTCCGGTGCACGAGGAGTTTGAGGCCCCCGCCGGACCCGACCATGTCCTGGTCTTGAATCCGCGGACCCGGCGAGTGCTGACCGAGGATCCCCTGGCGGTGGAATACACGGCGGATGTCCGTGGATCCGACGAGGCCCTGGAGTGGCTTCGCGCCCGCTGCGGCATCGAGGTGGTGGCGCGAGGCGGGCAGGAGGAGCGGCGCGCGGTGTCACGGCTCCGCAATCGGATCCGCGTCCGCTCGCGGCATCTTCCGCACTTCCAGGGGATGACGCACGACCTCTCGGAGGAGGGCGTGCGACTGGTCGCCGAGGGGGAACTGGCTCCGGGTACGGCTTTGGAACTGGACGTCCAACTGGACCACGACCGGCTGCCCGACGTCCAGGCCCGGGGCGAAGTCATCTGGACCAGGTCTTTGGAGGAGGGACGGACCTGGTGGCTGGGGGTCCGCCTGGATCAGGTGGAGGACTCCCAGACGCTCAAGGACTACGTCGCCGAGCTCTCCAGCGCCACCGACGACGGGCTGACGCGCAAGAACTTCCTGGACTCCTGAGCCCAGCTCCCGGAGCTACCCCCGACCTTCCGCTTCCCATCTGTCCTGACGACTGAGCCCATCCAGGCGCATCGTCCGGACGGGGACAGCCATCCCGGCTCGGGGTACCCCGCTCCTGGACGAGGGGCGGGACCGGCGTGGTATAGTGATGTACAATCAACGGTCGGTCTGGAATCTGCCGGACCACCTGCAAGCACACCGACCCCGGAGGGGGGACTTCTGATCCGCCGCCGAGAGAACCTGGGCCACTCGCTTCTGGAGGCGATCCTGGCGAGCTCGCTGGGGACGCTGGTGGCGTTGTTGCTCTTGTCGATCCTCCCCGGGGCCCTGGGTGGGATGGCCGCCTCGGCCCATCAGATGCAGGCCTGTGACCTGGCCGGCGAGGTGCTCTCCAGGATCGAGGCTCTTCCGTTCGCCAGTCTGCCGGTCGGTCGGACCTTTGACGGCCGGGTGCCGACCGAGGCCCTCCATCCCGGTCAGCCGGGCCAGTTCCCACCCGCACCCTATCCCTTCGTCCAGAGGCGCTTCGTGGAGGGAAGCCGCGAGCGGGTGGTGGACTACCAGGTCAGTGTGGCCCTGGATCAGGGCCGTGAGCGGGATGGGGCCGTGTCGAGCGACCTGATCCAGGTCACCGTGAGGATCGACTGGCAGACCTTCAGCCCCTGGGGCCGGGCCCACCCTCATCACCTGGAGGTCTCGACCCTGGTGGTGGATCCGTCATGAGAAGGCCTGCCGGAATGAGCGTGGTCGAGCTCCTGATCGCCTCGGGGGTGGGCATGTTGGCCCTGGCCGCCGCCTTCTTCTCATTCTGGCCGGCCCATGACTTCTTCCAGCAGGCCAACCAGACTTCTGCCCTGTACAACCAGGCCCTGGTCGCCCTGGATCGCCTGGCCGTCGAGATCGAGGAGGCCGGCCCCTGGGTGGTGGAGGCCACCTCCTCCAATCCCCCGGTCCTGGCGCTGCCTTCGGCTCGCGACGCCGAAAACGTCTTCCGTCGGACCGAGGACGGCAAGCCGGCCTGGCGCAAGTGGATCCTCTACTATGTCTCGGCCGATTCCTCCGGCCTGGTCCTCCTGCGACGCGAGGTTCCGGGCGTCTTCCCGCCGGATCCCACGCCCTGGATGGTCCCCCAGGCGCTGCTGACCCCGCCCGGAAGTGAGAACCGCGTGGTCTGTCGGAACCTCTCGTTGTTTCGGGTGGTGGCCACGCAGGCCGACTCGGGGGGCCTGACGTGCCAGGTCGAGCTGGTGCTCAGCCAGCAGACCCGCCATCCCGTTGGGGCCCTGGCTCCTTTGACCCACACGGCGCGATTTCAGCGCACCGCGCTGACGAGGAACCTGGAATGAGCCGTCTGCAGCGCCCCCGAGGCTTCATCCTGGTCAGCATGATCATGCTGCTGACCTGTCTCTTCACGGTGCTCTTCGCCTTGCTGACCCTGTCCGAGCAGCGCAGCCGCCTGGTCCATCTCAACACCGAGCGCACGATCCTCGGCGCGGAGGCCCGGGCGGGCCTGAGCGAGGCCACCCACCTGCTGGCAGGGATCCATGACTGGAGCCTGGCGGCCCAGGAGCTTCCCGCGGATCCGGTCAGCCTGAATCAGGCGGCGGGAGCCTGGCATCGCCTGGAGGTGGTCTCGGCCCGCTCCAGCGAGGTGACGGTCCGCAGCGTGGCCTGGTTCGAGGCGGCTCCAGGGCGCCCCGGGGTGACCCGCCATCTGGAGGCCACCTTCCGCCGGCGGGGCCTCTCCTTTCCCGACGCCGCGCTGTACGGGGCCCGCTGGGTGGTGATGGAATCGAATGCGCGCACCGACTCCTACAACTCGGGGACTGCGGGGTACGATCCGAAAAATCCGGGAACCCAGGGGCATGTGGGGAGCAACGCCGACGTGACGCCCATCACCTTGCGCTCCAACGCCGACGTCAAGGGCGATCTGGTGGTGGTCCAGCAGGCCCAGCCCTCCATCCGAAAAAATGCCCACTACCTCCAGACCCAGCGCCGCGAAGAGCCCCTGCCCTTGCCGGTGGTGGCCGTGCCGGTCGAGCTGGCCGCCTCCTCCTCCCGAGGCGACGTCCATTCCGGGGTCCCGGTCGAGCTGGCCCCGGGGCGTTACGGCGACCTGACGACCGGGGCCAAGGGGCATGTGGTCCTGCAGCCGGGGGACTATCTCTTCGACAACATCGACATGGGGCAGAACAGCGTCCTGCTGTTGTCGGGAGGCAAGGTCCGGATCTTCGTCCGCGAACGCGTCGAGTTCGGCTCCAACACCCGGATCAACATGGATGCCGAGAATCAGGACTCCACCAGCCTGTTGATCCTGGCCGACTATTCCACCGGACAGAAGACCGAGTTCCACTTCAACAGCAACAGCGACCTGGTGGGCGCGCTCTACAACCCCCTGGGGCCCATCCACCTGGAGTCCAACACCCAGGTCTTCGGGAACGTGACCGGGGATACCGTCCAGATGGACAGCTTTGCCCAGGTCCACAAGGACAGGGCCCTGCAGAGCGTGGTCCTGGCGCCCGACCCCGATGGGGGTCAGGGGGTGCGCAGGACCTCCTGGTCCAGTTGGTGAACGGCGCTCAGGCTTCGGGGGACGGGTAGCCTTCCAGCAGGTCCACCAGCTCGCACAGCAGAGTGGACAATTCCTTCGGCCATTCCTTGATGGATTCGGGGAATGGGAGCTGGCAGACCAGCCACTCGCCCAGGCCCTGGCGGGTCAGGCCGATCACCGTTGCCTGGCGGGAGTCGGCCCCCCGCAGGCCGACCAGATCCTGGTCCAGGGGCATTCCCTCCATGCTCACCAGACACGTTTCGCACCCTCGTTCCAGGACGAACTCAGCCACTCGTCGCGACTCCAGTCGACGCCAGGGACCAGACGGGTCGTAGGTGACCCCCCGGATTTCCGCCCGCGTGATCCGGGTCAGCTCCGCCTCGAAGGGCAGGTCGCGGGCCTTCTCGTGCGCCAGCACCAGGACCCGCCCTCCCGCCTGCACGAAGGACCGCAGCAGATAGCGCTGGGTGCGGATCAGCTCGCCGGCCCCGGGGGCGACCAGGATGGCCCTCGGCGGGTCGTCGGTGGCGATGGCCCGGCCGCGGTCCAGGATCTGCAGCTCCTGGCTCACGATTTCGGGGCTGAAGCGGGCCACCGGATAGCCCAGGCGTTGCAGACGTCGAGCCCAGGGGCCCTGGGGATGGTCCAGGAGGATCAGCTCGCGGGCCAGGGTGCGCCGGCGCAGGAGGTGGTACAGGAACCGGGCGGCGAGGATTCCCAGGACCAGGGCCAGGGCCCGCAGGACTCCCCAGGTCCAATCGGGCAGTTGGAGGGCGCTGGGACCTGGCCGGGCCGTGATCCCCGCCGGTCGGCGCAGCACCAGCGAAAGGTCGGGAAGCCGACTCCCCGAGGGGTCCACCCGCGGCTCCACCGCGACGGCCTGGAAAAGGGGACGCCGGTCGGCGTAGACCTCGACCTGGGACCAGCAGGGGGCCCCTGGCTCCCAGCGGTAGTCCGCCAGCAGGGTGCCCAGGCCCCCCGGAGGCTGGATCTCCACGCGCAATGGCTCAAAGGTCAGGCGATCCGCCCAGATCCGGGCGCGCATCCCGTTGTCCAACAGGAGGCCCACCCGCAGACAGGCTCGGCCGAAGAGGGTCTCGGTGCCCTCCAGGGTGGGCGTGTGGCCGGGCAGGGCCTGCCACAATCGGGGGGGCCACACGAAGCACAGAGGGTGGAATGGGAAGGTTTCCGCGCTGTCCTGGGTGAGGTCGGCGAATCCCAGGTCGGGATCGGCCGAGGTCTCGGGGGGAGGAGGCACCACGGCGGGTCCCCCTCCCAGTCGGACCAGGCCCGAGAAGCGCAGGTTGAAGCCGGCCCGGCTGTCGAAGCGGAACCAGCGCGCTCCGCCCTGCCAGAGGTGCAGGTCGAAGTCGTCGGGTTTCTCGAATCCCATGACGGCTTTGAGGTTCAGCGCCGAGGGCACGAAGAAGCAGCGAAGGAAGCGGGGGTCGGTCCGAGTCAGATGGACCTCCGCCTCCAGGCCGTCGACCTGGGAGGCTCGGGAGTGGACCCGTTGCAGGACCCGCGAGGCCAGCTCCTCCGGGGTCTGGGCGAAGACCGGCCCGGAAAGCCAGATGGCCAGAATCAGGAGCATCCAGTCCGACCTGCGGAAGGCTCGAGCCACCGCGCGGTGGGACGGGTGAAACCGGAGAGCCGGGCGCTTCACAGCAGGGCGGAGACGATCTGGTAGATGGGCATGAACACGGCCAGGACGACGACCCCCGTCATGATTCCCACCATGGCCATCAGGACCGGTTCCAGGATCGCGGGAAGCGAGTCCAGCGCGAACTCGACCTCGACCAGATAGTAGCCCGCCAGGGTCGAGAACATGTCCTGGAGGCGGCCCGTGGACTCGCCGACTGCGATCATGTGCACTCCCAAGGCGGTGAAGAGGTCCTGACGACGCTCGAAGGCTTCGCTCAGAAGAAGGCCTTCATTGAGGGAGCTGGAGACTCCTCGCAGGGCCTCTGCCAGGTTGCGGCTGGAGGTGACCTGGGCGGCCAGATCCAGCGAGCGCTGCAGGGTGAAGCCGGCGGCCGTCAGGCTGGACATCAGGGTGAAGACCTCGACCAGGAGGAAGTCCCGAAGGACCATCCCCACGGCGGGGACCCTCAGGACCAGGCGCTCGGCGGCCGCGCGGGCGGCCGGCACGGTCAGGACCTGCCGCAGGGCCAGGAACAGCGCGGGGGGGGCCAGGACCAGGGCCAGGGTGCCCACGGGGTGGGTGGCCATGCGCACAGCACCCATCAGCATCGAGGTGAGCCAGGGCAACTCGACCCCGGTCCCTTCGAAGATGGGCTGGAACTGGGGCAGGACCCAGCGGAAGGTGACCAGGTTCAAGACGATGGCGCAGAGGACCACCACCAGGGGGTAGGTCATGACCGCTCGCATCCGGGCCACCAGGGCCACCTGTCTCTCCAGGCTGTCGGCCAGCCGGGGCAGGATGTCGTCCAGGCTGCCCGACAGCTCGCCCACCTCGATCAGGGCCGAGTAGTGCGGCGGAAAGCACCGGGGATGTCGGCGCATGGCGTGCGAGAGCAGGTACCCATGGCAGACCGCGACGTACAGGTCCCGGGCCATGGCGCCCATGGTCCAGTCCTCCGGCTTCTCGGTCAGGCTCTCCAGGGCGCGGGTCAACGAGACGCCTGAGCGGTGAAGGATGGCCAGTTGGTGGGTGAACAGGGCCAGCGAGCGCAGCCGGACTCGATGCAGCTTGCGTCGCCCCAAGGCTTCGTCGGCCTCGACCTCGACCATCTCCAGGATGGTCAGGCCTTGCAGGTGCAGGGCCTCCACCGCGCGCTCCTGGGTCAGGGCTGAGACGTAGGACTGCTCTTCGGCGCCTTCGCGGGTCCGCCCCCGATAGCGATAGAAGTGGAGTCCGGGTTGCTCGACCCGGGGGGAGGGCGGGGGAGCCGGCACGGGGGAGGGAAGCGGCTCCGCGCGGGGAGAGGGAGCCAGGAGGCCTTCCAGCGGCGACGGGGTCGGGCCTGGCGTCGGGGAGGACGTCGAAGTCGCGGTGTTCTGCGCTGTGTCCCGGGCCTTCTTCAGGAGGTCCGCCCAGGAGAGCCCGGCCTCCGGAGCTGGTGAGGACTTTGCCCCCATGCGGAGGATGGCGACGGCCTCGCCGCCCTCCTCCGGCTTCGGAGCGTTGTCATCAGGTCGAATGGTCGGCCCCCCCGCGGCGCCCCGGTTCAAACCGGTTGTTGGTCAACCCTCCCCTTCATCCCGACCAGAACGATGGGATGAACCTTATTCTAGAAGTCCAACCCGGTCCTGGCAAGACTTCCCCGCGCTTCAGGATTCTCCGCCTGGAATTCGGGAAGTGGACAAGGATTCGGGCCGGCCGCGAGGGACCCCGCCCCAGATGCAGAATCCCCGCCGACCACCATTGCCCAGGAGTGTCCCTTCGTGTCCAATCTGGAACCCGCCGCCCACAAGCCCTACATCGCGCCCGAGAGCGACGTGCCGGAGTTCACCGTGCGCTCGGTCGTCGTCGGAGCCTTCTTCGGCATCCTCTTCGGCGCGGCGACGGTCTACCTGGCTCTCAAGGCCGGCCTGACCATCTCGGCCTCGATCCCGATCGCGGTCCTGGCCATCTCGCTGGGGCGGAAGTTCCTCAAGACCAGCATCCTGGAGAACAACATCATCCAGACCACGGGCTCGGCGGGCGAGTCGATCGCGGCGGGCGTGGTGTTCACCCTGCCGGGCTTCCTGTTCCTCACCCTGGGGCCTGATGGTCAGAGCGTCGGGGCCTCCTACTTCAACTACTGGACCATCTTCACCCTGGCCGTGCTCGGCGGTATCCTGGGGGTCCTGATGATGGTGCCCCTGCGCCGGGCCCTGATCGTCAAGGAGCACGGCGCCCTGCCCTATCCGGAGGGAACCGCCTGTGCCTCGGTCCTGATCGCCGGCGACAAGGGCGGGGACTTCGCCCGAACCGCCTACCAGGGGGTCTTCTTCGCCCTGGTCTACGCCGCGTTCCAGAAGCTCTTCCACGTGATCACCGACGTCCCGGCCTTCGTCACGCGGCAGACCAACAAGTACTTTCCCTCGGCCACCGTCAACGGAGAGATCACTCCGGAGTACCTGGGCGTCGGCTACATCATCGGTCCCCGCATCGCAGGCGTCCTGGTCGCCGGTGGCGTCCTGGCCTGGCTGGGGCTGATTCCGCTTCTGGCCACCCTGGTTCCGATGGCGGCCATCGCCGAGCAACTGGTCAAGTTGGGCGAACTCAAGAGCGTCCTGACCCCTGGGGGCCCCGGGGGATGGGATCCCCTGACCCAGACCTTCTCGGACACCTCGGTCGCGATCTATCGCGCCTACGTCCGCCAGATCGGCGCCGGCGCCGTGGCGGCCGGAGGCTTCATGACGCTGCTGAAGACCATGCCGACCATCCTGTCTTCCTTCAAGTCCAGCCTGGCCACCCTGAAGGACCGCACCGGGGCCGCCGAGGTGGTGCGCACCGAGCGGGACCTGTCGATCCTTACCGTCCTGGTGGGCAGCGTGGCCCTGATCCTGCTTCTGGCGGTCTTGCCGGTCCTGCCCGGGGGGTCCTTTGGCCACAAGCTTCTGGTCGGCGTCCTGATCGTGGTCTTCGGTTTCTTCTTCGTGACCGTGGCCAGCCGGATCGTCGGCTTGATCGGCTCCAGCTCCAATCCCATCTCGGGGATGACCATCGCCACCCTGATGGGGACCTGCCTGATCTTCGTCGGGGCCGGCTGGACGGGCAGCTTCTATGAACCCCTGGCGCTGGTGGTGGGCAGCATGGTCTGCATCGCGGCCGCCAACGCCGGGGCCACCAGCCAGGACCTCAAGACCGGCTTCCTGGTGGGGGCCACCCCTCGGGCCCAGCAGATCTCATTGTTCGTGGGGGCGGTGGCCTCCGCCCTGGTGATCGGCGCGACCATGCAGATCCTGGACAAGCCGACCGCCGACATGGCAGCCCAGGGAATCGCCCACGCCATCGGTTCGGACAAGTTCCCGGCACCGCAGGGGACGCTGATGGCCACCCTGATCCGGGGGCTTCTGTCCTTCAACCTGGACTGGCAGTTCGTCCTGGTCGGCGCCTTCCTGGCCGTCACCATCGAGTTGTGTGGCGTCAACGCCCTGTCCTTTGCGGTGGGGGCCTACCTGCCCCTGTCCACGACGCTCCCGATCTTCGTGGGAGGGGCCATCAAGGGACTGGTGGACTGGAGGACCCGCTGCACTGGCCGGGAGGTGGACGAAAGTGAGCTGGGCTCGGGAAGTCTCTTCGCGACCGGCCTGGTGGCCGGGGGCGCCCTGGCCGGAGTGGCCGTGGCCTTGTTGTCGGTGAACGAGACGGTGTTCCGGACCCTGGAGTCCTGGAGTGCCCGTCCGGCGCTGGTCGGGATGCTGGGTGAGGGGGGCTATCAGCTCCTGGGGCTGGCCTTCTTCCTGCTGATGGGGGTCGTCCTCTTCGCAGTGGCCCGCAAGCCCCAGGCACCGGTGGACTGAAGCTTCGGGAGAGGCTCAGAGGCTCTGGTTCAGCATCCAGTGCACTCTCTCGCCCAGGTCCCGGCGGGTGAAGGGCTTCTCCAGGAACTCGAAATCCCTGGATCCGGCTTCCTTCTCTTCTGGGCTCCGCTGCTGGTGGCCTGAGGTGCACAGCACCGGCAACCCGGGGCGCAGGTTTCGGGCCTGCCGGGCCAGGTCCCAGCCCTGCAGGCTGCCGGGCATGACCAGGTCGGTCAGCATGAAGTCCAGGGCCTGGTCGGGGTCGGCCAGGATCTCCAAGGCCTCCTCGCCCGTCCCGGCGGTCAGGGTGGAATAGCCCAGGGATTGGAGCATCCGCACCACCAGGTCTCGCAGGATCAGGTCGTCTTCCACCACCAGGATGGTCGCGCTGCCCCGGGGGATTTCGGTTTCGGTCTCCGGGGGGCCGGGGGATGGATCCGGCCGACCTGCCGGGGGCAGGAAGATCTGGAAGAGCGAGCCCGAGCCGGGTTGGCTGTGAGCCTGCAGGCAGCCGCCAGCCAGTCGAAGGGTGTTCAGAACGGTGGTCAGGCCCAGCCCTGTGCCCTTTCCCGGAGGCTTGGTCGTAAAGAAGGGCTCTCCCAATCGTTCCAGGACGCCGGGATCCATGCCGCATCCCGTGTCCGAGACCTCCAGCACGACCGCGGGGCCGGGAAGCAAGACCGGGTGGTGCCGGCAGAAGTCCTCGTCCAGGTCGACAGCCCGGGTGCGCAGGGTCAACGTCCCGCCCTCGGGCATCGCATCTCGCGCGTTGAGGGCCAGGTTGGTCAGCACCTGTTCGAACTGGTGGATGTCGATCTCCACCGGTTCCACCTGGGGATCCATGTGGCACTCGATGGCGATGTGCGCGCCCAGGGTCCGATCCAGCAGGTCTCGCATTCCCGCGACGATCTGGTCCAGGCGCACCACCACGGGCTGCCAGGTCTGGCGCCTGGAGAAGGCCAGGATCCTGCGCGTCAAGGCGCTGGCGCGCTGGGCGGCGCGCATGATCTCGCCCACCTCGTCCAGGGCCGGGGAAGAGGCCAGCTCGGGTCGACTCAAGAGCAACTCGCTGTACCCTGCGATGGTGGTCAACTGGTTGTTGAAGTCATGCGCGATCCCTCCGGCCAGTTGCCCCAGGGCCTCCATCTTCTGGGCCTGCCGGAGCTGCTCGGCGCTGGCCAGCAGGGCGGACTCCACGCGCTCGCGCTCGGCGATCTCCTCCTTGAGCCTCCGGTTGCTCTCTTCCAGCTCGGCCATCTTGTCTTCAAGCCGGCGCACCAGGGCTTCGCTGTAGCGCGTCATGGTCGATTCGGGCGGGGTGGAGGGGCGGCAACTCGGGCCGGTCTGGGGGTCTCGGGCCAGGATGGGCAGGACCGCCGCGAGGAAGTCCTCGGGCTCGGAGGGCTTGGTGAGGTAGGCCTCGGCGCCCAACTCGTAGCCCAACTGGCGGTCCCGAGGGTCGGTGTAGGTGGCCGTATAGAAGATGAAGGGGATGTGGCACAGGTCAGGATCGGCCATCCACTCGCGGCACAGGGTGTAGCCGTCCATGACGGGCATCAGGATGTCCGAGACCACCAGGTGGGGGGGAGTCTGGCGGGCCAGTTCCAGGGCCTGGGCCCCGTTCGAGGCCGGGACCACTTCCAGGCCCTGGCTTCCCAGCAGGGCCTGCAGGAAGTAGAGGTTGTCGAGGTGGTCGTCGACGACCAGGACCCGCTTCACCGCCCGGGCTCCGGGTCGAGGGGACGCAGATGGCAGCGGACCTGTTCGACGAAGAGATCCGGGTCGATGGGCTTCTCGAGATATCCGTCGAAGCCCGCCTCCACCGCCCTGGCCTGGTCGCCGGCCATGGCGTAGGAGGTGACCGCCACCAATGGCGTGTGGGCCAGGGTCGGATCCCGGCGCAAGGCGCGGGCCACCGCGTGGCCGTCCATGCCGGGCAACTGGATGTCCAACAGGATCAGAGCCGGTTTCTCGCGGGCCGCCAGGGCGATTCCGGCTGGTCCGTCGGGGGCGGCCACCACCTCAAAGCCGTTCTTCTCCAGAAGGAAGGTCAGCAGGTAGCGGTTCGGCTCATGGTCTTCGATCAGCAGGATCTTGGTCTTGCGGGGCAACGGCGGATCCTCTCTCGGGTGGCAGCTCCAAGGTGAAGGTGCTGCCCACTCCAGGTTCGCTCTCGGCGGTGATTTGCCCCCCCAAGAGCCTGGAGAGACGCGCGCAGATGGCCAGCCCCAGTCCGGTCCCCTCCTGAGGACGCGGGCTCCTGGTCTCCACCTGCTTGAAGGGCTTGAAGAGCTCGGCCAGGTCCGCCGGGGCGATTCCGATGCCGGTGTCCTGCACCGACAGGCGCAGGGGCTGGCCCGGCTCGGCCTGGACTCGCAGCGTCACGCCGCCCTGGTCGGTGAACTTCACGGCGTTGGCCAGCAGGTTGATCAGGATCTGCTCGACCCGACGTCGGTCGCTGAGGATCCGGCCCAGGTCGGGAGGGAACCGGCCCTCCAGCTTCAGCCCCTTCTTGTCGGCCAGCGGCTGGATCGTCGCCAGCACGCGTTCGAGGGCCTCGCCCAGGGGGAACTCCTCACGGTTCACCTGCAGCTCTCCGGCTTCGATCTTCGAGATGTCCAGCACGTCGTTGATCAGGTCCAGCAGGTGGCGGGCGCTGGCCCGGACCATCCCCAACTGGCGGGCCTGCTCGGGGTTCAGGGGCCCGGCCAGCCCCTGTTCGAGGATCCCCGAGAAGCCGATGATCGAGTTGAGGGGGGTGCGCAGCTCGTGGGACATCGTGGCCAGGAAGGTCGACTTGACCCGGTCCGCCGACTCGGCCCGCTCCTTGGCCGCGGCCAGCTCCGCGGTGCGCTCCAGCACCCGCTGTTCCATCTCCTGATTGGCCTGGCGCAGCTCCCGGGTGCGCAGGTGGACCTGGTGGCGCAGGATGGCCCCGCCGGCCAGGCTGATCAGCAGGGCCATCGCCAGCGCTCCCCCCAGGAGCCAGAGCCAGTCGGGAAGCTGGAAATCGACGTCTTCGGAGATCCAGTGGCTCAACGATTTGTAGTAGACCGAACCGGGATCCCGCTTGAGGTCCTCCAGTTGGCGGTCCAGGGCCGAGAGCAGCCTCTTGGGATCCCCCGGAGTGGCTGCAAAGTACAGGCTGGAGGGATCGAAGACGATCCCCGTCTCTTCCAGGCCGCTGTGCCGGGCGTGCATCTGCCCGAAGAAGCGGTTGGTGACCGACGCGTCGGCCAGGCCCTGGGCCGTCCAGTCGAAGGCGGTCTGGTAGTCGGGCGCCTCCAGCAGGATGGTCTGGAGCTGGAAGCTGTCGGCCAGTTGTGAGAAGGCCTCGAGCTGGATCGAGCCCTCCAGGGTGGCCACCCGCTTCCCCTTCAGGTCCAGGATCGAGTGGATTCCCGTGCCCTTGCGGATATAGACCTGGGACCAGGAGGCCAGCACGGGAATCCGGTTGAATTCCATCGCCCTGGCCCGCTCGGCCGTGAAGGCCACGTCCGGCATCAGGTCGATCTCGCCGCGGGCCAGACGGGCCTGCCCCTGCGAGAAGGTGCCCGGGACGTATTCCAGGCGCCAGCCCTCCCGGCGCGCCACCTCTTCCAGGATGTCGGGGAAGATGCCCTCCGGCTGTTGGGAAGAAGACAGCGAGATCTTCGGGGAGTTCTGGTAGACCCCCACGCGCACCAGTCGGTCGTCGGGGGCCGCCGTGGCCGGAAGCGTCAGCGCGACCAGGCTGAGGACCAGGACGAGGGCACCGAGCAGGCTCCGGAACCGCGAGGGCATATGGGAGACTTCGCGTCGGAAGGCCAAGCTCCCCGCATGGGAGGCCTGCGGGCCTGTTCCCGCTGCGGGCCGACCGCCTGCTGCGCCAGCACGGGATGCACAGCGAGGCTGACTCGGCCCGTTGGACGGGCACCGCCAGGACCTTGGTGGACAGCATGCTGGACCGGGCCTACGACGCCCAGAACGGCGGCTGGCACGACGTCTTCATCCGCGAGACCGGCCAGAAGATGTGGCACACGAACAAGCCCTTCTGGCAGCAGGAGGAAGGCTTCCTGGCTACCCTGGCGATGGCCCGCCTGACCGGCGAGGCCCGCTACCAGGAGGCGACCGGCCGGACCCTGGAGTTCTGGCACCGGGCCTTCCTGGACAAGCGCGAGATGGTGATGCCCGACGGCAGCGTCCGTGAGGTCTCCTTCGGAGACAGGCAGACCGTGGCCAAGGACGGAACGCCCCTCTCCGACCCGAAGGGCGCCCCAGGCAAGAGCTCCTACCACTCCGTCGAGATGGCCACCCTGGCCCAGGAGATCGACCGCTGGTAGATCACGCGTGGGATACGCGGTGTGGCATTGACGCGCACTCTCTGTGGCCGCCTCTTGCCCACTATTGCTGGCCGCGCCGGAGGCGTGAAGATAGGGCCGGCCCAGAGGCCGGCCCCTTCGGAACTGGCGCCACAAGGCGGGGCCAGTCGGTTCAGGTGGGCGTTCAGCTCAGCTCGGGAGGCAGCACCTCCGTCACCGCCTGCTCCTCGGCTGGTTGGCCGCGCAGTTGGGCCAGCCTGTCGGCGTCTCAGGGGCGCCGGTCATCTCCCATGACGTAACGCACGCGCTGCCAGACCTCGGGCATCCTGGTCAAGGGCAGGCGGCCCATCCGGTCGCCGAGGCGCCCCGCGTCCACGCTCCGGATCTGGAGGCCCAGGAATACGGTGTCTTTGGGCAGTCCGGACTCCTCGACCGTCACCAGGATGTCGGTGGCAAAGAGTTCGGGGACCCTCTCGGCGCCGGTTCCCACCATGATCAGAAGGGTGAGGGGCAGGCGGTTGATCTCATTGCGGCTCAGGACCAGTACGGGACGCCGCCCCCGTTGCTCGTGACCCTGGGCGGGGTCGAGTTCGGCCCAGTAGATTTCGCCCTGCTCGGCCACCCTCAGTACTCCGGGGGAAGGCTGTCGGCATCCACCACTGCGAAGTCCGCAGACACTTCCCGAAGCAGGCTGCAATACGCCGGATCGGCGGCCGCGCGCTCCATGGACAGGTTCATCTCTTCCAGTCGGCGGCGGTGGAGATAATCCCGGATCGCCTCGTTGACCAGGTCTCCCATCCTGGAGAAACCCAGGCGTCGATAGTTGGCCTTCAGCCCCTGGTAGAGTTCCCCAGGCAAAGCCATGGTTGTTCGAACGTGTTCCACGACGCGACCTTTCGCATCCAGAATACCATCCTTGCGCGCATCTCATCAAGCATCTTTGAGCGCGCTGAATACGATGCCGCCACCCGGAGACGCGCCGTGGCGTTGCTGACCAGGTTCCCAGACGACCTCCGCCTGCCTCCCCCAGCCAACTCGGGCCTCTACGATCCCGACACAGCCCCGTTCAAGGAACTGCCCGAACTCAACGCCGCTCCCTTCTTCAGTGAGAACGTCGATAGGATGGGTGGACCAGGCCCCGGCAACGCGGGTTGCCCCTCACGAGGCAGAGCCGCGAGTGATGCGGAAACACCGCGCTCACAAACAGCCTGAGGAAACTGGTCCCCCCATACCAGGAAGCCTATAGGGGGGCGGACTCCTGACCGGTCCTGGGCACCGCCAGCAGGACCGGGAGCGATCATGGCGCCTGGAGGGCCTTCTTGAGGGACCGCGGAGGAGCCTCCACCCGGTGTTGCGAAACCGCCCCCACTCCTCCACCTGGCACACCGCACAGAGATTGGGATTTCCATGACCGAATCCAAGCCCGGTTTCCTTCAGCAGCTCCGCAGCCTTCCTCGCCCATTCTGGGTGGCCAACGTCATGGAGATCTTCGAGCGTCTCTCCTGGTACGGCTGGTTTACCGTCATGGCCCTGTACGTGACGGCTCCCCCGGAGAACGGGGGACTGGGCTTCTCGACTGAGGTGCGGGGCAACCTGCAGGGCATCGTGCCCTTCTTCCTCTACCTGTTGCCCGTCCTCACGGGGGCCCTGGCCGACCGGTTCGGCTTCAAGCGCATGTTCATCATCGCCTTCTCGGTGATGATCGTGGCCTACTACTCGCTGGGCCAGTTCACCTCGCTGCCCGGGTTCTTCCTGGCCTTCATGTTCGTGGCCGTGGGCGCGGCCATCTTCAAGCCCGTGGTGGTGGGCACCGTGGCCCGGGTGACCGACGACTCAAACTCCTCGCTGGGGTTCGGCATCTTCTACATGATGGTCAACGTCGGAGGCTTTGTCGGCCCCATCGTGGCCGGGGCAGTGCGCGGCTGGAGTTGGGACTACGTATTCATGGCCTGCTCGTTCTGGGCCGTGGTGAACCTGGTCATCGTGCTCACGCTGTACCAGGAGCCCCCGGCACCGGAGTCGCAGGGGCCCAGGTTGTCGGTCATGGAGACCGCCGTCCAGGTGCTGGGAAACCTCCGCTTCTTCCTGACCGTGGGGGCCATCCTGGTGGCCCTGATGGTGGCAGGGCTGGGCTGGGGATTCACCTGGTTCCACTGCGCGCTCTTCTGCCTCGTGTGGCTGGCTGCGAACGTGCTCTACGACCGCACCCTGCCCCGCCGGGAGGAGGCCCCCGAGAAGCTCCCCTGGTTCCGCCAGAGGCTCCATTGCAGCAACTGGCGCTTCGCCCTGTTCCTGCTGATCATGTCGGGCTTCTGGACGTCCTTCAACCAGATCTTCATCACCATGCCCGAGTACATCCGCGACTTTACCGACACCCGGCCCCTGATCCGCACCTTCGAGTCGGTCTTCGGGCCCAGCGATCCCCAGGACCCGACCCGGGGAATCGCCTCCAAGGTGGCCACGGTGAGCCAGGACGAGCGGGCAACAATCCACAGGTCCATGACCGCCCTCCTGGAGCACCAGGCCCAGGGGACCCTGACCCCCACCGTGCTGGACGAGACCGCCCGAATGCTCCTGGAGAGCAAGATCCGACTCCAGCCTGGTGAACTGCGGCAGATGGCGGCCACCCCGAACGGAGACGCAGAGACCCTGACCACCCAGGCCATCATCCAGGCCCGGCAGTTCAACCCCGAGTTCATCGTCAACATCGACGCCGGGGCCATCGTGCTCTTCCAGGTCCTGGTGTCCTTCCTGATGGCCCGCTTCCACCGGTTCACCACCATGATCGTGGGGATGATCGTGGCCGGCGTGGGGATCGGCCTGTCGGCCCTGGCTGGAGGCCAGGGGATGCTGGGAGAGGGAGGTTCGGTCTGGTTCGTGTGCGGCGGGCTCTTCATCTTCGCCATCGGCGAGATGATGGCCAGCCCCACCAGCCAGGAATACGTGGGGCGCATCGCCCCCGAAGACAAGAAGGCCCTCTACATGGGCTACTACTTCGTCGCGATCGCCCTGGGCAACCTGTTCGGTGGGATCCTGTCCGGCCAGCTCTACGGGAAGCTGGCGCGGGACCTCCAGAGGCCCGACCTGATGTGGATGTGCTTCGGGGTGCTCATGCTGGCTACGGCCCTGGCCTTCATCCTCTACAACCGCTACGTGCTGCCCCGGGAGGCCGCCGACAGCCTCACGGATTGAGGGCCGGAACCCGTCCCGTCGGCCTGGGGACCGGCGCAAGGGTCTCCGAGCCTGACCCCAAGCGCGTCCCGGATGCTTTGACGCCCGGTCCGCGAGTTCACCTGGAAGCCTTCCTCCGGTGCGGGGACTACAACCAGGGCGTGGTCCTCCTCCGAGTGCCCCGGGCCCCGCTGTCGAAGCCTCGGGCGATCTGGAACGCCCCCTCGGCCGACCTCGAGGGAATCGTCGACCCTCCAGCCAGAGCAGTCCAGGACCGGGTTCAGGGACGGACCTGACCTCGGTGTGTGGGGGGCGGCATCCGATGGCACGTTCTGGGCGAGCAGGTCGAGTCCGCTGGGCTCTCTCGTCGGGATGGCCCCGCGCAGGGGGAGGAACTGGATTTCCGGCTGGTTCATGTCGACCCTGAGGGATGCCCGCCCGCAGCCATCAACGCATCGGCTACGAGTGGACGACGACGGATTCACGTCCTCCCTCTGGTATACTCTTTGTAGATCCATTGTTGGAGGTTGCCCCGTGGAAGGTCGCATTGCCCGGTGGGGCCACAGCCTGGCCCTTCGCATCCCGCGCCTGGTGGCCCGCGAGCTGGGTCTGCGCGATGGCCAGCCGGTCGACTTCGAGATCCGGGACGGCGCTCTGAAGGTCCGGCCGCGCGCTTCTCCGGTCGTCACGCTGGACGCCCTCCTGGCGGGCGTGACGGACGAAAACCTGCACGCTGAGACCGAGTGGGGCGGGCCTGAGGGTCGGGAGGAATGGTGAACCGGGAAACCTTCGTTCCCGACCGGGGCGACCTGATCTGGCTCGACTTCCATCCCCAGGCGGGCCGGGAGCAGACCGGACGCCGACCTGGCCTGGTCCTCTCACCGGGAAGCTATAATGCCCGGGTTGGCCTGGCCTTGGTGTGCCCCGTCACCTCCCGCGTCAAGGGCTATCCCTTCGAGGTCCTCCTGCCTGAAGGCGCCGCCATCTGCGGGGCTGTCCTGGCCGACCACGTGCGCAGCGTCGACTGGAGACAGCGCCGGGCCGAACCCGTGGGGAAGGCCTCCCCAGACCTCCTGGAAGCTGTCACCCAACGGGTCGAGGCGCTCATCCGTCCCGAGGATAGGGCACGATGAGGTTTGGGGTCGGCCTCATCGTGCAGGAATCAGGTGGGTGGTGGGTATGGGCGGTCCCCGTGGGGGCCTTCGAGGACGCCCGGGTGGCCAGGGCCCTGGGCCAGGCGGTGAGGGTGTCGAGGCGAAGTGCAGGTCGATGCGCCGAACCTCCGGGGGCTCCAGGCAGATCCGACCGTCCCCTGGCGGGTCTCACCTGTCGGCCCTTGCCTCGGCGCCACCGCCTTCTACAAAGCCTTCGGGTTCGTCTCGCTGGAGGGCGTCAGCGAAGGGACCTTGCACGGAGATCCCACTGCCATGTTCCTTCCGATCAAGACGATCCTCCGCGCGCTGGACTCCGCGGAGAATACCGGGGGCTGACGACCGCCAGAGGGCGCCTCCCCCAGGTTGATGGGCATCCGGAATCGCGTGCGGTAGCACCCCGCTCTCATCCGCACGAAGGGTTTGACAGACCCCCTGGAGGAAGACTCCCGGCCAACTTTACGGCAGGACGAAGGTGGATCTGGACCCGGGAGGCCTCCGCGCCTTCAAGGCGAACGGGCAGCCCCCATGGAGAGTCGCTTTGTTCCTGGTCAAAGGGTCCTCAACGAGGCCGAGCCGGACCTGGGTCTGGGCCTGGTCGAGGAGGTGCCGGACGCCCGCACCGTGGTGGTCCGTTTCCCGGCCACCGCCCAGGTCCGCCGGTATCGGCTGCAATCCGCGCCGCTTCGACCGGTGCTGCTCCGGGCCGGCCAGGAGGCCGTGGCTCGGGACGGCCGTCGTTTCCGGATCGAGTCGGTCGAGGTCCGCGAGGGCTTGCGGACCTATCTCGGGGACGGGGAGGTGCTCTCGGAGAGCGACCTGGAGGACCGGATCCCCCTGGCGGACGCCCTGGACCGGTTGCGGGCGGGGCACCTGGGCTTCCCTGGAGACCTGGACCTGCGCCGGGAAGGATGGGAGATCCGCTCGGCCCTGCTGGCCACCCGGACGCGCGGGCTGGGCAGCGCCCGCGTGCGCCTGCTGGACCACCAGTTGGACCTGGCCCACCGGGTCTCGAGGATGGAGGCGCCGAGGGTCCTGCTGGCCGACGAGGTGGGCCTGGGCAAGACCATCGAGGCCGGGCTGATCTTCAGCGCCCTGCGGGCCTTGGGACGGGCCGGACGGGTGCTGATCGTGGTGCCCGAAAGCCTGGTCCACCAGTGGCTGGCCGAGATGGTCCGGCGCTTCCACGAGCTCTTCAGCGTGGTGGGGATGAGCGCCCTGGGCGAGGCGCGGGTCTTCAGCTCGGCCCGCCGGGTCCTGGTTCCGCTGGGCGCGCTGCAGGCGGGTCTGCTGGACGAAGCCTGCCGCCACCGCTGGGATCTGCTGATCGTGGACGAGGCCCACCACCTGCGCCTGGGGCAGCCTTCGTACGCCGCCATCGAGAAGCTGGCCGCGCGCTCTCGGGGCCTGCTGCTGCTGACCGGCACCCCGACCCGGGGCGGCCTGGAGAACGAGTTCGGCCTGCTGCACCTGGTCGACCCCGGCCGTTTCCCCGACCTGGACTCCCATCTCCGCGAGCGTCCCCAGTGGAAGGCCGCGGCCCAGGCCGCGCGCGACCTCCAGTCCTTGCAGGAGACCACCGACCCTGAGCACCGGGAATCGGTCCTGAGGGCCCTGGAACACCTCTACCCCCAGGACCGTTCCTTCCTGGAGGCCCTGGAGGACTTCCGCAGTGGACGGGAATCCGGCGTCCAGAGCCTGATCGAGGCCCTGATCGACCGTCACGGGCCGGGTCGGGTCCTCTTCCGCAACCGCCGCGAGCGCCTGGCGGGGCTCTTCCCGGGGCGGCACCTGCACCCGGTGCCCCTGCCCCGGACCAGCCCTGGCGAGGAGGACCCTCGCCTGGCCTGGCTCTGCGCTTTCCTGGATGCTCATCCCGAAGAGAAGGTCCTGCTGATCGCCCGGCGGGGGGCGACGGTGCTGGAGCTCCAGGAGAGCCTGAGGCTGCGTCGGGGGGCCCGGGCTGCCGTCTTCCACGAGGGCCTTCCCCTGGTGGAGAGGGATCGCCAGGCCGCCTGGTTCGCCGATCCGGAGGGGGCCCAGATCCTGCTGGCCAGCGAGATCGGCAGCGAGGGGCGCAACTTCCAGTTCGCCCACCACCTGGTCATGTGGGACATCCCCCTGCACCCGGATCTCATCGAGCAGCGGATCGGCCGCCTGGACCGGATCGGGCAGGAGAAGCCGGTCGAGATCCATGCGCTGTTCCGCGAAGGCTTGCCCGAGGAGAGGCTTTTCCGCTGGCACCACGAGGCTGTGGGTTCCTTTGTCGGCCCCGTGGAAGGCTCCGACGAGATCCTGCATGCCGTCGAGCCGCGCCAGAACCTGATGGGGCCCGGCTTTCCCGACTTCCTCGAGCGCACCCGTCGGCTGGTGCAGGAACATCGCGATCTGGCCCGCCAGAACGTGGACCTGCTGGTGGACCTCAACTCCTTCCGCGAAGCCGAGGGGCGCGCCCTGCGCGAGGAGATCGAGGCCACCGGGGCTGCCTCCCGGTTGGAGGAGTACCTGGGGATGGCCCTGGAGCGCTTCGGAGTCCAGGACGAGGAGACGGCCACCCCAGGGCTCTACCGGATTCGCCCCGGACAGATGATGTTCGTCGATTCCCTGCCCGGCCTGCGGGAGGACGGGATGCTGGCCACCTTCAGCCGGCACCAGGCCCTGGATCGGGAGGACCTGGAGTACCTGACGCCGGATCACCCCCTGGTAGACGGTGTGCTGTCGATGCTTCTGGACGGGGCCGAGGGCAGCGCCTCGGCCGTGCGCTGGCGGGGTGCCCCGGCCGCGGGGCTGGTGGTGCAGGGGCTCTTCCTCATGGAGGCCATCGGCCCGCCCCGACTGGAACTTCAGCGCTATCTGCCCCCGACTCCCCTGCTGGTCAGCGTGGACCTGGCGGGGCGGGCCTGGTCGGGTGGGCTCCCGGGCGCCCACGCCCTGGAGAGGCTGCAGGCTCCGACGGTGGGGGCCCTTTCGGCCCGTCTGGGCGACCGGTTGGAGGCCCTGGTCGAGAGGGCCGGCGCGCTGGCCGTCGAGCGGTCGCGAGCTTGGCGGGAGGCAGCCCTGGAGAAGGCCCGGCGGGCCTTGGGCCAGGAGCAGGCCCGCCTGGAGGAGCTGCATCGGGTCAACCCGGCCGTCCCGGCCGAGGAGGTCCAGGCCCACCGGGCCCGCGCCAGCGCGGTCCTGAAGGCCTTGAACCAGGCGGTTCCGCGGTTGGACAGCCTGCGTCTGGTGCTGCTGGAGCCTGGAACCTCCTGAGGGGTTGGTCTCAGCGCGCCAGTTGAGTCCGCAGCCAGCTCTTGAGGTCCCAGGAGGGGGCTCCGTCTCGGGCAGGGTAGACGAAGTTGGCGATCCGCCAGTGGCTGCCCGTCCGGCGCAGGTAGACCTTGACGGCCGGGACTTCACGGCCCGGGACCCGATAGGAGACGGCCACCGGCACCCAGGCCAGGTCGCCCTGGAGGCTGGCCCGGCCCACCGTCATGCTGGCGGCGTTCATCTGCCCGTTGATGAAGGGGTCGAAGTCCAACCAGGCTCTGTCCTGACCCGGCTGGTTGCCCGCGATCTCCACCAGCATCCCGCCCAGGTCGGCCTCGAAGCAGGCCATGTTCTGTTTGATGTGCTCGCGCAGGTTCACCATGCCGTCCCCCGAGTAGGGCTTGTAGAACTCCACCACCTGGTCCCGGGGCCCCTGGGCTCGGGCCGCGGTGGAGAGGCAGAAGAGGGCCAGCCCCAGCAGGGCCAGGATCGAACACGCACGATTCAGTCTCATCCGGAATCCTTCCGGGCCCTGCGGGCGGGGTCCTGCATGGGGGCTGGCGCGGTTTCCGCCATGATCATGAGGCATCTCCGCAGAATCCTGGCGGAAACCGGGGGCGAAGCCGGGCCTCAGGTCCCGGCGGGGGGGGGCTGGCCGTCTTCGGAGGCGGCCAGGGCCGGCGGTGGCCAGGGATCGGTGGCCAGCGCCGACATCCGGACGACGTCGCGATAGGAGCCGTCGACGTAGAACTCGTCGCGCAGCAGGCCCTCCTCGCGGAATCCGGCCTTCTCGAAGGTCCGCCGGGCACGGGGGTTGGAGGCCAGCACGTAGACGTAGACCTTGTGCAGGTTCAGTCGCCGGAAGGAGAAGTCCAGCAGCACCCGGCAGGCATCGGTTCCGTAGCCGCGTCCGCGGGCCTCGGGGTCACCCAGGAAGATGCGAAGTTCGGCGCTGCGATGGATGGGGTGCACCCCCCAAAGCCAGACGTTCCCGATGTAGCGCGAGTCCACTTCGGGGTAGACCGCGAAGACCACCGCGTCGTGACGACCGACCAGGCCCTCGTACCAGGCCCGGTGCTCCATGGGCGTCACCGGCAGGGCCCGGCCCAGTTGGGAGGCCGCCTCGGCCGTGTTGAGCCATTCCAGGTAGCGCGCGGACTCCGCCTCGGTAAAGGGGCGCAGGCTGACCAGCTTGCCTCGGTACATCGGGACCTCCTAGTCGGGATTCTGGGTGACTCTTCCCTCGGGGCGGTCGCCCGGCTGGCGGATGACCGTCATCGGATGGCGCAGCACGACCCACTTCCACCACAAGCGGAAGATGTCCCGGAAGGTGCGCACCACGTGCTTCAGGCCGCCGCCCTTGGCCGTGCCCTTGGTGCGAGGATGGAACACCACCTGGACTTCGCCGATGGTGCGGCCGGTGGCATGGGCCTTGATCAGCAGCTCCGGCGAAACGAACGAGCTGCGCGCCTCGATCTCGATGTCGTCGAAGAGGCTGCGGCGGTGGAACTGGACCGTCTGGTAGGCCTTCAGCTTGAGCGGAAAGAGAAGCCGGATCAGGGTCAGGTTCCCCAGGGTGAGGATCTTGCCATACAGGCTGTTGGCCGAGAGGTCCGAGCGGTAGCCGCTGACCGAGTCGAAGCGGTCCAGATGCGGCAGGATCTGGGCCAGGTCCTCGGTGTTGAAGAAGGCGTCGACCGTGTTGTTGAAGACGATCTCCTTGGTGGCGTGTCGGAAGCCCACCATCACGTTGGCGCCGTTGCCCAGGTTGCGGCCCAGATCGACGATCTTGAGCTGCGGGATCTCCCTGGCAAGTTCGTGGGCGATCTCCAGGGTGCGGTCCGTCGAGCCGTCGTCGACCAGGACGATCTCGAAGTCGTCGCTGACCGCGGACATGTCCCGGACCGACTTGTGGATGAACTCCTCCAGGAGCTCCTCCTCGTTGAGGGCGGGGACCACCATGGACAGGGAATACATCTTGCAGAACCTTCCTTCCTGAAGCCCGGGGTCCGGGCTGGAACCGGGGGCTTTACGCGGGGGGGATCTGGGAATCCTGCAAGGCACGGGACGCCTGGCCGCTTCCTCCCGGCCGGCTCCTGGTGGCGGATTCGGGTCCGCTTCGGTCGGTGGTCGGACAGGGGAGGAAGTGCCTGGGCGCAAGGGAAATCCCCCACTGGGGGGAATCGGTCCTGGTTTCTGGTGGCCTGATGGAAGAACCTTTTGACTCGAGACTGGAACTGGTGGTCCAGAGCGGCGGGGGTCACGGCGAGACGTTTCTCCTGGACCGTCCTCGAGTGGTTCTGGGAAGGCTGGACCCCGGCGACGAGCCGACTCCCGGAGTCATCGCCTTTCCCGACGCCACGGTTTCGCGGGTGCACGCCCACCTGGAGTGGGACGCCCGGCGCGCGCGCTACGTCCTGGAGCACCGCTCGCGCACCAACGCCACCGTGGTGAACGGGTTGCAGGTGACGGGAAGCCATGTCCTGGAGGTGGGCGACCAGGTCAAGCTGGGCAGCCTGGTCTGCCGCCTGCAGCACTGCACTCACGAAGGTCATCGCCCGCGTGCCGAGTTGGTGCGCTCGATCCAGAGCGGATTGTATCTGGTCTGTCTGGTCGGCCCTTCGGCCGGGGCGATCCTGCCACTGAACTATACCCACCTGGCCCTCCGCGAGAGCCTGCTGACCTCGGATGTTCCCGGCCTGTTCGTGCCGGGGGCCGGTGACGTCCAGGCCGACCTGTACTGGGACGGCGAGGGATTCACGGTTCATCCAGGGCCCTCGGGGCGTCCCTTGCGCCTGCTGACGTGCCGTCCGGGCCTGGTCCGGAAGATCGTCCTGAACGACCCCGAAGGGGTCCCGCTGCAGCCCGGCAGCCTCCTGGTCTGCGGTCAGGCGGTCCTGACCCCTGCCCGCGCCGAGCAGGCCGGGGTCTTGCGCGAGAGGGTCCTTGACAATTCGCCTCTGGAGCTTCTTCATCCCCTCCTGGGCAGCGTGGACCCCGAGGCCGATCCCTGCTGGAGGGGGGAGCAGGAGTACGTGCTGGAAGTCCTGTCCGGAGCGCGCCGGGGAACCCGGCTCTGGCTGGACCCGGATCGTCTTGAGGAGCCCGTCACCGTGGGCCCTGCGCCTGCGGACCTGGAGCTGCCCGACCAGCATGCGCCTCGCCTGGAACTCCGTTTCCACGAGGGTCAGGTCCTGGTCCTGAACGCCGATGCCACCATGTCCTTCACCCACAACTGGGAGCTGGTGACCCCGGGGGAGGAAGTCCGGGCCTTCAGCGGTGACCGCTTCAGCTTTGAAAGAACGGTCGTCAGCTTCGAGCACAAGCCGACCCAGGCCCGGGTGGACAGCCTGTCGCTGTATCTGGGCGACCTCGAGCTGCCTCTGGTCCGCGAGGTCAACAGCCTCGGCTACAACCCTCAGAGCGAGCTGCGGGTGGATGACCGGCGCCTGGCTCCCACCCACGGTTACGTGGAGGTCCGCTCCACCGGAGTCTTCTATCGTCACAAGGACCCCAAGAGCGAGGTCCTGGTCGGGGACCTGGTGGTCCGGGCCGGGCAGGAGGTGGAACTGGCCCTGGGGGACGTCCTGGAATTGTCCGAAGACCTGCGTCTTCGTCTGGACTCGCGCTGGCAGTTGGGCCGGCCCGGGGACCACGTCCGGATCGGCCCGACGTCGGGAGGGCGCTTGGAGGCTGCTGACGGCTCGGGTCCCGACGAGTTCGAGCCGGCCTGAGGATGGCATCGCTCCGCTCCTGGTGGCACAAACCCGCGGTCCTGTTGGAGGATTCCCGACCCGCGCCGCTGCCCTGCGACCGGATGGTGGGCGGCTTCCAGGTCGGCCAGACCCTGGGCGATGGAGGGACTGCCACCGTCTATGAGGCCCGGGGACCCGACGGGGCCGAAGCCGCGCTGAAGATTCCCCATCGGGGGCTGCTGGGGGATCCGGAGTTCGTGGCCGCCTTTCGACGCGAAGCGGAGCTGGGCGCCAGCCTGCGCCATCCCTCCATCGTGCGGGTCCACCTGGCCGGGGCCTACCGCCTTCCGGAGTTCCGCGAAATCCCTTTCTTCGCGATGGAGCGTCTGAGAGGCCGCGACCTGCGCGCTTGGTTGCGCCAGGAGGGCCGACTGGAACCCGGGCTGGCCCTGGCCATCGCCCGGGCCATCGCGGATGCCCTGGACTGGGCGCACCGACGCGGCGTGGTGCATCGGGATATCTCCCCGGGCAACATCTTCCTGACCTGCCAGAAGGCCGTGAAGGTGATGGATTTCGGGATCTCTGCGCTCGGTCACGAGCGGCGCCCGGGGGGAGGAGGCCCTGGGCGGGGGACTCCCGCCTACCTGGCCCCGGAGCGCTTGCGCGATTCCCACCTGGCCGACCCGCGGGTGGATCTGTACTCGTTGGGCTGCGTCCTCTACGAGATGCTGGCAGGCAGGCCTCCGTTCCAGGGCGAGCAGCCCGACCAGGTCCTGCGCCAGCATCTGGAGGCGCCGGTCCCGGCCCTCCCCGTCGAGGTCACGGTCCCCTGGAGGGCGAGCCGGCTGGTGGCCCGTCTGCTGGAGAAGGATCCGGAACGGCGCTGCGCGACGGCTCGGGAGGTGCTGGCGGAGCTGGCCGAACTGCTCTGACCTGCGGGGCCGGCAGGGAACCAAGGCCTTCTTGGGCAAGGAGGCCGGGCCATGCACAGACCCCTCTCGCTGGACGGACTTCCCTTCGCTGAGCATCCTGCCCTCTTCGGTGGCGACCGGGCCCCGGGCCTGGTCGCCGCGGACGACCTGAAGAAGGGGGTCTTGACGACCTGGTGGAGGGAGGGTGACAACGTCTCGATCCGCGAGGAGCCCTTCCGGCCTTTTCTGTGGCTCGCCGATCCGGTGCTTCTGGCAGGCTATCCCGGGGAGGTCGAGGTCGTCCCCCTGGAGGGGGAGGGTGAGTTCCGTCACCTGGTCCGGGTGCCCACCATGCCCGACCTGCGTGCCCTGAGCCGGCACATCGCCTCCACCGGTGGCCTCAGCCCCTCTCACCCCGACTCGCCGCAGATCTTCCTGGCGGATGCCGTCCACCAGTACCTGCTCGGCACGGGGCGGACCTTCTTCGGAGGCATGGCCTTCGGTGAGCTCCGCCGGATGCAGATCCACCTGGCGGCCGAGGTGCCCGAGGGGCTGGAGTACAGCCAGGCCGATCGGGACCCGATCCTGGCCCTGGCGCTGGCCGATTCGGACGGAAACCTGGAGCTTCTCTCGGCAGTTGAGCTGGGCGAGAAGGGGATGCTGGAGGCTCTCCTGCAGAGGGTGGAAGCCTTCGACCCGGACGTCCTGGAGGGCCACAACCTCTTCAAGGTCGTCCTGCCCTTCCTGGCCAGCCGGGCCCGGCATCACAAGCTGCGGCTGACGCTGGGCCGCGGGAGGGCCATCCCCCGTTCGCGCCAGTCCCGGATGCAGATCGCCGAACGGACGCTGGACTATCCGCGGTGGGACCTGTCGGGTCGAGAGCTGCTGGATACCTGGATTCTGGCCCAGATGCACGACGTGTCCAACCGCGAACTGGAGTCCACCGAACTGGCGGAGGTGGCCCGACTTCTCGGGGTCGCAGGGACCGACGAGACCCTGGGCGACTGGGAGCGCTCGCGGCTCTTCCAGCAGGATCGGTCGGCGGCCGAGCAGCGTCTTCTGGACGAGGTGGCCGAGCTGCGCCGGGTGGCCGACGTGCTGGTCTATCCCTATTTCCTGCAGTCCCAGATCTTCCCGTACTCCTACCAGAACGTGGTTCTGCGGGGGACCGCGACGCGGATCAACAGCCTCTTCCTGCGCGAGTACCTGCGCCGGGGGCGGGCCCTGCCGCCGCGTCCGGTGGTCAAGCCCTTCGCCGGGGGACTGACCGCCCAGGAACATGAGGGGCTGGCCCACGAGGTGCTGCACTGCGACGTCCAGTCCCTGTACCCGTCCTTGATGCTGACCTGGAAGGTTCGTCCGCAGGGCGATTCGCTGGGGATCTTCCTGGGCATGCTGGGGCGGTTGCGCGAGTTCCGCCTGCAGGCCCGCGGCCTGGAGCGTCAGGCGCAGGAACCCGAGGAAAGGCGCTTCTACGGGGCCCTGCAGAACACGTTCAAGATCCTCATCAACTCCTTCTACGGCTATCTGGGCTTCGCCCAGGGCAACTTCGCCGACTTCGAGGCCGCTGCCGAGGTGACCGCTCGGGGGCGCGAGCTGCTGACGCGCATGATCGATTGGCTCAAAGAGCACGGCGCACGCATCCTGGAGGTCGATACCGACGGGATCTACTTCGTTGCGCCGGGCGGGGAAGGAGCCCGCAGCGGGGAGGAGCTCGTGGAGGCCCTGAACTCCGAGCTTCCCGAGGGGATCCAGGTGGACCTGGACGGGCACTACCGATCCATGTACGTCCATCGGATGAAGAACTATGCCCTGCTGGACCTGGAGGGGCAGGTAACCCTGCGCGGGTCGGGCCTGCGCTCGAGAAGCCTCGAACCCTTCCTGCGTCAGACCCTGGAGGAGATGCTGACCTTGGCCTTGCAGGATCGCGCGGTCGAGATCCCGGCCCTCTTCGACCGGGTGGCCGCCGATCTTCGGGGTCGAAAGGTCCCTGTGAAGAATCTGGCCCGAACCGAGACGCTCTCGGAATCGCCCGAGAACTATGCCCGGAAGATCGAGGCGGGCTCGCGCAACCGCTCGGCCGCCTATGAGCTGGCCCTGGCCTCGAGGCGCGACCTGCGCGCCGGGGACACCGTGTCCTACTACATCACCGGAGACAAGGCCGGCGTCACGGCCTACGACAACTGCCGGCGTCTGACCGACCACGACCCGACGCATCCCGACGAGAACCCGGCCTACTATCTGCGCAAGCTGCGCGATCTCTACAAGAAGTTCGCCCCGGGCCTGGGGCTGCCGGACTGGAAGCCGCCTTCCTAGGAAGGCGGCCGGAAACCCCTCGGTCGCCTCGTCGGGTCCGCCAGGGGCCTCTCAGCGGCTGTCGCGCAGCTTGTAGCGCTGCAGCCGGCCGGTCACCGTCCGGGGCAGCTCGGGGACGAACTCCAGCCAGCGGATCTGCCGGCAGGGAGATTGCTCGGCGTTGACTCGAGCCCGGAGGGCCTCGGAGAGGTCCCGGGAGGGGTCCAGGTGGGAAGGGATCACCACGAAGGCCCGCAGGCGGGTCAGGCCCTGCTCATCTGCGCTGCCGATCACGGCGGCCTCCAGGACTTCGGGCAGGGCCAGCAGGTTCTGCTCGATCTCGACGGGCGAGACCAGCATCCCGGCCACCCGGATCATGTCGTCCGAGCGTCCGGCATGGAAGAGGAATCCCTCGCCGTCCTGGGTGCACTTGTCGCCGGTGACCAGCCATGAACCCAGCATGGTGCGGGCCGTCTTGCGGTGCTGGTTCCAGAAGCAGGGCGAGGTGGAGTCTCCGCGGACCAGCAGGGTGCCCAGCTCACCCGGGGCCACCTCCCGCCCCTGATCGTCCTCCAGGCGGATGCTGTAGCCCGGGACGGGTTGGCCGAAGGAGCCGGGTCGGACCTGGCCGGGCCGGTTGCTGACGAAGACGTGCAGGGCCTCCGACGAGCTCAGGCCGTCCAGGATCTGCAGCCCGAACCTCTCCTGGAAGCGGGTCAGCAGCCCTGGGGGCAGGGGCTCCCCAGCCGAGAGGCACAAGCGCAGGGAGGAAAGGTCCGCCGAGGCTCCTCCCTCGACGGCCTGAAGGAGGTCCCGGTAGAGGGGAGGGGAGCCGAAGAGCAGCGTGGGCCGATGCGCGCGGCAGGTCTCGAGGATTCCCGAGGCTTCCGGGATCCGGGGCAGGAGGATGCTGCGGGCCCCCGACCACAGAGGGAAGAAGAGGCTGTTGCCCAGGCCGTAGGCCATGAACATCCGGGGAAGCGACAGGATCACGTCCTGCTCGGTCAACTGCAGGATCGAGCGGGCAAAGGCTTCACAGCAGTAGAGCGGGTCGTGGTGCAGGTGCACGGCCGCCTTGGGAAAACCGGTAGCCCCCGAGGAGTAGATCCAGAAAGCGGCATCGTCCAGAGTGGTCGCCGCCGCCTGAAGCTCGGGAGAGGCATCCATCAACCCGTCCTCCAGGGAGGGGTAGCGACCTTCCGGGCAGGGGCCGGAAACCAGGACGTGCTCCAGCCAGGGACTCTCCGAGAGGATGCCCCCCAATTCCGCCAGCAGGTCGGCATCGACGACCATCACCCGGATCCGCGAATCCCGAAGCAGGTAGCGGAACTCGTAGGGGCGGAGCATTCCATGGAAGGGTACGGGGACGGCCCCCATCCGGATGGCGCCCAGGAACAGGGCGGCGAAGCTCGGCGAGTCGGCCAGATACAGGCCAACCCTCTGCTCGACCTGCAGGCCCAGACCGGCCAGGAGGTTTCCCGCCCGATTCACCATGTCGTCCAGCTCGCCGAAGGTGACGACCCGATCCTTGCACACGAAGACCACCCGGTCCGCCCAGCCGGCTTCCAGGGCTTTCTTCAACAGGTGGTCCGCCAGGTTGAAGTCTCGAGGAAGAGCCAGATCGATCCCCGGGGAGTCGCCGGAGACCCGGCAGCCGTTGGAGGGCGGGGGGGAGGGCGAGAGGGAGGAACTCACCGGGACGCGCCAGGGCCTGGAACCCCCTGCCCCTGGGCCAGGGAGGGAACGTGGAGCAGGGCCATGTTGACCAGGACCTCATATTCCAACAGGATACGGGTGACTTCTTCGTGCAGCTCGTCCGAGAGCTTGGGCTCCAGATCCCGCAGCAGACCGGTGATCTTTGCCTCCTGCTCGAGGATCTCGTGGGCGCGGATCACCCCGTCCGCCAGGTACTGTTGCCAGCCCGGGTTCTCGTCGAGGAATTCGTCGCGGTGCAGTGCCAGGATCTGGCCGTCAAACCAGCCCTCTCTGGGCATCGGTCTTGTCCCTCTCTCAGGGGGGTTCGGCCATCCCGGCCGGTTTAGTAGCGCCATTTCTCCGGTCTGTCTGCAGTTCCTTTGCCCCCTGTCGGTCTGCGCGGATCCGGTCGGCAGCCGGTTTCAGCGAGGGGTCCAGCTCCACGGCGCGTTCCAGGGCTCTTTCGGCCTGCAGGTCGCGCTGCAGGAGAAGGAGGCTCTCGGCTGTCCCCAACAGGAGCCGCG
>Ga0334884_1000881_pt1 | contig 50587 bp, 36 predicted proteins | sample GraSluR1_MG_7_FD_207215 | JGI IMG/M metagenome (GOLD analysis project Ga0334884, IMG submission 207215) | Sludge microbial communities from methane-producing bioreactor in Wageningen University, Netherlands - Granular Sludge_12_05 R1 | ecosystem: Engineered > Bioreactor > Anaerobic >... | reverse complement strand
CATACTCCTCGCTTACAGCTAAATAATCTTTTACCGAATAGGGTGAATTTACTGAGTTCACCTCTCCAATGGGATGAATGGGCATTAGCCAAATCACATTAACTCCCAACGCTTTTATCTCATCCAACCTGTTAATAACACCTTGCAAATCGCCACTTGAACTGAATGCTCTTAAATTTACCTCGTACATCACAATGTCGTCAACGGATGGGATATCCTCGAAAGGAGTACCGTATTGTGTGTAGGATTCATTGTCGTCATCATCCTGTATAAAAGTATCATCCTTTTCTTTGCAGGAGACTTGAAAAAAAAGAATGATTAAGAAAAGGCTAAATCGGCTCAAAAATTTCATGACTGAACATTTTTTATAATTACACATTTCACGACTAATCAATTATCTACGTGTGAGTATGAGTTAAAATTAACTAACCACTTAATGACTCTAAGGCTATTTTTATAGCTTCAATATTGCTTTGCCTTTCAAACGAAAAGGTTTTATCGGTATGATTACAATGCTCAAATAGTAGCAAAGCCTTTTCTAGGTAAACCTTTCTATCTGCAAGAGTTACATTCATTCCAAAAACAGTCAATATATTTGCCAGCACCTCAAGGTTTTTGAGGTTTATCCCCTTGAATTGGGAGATATAATCTATAGAATCGATCTCATTAAGCGATAAATAATCATTAAGGTTAAAATCCAGTTGGCTGGAAAGCATCTCTTTTACCTCCTCAAACTGTTTTTCTAGCTGAATGGCAGAGTTATCCTTACTTCCTCTAAGTCTATTTAGGATTGCTCTGAGCACAGTTCCAATTTTCTCAATTTCCCTTAACAGATAGTCTTTTTGCTCCATATTGTTTCTATTTTTTCTCAATTAAGATATGCTACATTTCCATGTCCACTATTTATCTCCAAAAAATCTTTTTACCTCCGATTCAAAAGCTCTATCTACTGCTTTCCCATCGCGGGTTTTGGCTAAACCACCTCCTGCTGTTTCCTTATAATCGTGATGCAGTTTATCGCCTACCTCCTTCATGGTTAACACCACTTCGTCGGGCGATACGAACGATTTAACCCCACTAAGTGCCATTAGAGAAGCGCTAATAGCCACCGATGCAAAAACACCGTTACGTTTAACACAAGGCACCTCAACCAAACCAGCAACAGGATCGCAAATTAGTCCCAATGAATTTTTAATGGCTAAAATAAATGCCTGAACAATTTCTTGCGGATTGCCATCCTGAAGATAGGTCAGAGCTGCAGCAGCCATAGCTGCACCAACGCCAATCTCTGCCTGACAGCCATAATCTGCCCCTGCTGTGGTAACATCATTAAAGAGTATCATCCCAAGAAATCCAGAAACTAAAATTGATTCGAGAACCTTTTTCCTCTCGGGTTTTTCAATTTCTGAATAAGCCTGAATAACACCTGGCAGAATGCCGCACGAACCAGCCGTTGGGCATGCAACAATAACTCCACACTTGGCATTCACCTCATTCACAGCCACTGCATAAGCCGTTGCTCTGCCATAGATATTGTCAAATAGGGTACTTTTTCGCACATACTTATTGATCCGCAAAGCATCTTTTCCGGTTAATTTTAGCAGCGATAACTCCTTGCTCTTAACTCCCTTCTTTACTGATGCTTTCATTACCCGCCAGTATTCTGCAACCCTTAGCATTGTATCCTCAGCATTGCTTCCCTGAAGATTTGACTCCACTTCAAGCACAACATCAATCAACTTCTTATTCTCTTTCTTCAGGTATTGGTTTAGCTCCTCGAAGGAGTTGAAAGGTATTATATATTTTGGGTTGGCATTTTTCGAAATGCTAACGATGGCTGGAATGAGCTCTGGATCATCCAATTTTTTTGCTTCAAGAGGGTTAACAATGCTCCCATTGTGGTAGTAAAATTCCTCTTTACCGGTTAAAGGTGTACTAAGGCGATTAATCAGATATCTCACCTCAACATTCCCTCCTCCAATGGAGAAACCCGTTATGGAGTATGAATCGGTTTCGGTTTCAACAAGGATCTCGGCTATGTTATTGTTATTCTCATTCTTATACTTCAACTCCTCATCGGATAAGCCTTTCTTGTAGCCAGAAAATGATGCAGAAAAATCGCCAAAATCAATTCCATGCTCATTTAAAAAAACCGGATCACCATGCTGAATCATTTGCGGATGATCAGGAGCAAGTCCTTGCAAACCACCTCCAATAGCCGATGGCGTGTAGTGACCTGGACCAGTATCCCGGAACGAAGCCAATAGCTTAACGCCAATTGATATAACCTTTGTTTTATCGAACTTTGATTTTGCGATGATAATATTTCGTGCTATTTGCCCAATTTTATTTGCTCCCGCAGTATGCGAACTGGATGGGCCAACCATGGAAGGTCCAACAATATCGAATACGCTCATGGGCTTAATATATCGATGTAGATATCGTTCAAAATCGTCGTGTAGCGATTCTATTTCCTTGTTTTTGATCACCCCTTCTATAGCGCAGTTGACAATGTACAGAGATTTTACCTTTTTGTCGCGACCCTTTATGTACCATAACTCCATGTAAACAGGAAAGATGTTATGCTTCTGAAAGGTTTCTATCACGTTATTAATCACTGTACTTTTTGCCGAATTAATGCTTTTGATCGTAATTGAAGTTCTGTTTTTGGATGCTTCTGTTTGGAATATGAATCCCTTGCAATTGTTCTTCATTTCAGAAATACTCTCATTTATCTCGGGCAAACTAACCTTAGCATGGGTAACAGATGTAATATCGTTGTAGAATACAGTTATCATATAGTTTTTATCCCTATTGCTAATGACACGATACAAAGTATAGGGCTGATACTTGAAAGGTGTAAGCGACGATAGTGTATCCTCAAGTTTTGTGTGATCGAAATCATGTAAGATGCATTCTTCCAACTCTTCCTTATGTCGAAAGAATTTCTCAGTTTGACCTTTTTCAATTCTTTCTTCAATGGTTTTCAAACAGTAACCAATCTCAGCTTTGCTAAAGCAACCTTCAATTGAAATACTGTTGGACATGTAAGTTTCTCTATTCATATATGATTTTATTTCAAGGATAGCTATTGTAAGTTTGTTTATGCTTAAAACATTCACAAACAAAGATACCACAAAAACACAACCCCTTAACAAAACGTTTTTTTATAATGCTAGTATTATTTCCCTTAGCTTACCATCAAATTGCTTTACTATATCATTTTAAAGATGATGCAAATAGGTAGAATGACTTTACTTTAAATTTTCAGGCAATAGTTTTTTTCATAAATTTGGGTAATCTTTTCTTTTATAAAGGTTAAATCAAACGATCACCTAAAAGACTATCCATGAACTATTCTCCACAAAAAAACAGATATTCAAGCATGATTTACAACCGATGTGGTGCCAGTGGGTTGTTGATTCCTGCTATATCGCTGGGTCTGTGGCACAACTTTGGTGGTGTTGACAATTTTGAAAACTATCGGAACATTATCATAAAAGCATTTGATGCTGGCATTACCCATTTTGATTTAGCCAATAATTATGGACCTCCTCCCGGTTCGGCAGAAGAGAATTTTGGTCATATTCTTAAAAGCGATTTGGCAGGTTATCGCGATGAGCTTATTATTTCAACTAAGGCAGGATACTTCATGTGGGACGGTCCTTATGGCGATTGGGGTTCGAGAAAATACCTCATTGCCAGCCTTGATCAAAGCCTAAAAAGAATAGGGATCGACTATGTAGATATCTTCTATTCACACCGCTACGATCCTAACACTCCTCTTGAAGAAACCATGGGTGCGCTTGATTTTGCGGTAAGGCAAGGAAAAGCTTTATATGTCGGTATCTCTAACTACCCTGCTGAGGCCACAAAAAGGGCTTCAGAAATCCTTCGAAAGTTGGGAACACCCTGCCTTATACACCAACCCAGATATTCCATGTTTGATCGATGGGTAGAGGAAGAACTACTCGATATACTTGACGAGGAGGGTATTGGCTGTATAGTTTTTTCACCTCTAGCTCAGGGTTTGCTTACCAACCGTTACCTACAGGGCATACCATCCGATTCGCGTGCTGCCAAACCACATGGATTTCTAAAAAAAGAGCAGATAACAGCAGAAATCCTAAAAAAAATTGAAAAACTTAATGAAATTGCAAAAACTCGTGAACAGTCGCTTGCACAAATGGCAATTGCCTGGTTGTTGAAAGATAAACGGGTAACGTCTGTACTCGTTGGAGCAAGTTCCTCTGAACAATTATCCATAAACCTAAAATCGATACAAAATATCTTTTTTACAGAGGATGAATTAGAAATAATTGATAAAACATTAAAGATGGAGTAAATGAGTTTAGCCTGATTAATTCATAAACTTTGTGTTTTCTTTGTGCCTTAGTGACTTAGTGGCAAGTATTTTTTCGCCACAAAGACACAAAGACACTAATTTTCACTAAGATGTAATTATTTATGAATTAATCAGGTTAGAAAAAAACTTCATTAAAAAAAGTTATTATTGGTATTGGCAAAATAAAGATTGTGCTTAATTTTATGCGAATTTTTTAATCGTAACAATTTACAATGCGGGAGTAGCTCAGTGGTAGAGCATTAGCTTCCCAAGCTAAGGGTCGCGGGTTCGATCCCCGTTTCCCGCTCAAAAAAAGGTCATTCGAAAGAATGATCTTTTTCATTGAATTCAGTTTCAACTTCAATCATCTTTTCTCCTTTCTAATTTAAGCCTATTAATCAAAAAGCATTTCCGATTGTTGTACCTTTACAAACAAAAAAAAAAGTATGAAAGTTCACTCCTTCAATATCTGCAACTTTAAGGTTGATGGTGGTGCAATGTTTGGCGTTGTTCCAAAAATACTGTGGAATAGGGTTTACCCTGCCGATGCAGAAAATCTTATACCCCTTTCATTACGCTCGCTTGTGATTGAAACCGATGATAGAATTGTTTTGATCGACAATGGCTTTGGTGATAAGCAGAGTGAAAAGTTTTTAAGTTACTTTAGTATTTTCGGTGGTGAAGGGTTAAATGAAGGGATAAATAAACTGGGGTACAAACCAGAGAATATAACCGATATTATTTTGACTCATATGCACTATGACCACTGCGGAGGCAGCATTAAGCGAAATTTTCAGGGCAAATTTGAGCTAACCTTTCCTAATGCTACAATTCACATTGGCAAAAAGCAATGGGAATCGGCATTAAATCCTAACGTGCGTGAAGCCGATTCATTTTTAAAGGAGAACATAGTTCCCATTGAAGAGCTGGGAGCACTTAATCTTATTGATAAAGAGGGCTTCTTTTTGCCAGGTATTGAACTTCGAATTTTTAATGGTCACACAAAAGGGCAAATCATACCTCTTATTCATCTTCCAAATGGAAAAGTTATGGTGTATGCTGCTGACCTATTTCCTTCAACTGCACATATTCATCTGGCATGGAACATGAGCTATGATGTTGAACCACTTGTAACCATGAAGGAAAAGGAAGTGTTTCTGAACGAAGCATTAGAGAAAAACTATATCCTATTTTACCAGCACGATTACCACAATGAGTGCAGTCTGCTGCAGCAAACCCCAAAGGGTATCCGTGCAGGCCAAAAACTCACGCTAGCCGATGCTTTAAAATAGCCCTTTGAAAAGTTCCAGAATATAGGCAATAAATGGAGCAAAGCATCCAAGAAAAAGGATGATTGAAACAACGGTATCTATTAGTACTATCCTTGATATCATTTCGCCCTTCAATTTAACAAGAAGGGAAAACATAATTCTCAGCAGAAGTTGAAGGGCAAAAAACGAAAAAACTCTAATCCCATGGGGATTGTACGTTAATGATTGGTAGAAATTCCCTCTAATAATTTCAGAAAAACTAGATGATAACCCTTTGCTTGGAGGAACTATTCCGGTTGTTTCTGTAAGCATGGCAGGAATTGGATGGGTATCAGCATAAAAGATTAATGAATAGACAAAGATTATGGCTATTATGAATGAAAAAATCAGGTTGACGATATGGTACGATATCGCTAAATCTTTTATTTTCATAAATCTAATGAAATAACCTTTTTTATGCTGATGCATCTTTTAGAAACATCTTACCAAACTTAAACCCATGATGAACATGGTAAACCTTGTTTGCTGGCATCTCGATACTGATTTCAGTATCGGTGTAGTCAATGGTAACATATCTCGAACCTTTAAATAGCTTATCGAACTTCATGTCAGATTCAAACCTATATCGACCCGGATTGTCTTCAATAACAGAATAGCGGTTAATCAGAAAAAAGTCTTTAACCCTTTCAGGATCAACCTCTCCATTGTGCTTTACGATCATCAACTTGGCTTTGTAATTATTCACAATCACTCCCGGCCAAATAATTGCATAAAAGTAGAATGTAAACAAAATCCCAGTGAAATGTTGGACCAGAGAAATTTTGTTGATATAAAATATGAAGTAAACGACAAGGTGTAAAAAAAATAAAAGGATAAGGCTTCCAGCGCTAAGAACTAACCAGGATAATGCTGCCGACTTGAAGGCAGTTTTTGATTTAAAGGATATTTCCATCGATTAAGAATGCTAGTTATTGCTATTCTCAATCTCCTTCTCAATCTCAGCTTTCTCAATTTCAAGATCCTTAAGCCTGTTAACCAAACTATCAAGTTTAGCGCTAGAATGATCTGTTTCCTCGATCTCTTTTTTTATGGCTTCTTTTATGCTTTTCTCAAAAAGTTCAAATTTCTCCGGATCATCAATGGCTTTTTTCGCAATGACTGTTGCTCCGCTGAATATCATAAGCCATGCTGCTGCTAAAAGAACTGCAAGAATGGAAATAATAAGTGATGCTATACCAAGCCCTTTAGAACCTTCGCTTCTCGAAGCTTGAACAATGGAAATAATGCTAAAAATAATGGCCAATATACCAGGAATAAAAGCCACGACTCCTACGCAGGGAATAAAAGCCACAATAAGAGATATAACTCCTAATACAATGCCTATTATGCCCATTACTTGTCCTTCGGTTGATGTTTTTTCTGGTTCCATATCGATATAGTTTACTGTTAATTAAAGACGAAAGTAAAATTTTTTTGCTGCATTACTGTAAAACTTTATTTGTTAAAATTTCCAACAGATCTTCTTCAAGGGTTTTGTTTGGCAATTCAATTATCCTGCCTATTTCAACATCATTTTGAAAAATAATAAAAGTGGGTACATAATCAACGTAACCCTCCATGATGCCCACTTCGGGGGCTACCTTTTGTCTGTTTACTCCAATAATTTCTAACCGTTCAACAGGAAAATCTATTTCATTTAGGATTTTTATAAAGCGGGGTACCTCGCGACGGCTGTCGCTGCACCATGTACCCAACACAATCCTAATAGCAATACCATCTACCAAAGATTTAAGGTTATCGACTACTGTTTTTTCAGGAGTATACTCATTGAAGGTAGGAGTAAACCAAGTATTAAATGAATCTTCATGAAAAAAATCAATTGTACCATAGCCATAGAGAATTTCCTGCTGTGCACTCTCATCGAAAACGATTTGGTTCAATGATTGCCCAAAAACAGCATATGATGAGAAGAAAATGGAAAGAAAAAAGATTCGAAAATTCATATGGATAATTTCCCATAAATGTACAAAAAATTCTTGCTAATCTTTATTGGGATAGCTTTCAAATAATCTAATTTGTATGTTCAGTGGTAAAATTCGTTATCTTTGAAATGCATATATTACAAAAATTAGCAAACATGCCAACTGCATTCCTTACCCGTCGCGAACGATTTTCTGCTGCTCATAGGCTATTCAAACCTGAACTCGATAATATTGAGAACGAAGCACTTTATGGGCAATGCTCATCCCCCAATTGGCACGGACATAACTACGAGTTGTTTGTCACGGTTAAAGGACCTGTAGATTCTGAAAAGGGTTATGTAATAAACCTTAAGCAGCTGAGCAATCTCATTCGTGAGCTGGTTATCGAAAAAGTTGACCACAAGAATCTTAATATTGACGTTGATTTCATGACTGGAGTCCTTAGCACAACAGAAAATCTTACCATAGCCATATGGAAGATTCTTGAAAAGCCAATAGGTGAACTGGGTGCCCAGTTACACAGGGTAAGGATTCGGGAAACCGAAAACAATGTTGTTGATTATTACGGTTGAACCAACTTAACCCTCGTATCTATCTTTTTCTGGCAATCTCAGCAATATCCTTTATCGCTTCAATGGCTGCATCAACATGCTCGTCGGTGTTGAAAACTCCAAGGCTAAGCCTGACGGATCCGTGAATTTTATCAGTTCCGATTTGCTGATGTACCTTAGGGGCACAATGCAAGCCTGTTCTACAGGCTATGTTGTAGTCAACATCTAAAATGGTGCCCACATCGCCCGAATCCATGCCATTTACATTTAGGCTTAATACAGGGTTTCTTGGTCCATTTCCATTGGCGCAGTAGGTTGTTACATTCTCAATTTTTTGAATCCCGTTCCTTAATTTTTCCCAAAGCGCCATTTCCTTTTTGTGCAAATTATCAATCCCCTGCTCAAGAACCCAGGTAACCCCGGCTTTTAGTCCAGCCACTCCAACAAGATTTAGGGTACCGCACTCCAATCGGTAAGGAAATTCCTGAAGGTGAGTTTCAACTGCCGATCGAACACCAGTCCCACCAAAGCGAGTATATCGAACCGGTACATCTTCCATAACATATGAACCACCTATACCTGTTGGACCCATTAGACATTTATGCCCGGTGAAAACGTAAACATCTATTCCCATTGCCTTCATATCGACATTTATGGCTCCAGCACCCTGACTTCCATCAACCACGAAGATAACGCCTGCATCCTTGCATACCTTACCAATTTCAGCCAAGGGCTGAACGGTTCCAATCACATTGGAGCAATGGTTTACAACCACCATTTTTGTATTCTTCTTAATGGCCTTCCTAATATCATCAGGATGAACGTAACCATTGGCATCGAAGGAGATATGATCAACCTCAACAATACCATCCAGGGTTAAATGGTACAAAGGACGAAGAACTGAGTTGTGCTCCAGATTTGTGGTAATCACATGATCGCCCTTAACGGCCAGTCCCTGTAAAACCATATTTAGCGAATCGCTTGCATTGTAACTAAAGGTTAGCCTATTGGGATCATCGCCATTGAAAAGCTGCGTAAGCAGCTTACGGGTATTAAAGACCACCTCCTCTGTTTCAACGGCAGCATCAAATCCCGAACGACCGGGGTTTACCCCATGAGTACGATAAAAGCTACACATGTAATCGTATACAATATCAGGCTTTGGGAAAGAAGTGGCAGAATTATCAAGGTATATTAACTGGCTCATAGTATTAGTTTTTTTCTGATTATTGTTTCTATTTATTGGTTAATCTAAATCACTATTGCATCTGCCACAATCTCAGCGATAGTTTTTATTTCAACCCCAAGCTTAAAGTAGAAATTAATCTGACTAAGCTGATCAACGCAGTTGTGGCAAGGTGTTACAACTATTTTTGCACCGGTTTTTCGAATCTGATCTGCCTTAATCTCTGCTATTTTCATCCTGCGCTCGTTATACTCACTCATGGCAAGCTGACCCCCGCCTCCTCCACAGCAATAATTATCGGTGCCATGGGGTGTCATTTCAACAAAGTTCATAACCGCTTCTTTAAGGATGTAACGCTGCTCTTCAATGATGCCTCCGCTGCGTACCAGGTTACAGGGATCGTGTAAAGTCACTGTTTTCGTATTTCTGGTTTTATCAAGTGTAATTCTACCTTCTTTGATATACTCTGCAATAAACTCCACGGAAGTAAGCACGTCGAAAGGAAAAGGTTGCTGCAAATAGTTTGGGGCCTCCCAACGGAAAGCTCGGGAACCGTGTCCACATTCTGCCAACACGCAGCGCTCCGCGTTTAGGGTTTGCATTTCATCGGTAAGCCTTTGAGCGATTTGCATTGCCTCTTCGTGATTTCCAGAAAAGTATGCATAATTGGTTACATCGTACATCTTTGTTGAAAGGGACCATGATTCCTTAGCTGCATAGAATATTTTTGCCATTGCTGAAATGGAAAGCGGGAAGAACTTTGGTTCGCGTGGATTCAGGGTGTAAAGGATCTTCTTATTGGGCTGATTTAAAGGAATTGAAGCGCTGGGATCGTTTACCTCATCCTGCAATTCCTCTTCAAGCCATTGAAGAGTATCGACAAACTCCTCGGTGGCAATTCCCATATTGTTTCCTGTGTTGATTGCAGCATTAACTGTCGATTGTAATGTTTCAGGAACATAACCCATACTTGCCAGCATGCTTCTACCCGTTCGCACAATGTAGTCAATGTCAACCCCAATGGAGCAATGGGTTGTACAACGTCCGCAAATGGTGCAAGCCCCAAAAAGCAGGTCGACCATCTCTTCGACAGTCTTTTCGTTGAGCTCACGAGCACTTACCAACTTTGGGAGCAACTTGCCAACGAAGGTATGGTATCGTCTGTAAATCGAAGAAATCAACTCAACCTTTCGGGCTGGAATCAACTTTTCGTCTCCTATGGTTTTATAGTACATACAGCTTTCAGCACAAAGCCCACAATGAACACAGCTATTTAAATGGGTAAGCAGTTTACCATCTATTCGTTCACGAAGAACTTCAAGTCCTTTCTCAAAATTACCATTCTTAACGCTACTCATCGCTATGCTGGTTTATGTTTTGTGGGAGGCCATACTCCCCTCCAACCGTAGAAGAAACCCAAGTGATATCGGGCTGCAAAAAAATAAATTGCATGCTTAAGCTTGCCTATTGGCAAGTATAAAAGTAAAGCTGTAGAAGTTATGAAGTAAACTGCTTCAATACTAATACCCCATAAAGCAAATGCTGATACTGCCTGAAAAATAGTTACCAAGAAATTCGAAATATAGTCATCAATATTTGAGAGGTTCCGGAGTTTTTTGATTACGATTCTTTTAACTAAAATCCCAAACCCACTAATGCTTGAGATGGCAAGCATTAACGCAATAACTTTATTTAAAGTTGCATGAAAACTTACATTGAAAAGAATAAGAAAAAAAAGGGCAATACTTAAAAAAGTTCCTAAATGATAAATTATACCAGCGGTATAGGTAGGCAAATGAAGAAAGGCTGACTCCTTTTTTGTTGGATTCATGGCACCTGTAAAGGAGTACCTGATTGCAAGTTTCGTATTGCCTGCTTTATGAGAAAAGTCTTTGGGGTTTCCCAAGCGAATCAGTCTTGCTAGATGATAAGATGAGCTAATAAGACAAATTGCCAAAGAAGCTAATGAAACAATTTTGTACCAAACCATATTGAATATTGAACAAGTAATAATGATTAACGATTTTCGAATTTTTTTAATACTAAACTGAAACTTAACATCTTAAATCATAAATCGTTAATCGATATTCGTCATTAAAAATCTAAACGCATCCATCCGGCTTCGGCAACCCCGCTACTCTACACGCTCCTCGTGCAGGTCCCAATGGGAAAAGCTCGAAAATCTCCTTTAACTTCAATCCAGTTTCTTTACAGATGGTTCTTACCATAGGTGCCATGCCCTTCTCTTCCCAGTTGCTGCGGATAATCTTAACGATTGCCCAATGTTTATCGGTCATCTCCTCTATGCCATCGTAACGGGCAATTAGCGTTGCCACCTCTTGGTTCCATATGTGCGGGTCTTGGAGAAAGCCATCTCCATCCACTTCGAATACTCTACCTTCAATTTCTAATGTTGCCATTTGTTTTTTCTGTTATTGAGTTATTGAGTTATTGGGTTCACTTCGACCCCCGAAGCCCCGATGCTTCGGGGCGGGGTTCAGTGTGACAATTGGGTTATTAGGTTATTAAGGTTAAAGGAATTAATCATCAAGGTGTGGTGTTTGAAAATTTAAAATGAATTTATCAATTGAAACTAATGAAGTCGAACTTATCAATTATTTCATCAACGCTTGAGGCTGTATCCGGAAGGACGAAATCGGGGCAAAAGCCAATTTCATTTTTTACAATAAACCGTTTGCAAAGATGCCATTCACTATTAGTGCCAGTGCAGAAAAGGGTTTTATACCGTTCAAGTTCGTGCTGTGATACTTCAATTTTACCATTTACCAGCTGGCAATTCTTGTAGTTTGGACAAAAAGGGTCTTCCATACCATTTTTTGTTGAATAGGCAATGATAGGAAAATATTTGGATACTTCAATGCGAAAAAACTAAAAAAAGCAAGTGTTTTAGAATATGAACCTACTCGTATCGTAACGATTCCACAGGATTTTTTCGCATGGTTGTAAAAACCTTTATGCTAATCAGGGCGTACGAAAGTACTAATATCAAAGCGATTGGGAAAGCCAAACTAATGGTAGAAATTGGTACGTGTACCGGCCAAAGACTTCCGAGCAACATAGATGAAAGATAGTAACCTCCAACACCTCCCGTTAAGGTAGATAATCCAACAATAATTAGGAATGGTTTGCTGATAAGCGCATTAACCCCCATATGCGATGATCCCAGCACCGTTCGTACACCAATTTCCTTTGTTCGTCTCAGAATATTCAGTGAAACCAACGTGTAAAGTGCAATTAGCGAAAGAACGATGGCAACAATGGCTAGGAAAAGATTAATATGCTTAATGTGCTTATTCACATCGTGCGATTCCTGATCGATATCAATTTGCTCCATGCCCGAGAAAGGTGCATGGGGTACTTGTTTCTCCCACTCAGTTTTAAGAAAATCGTAAACGTTTCTTCTCAATGCATTTTCGGTTCTTATTGCCAGTAAATATAGCGGTTCCGCAGTACGCATCCAGAATATGGTGGGCAAAGGTTTTTCCCAGAAACTCATCATAAAATTATCGGCAACACCAATAACCTTAAGGTTAAGCGTATCGAGACGGATTACCTGCCCAATGGGATCGGTCAACCCCAACTCGCTCACGGTTCTTTTGTCGATTACCACAGAGTTAGCCACATCCGATGACTCAAACTCAGGGCTAAAACCTCGTCCTTCCTTTACCCTTACTCCCATTACATCGAGGTAGTTAGTTCCTGTTTCCATCACCCTAACCTCAGTCTTTTTATCCTGATGTTCAATGGTTCGCGAGTAACCACCCCAGCCAATATGGTTGCTGGTGTAAACCACGCTTTTTATATCAGGGTTGCTTTCGTATGTAGCTTTTAGTGCTTTAATATCGACTCCGGGTGCTGAGGGGACAAGAAGAACCTTATCCATATCATAACCCATATCAATTGTTTGCTGAAATTTAGCGTTTTGGGTAAAAACAAAACCCGCAATAAGCGCAATGATTGAAACCGTCATCTGGAACCAGAGCAAAATCTTCGAAAGCCATCCACCCTCTTTTAACTTGTAGGTTCCTTTAAATACATCAACTGGTTTAAACGAGCTGATGTAGAAAGCTGAGTAGGCACCTGCCAGAACTGATGTGAAAGCCAGCAGAAAAAGTAAAAACATCCAAAAACCGATGTTCCCGCCAAAATCCATCTTCAGCTCCATGTAGTTCCACATCTTGTTGTACTCATTAAGAAGGAAAATGGCAATAACAATCGAAACAAGTAGCGCAAGGAAGCAAATCAGAGCGTTTTCGCCCAGGAACTGAACAATCAGCTGCCTTCGGCTGCTGCCCATGGCTTTGCGAACGCCAATCTCCTTTAGCCTTGTGTTGGCAATGGATATGGATGTGTTCATGTAGTTGAAGCTGGCCAACAGCATGATAAGGATTGCCATTACCAGCGGTCCAAAAATTTGTGCAGGATGTAGGTTTACACCAATCCAGTTGGCCCAGATATCGCGGCTTGCCTTAGTAAAGGCATGTAGGCTCATTATTTCGAATTTAGCAACCTTCCAGTCCTCACGAGCCTTATTCTGAATCTCCACAAAGCCATTTATCCAATTCTCCACATTTGGAACATCTGCTGAATTTGGAATGGTGAGGAAAGTTCCGGCAATCCAACTTTTCCAGTTCAACTCATCAACCTCGTACATCGATAAAAAGTTGTTGATGTGTGTAATGGCATCGAACCTTACCAATGAGTTGAAGAGTATTTCCTCTAGAACCCCCATAATGGTAAACTCAATGGGTTGTCCATTGCCATTAAAAAGGGTTATACTTTCGCCAACAGGGTTTTTATCGCCAAAAAAACGCTCGGAGGTTTTTTCCTCAAGGATTATTGTATTCACATCGTTAATGGCTGACGTACTTCCCCATTTTATTGGGTAGGTGAATACATCGAAGAAGTTGGGATCGGCAAAGGCAACCCGATGTGCAAAAACCTCCTTGTCCGAATCGTTACCCTGTCGCATTGAAACCCGATTTGTGGCAAACCTAACAACCTGATCTATTCCTGCAATTCTTTGCTCCATCGCAGGGGCAAGCGAAATTGGCGAAATGCCATATCGTTGGTCGCGCCCGTTAATCTCTCGGAATACGTTAACCTTATAAATCTTCTCACGGTTTACGTGAATTATGTTGGCATCGGCTTCAAACTTATGGTTTAGGTAGGCAACAATGCAACATGCCAGAGTGGTTCCTAGTCCCAGCACGTTTACAAGTACAAAAAACTTGTTTTTGGCAATGTTGCGGAATGCGAGCAGGAAGAATGTTTTGAACATGGTTTATTATGTAAAGTTACATGAGAGAATGACGAAAATCCTAAAAAATATGCTGCAAGACATCTTATTAATAATCTTTACTATTTCCATTTTGTCAGGGGGATAAAAAACAAAAACAAGATTAAAGACTTTGCCATCGGTGATTTGAGCATGAGCAACATTTTGCGCTGATTATTAGTAGTTCAAAAATTGAGAAAGATCAATCGAGGGCATTAAAACTCGGCACCTTTACCTTTGGGATAATCGAGGGAGTAGTGTAATCCTCGGCTCTCGCGCATCATTTTTGCGAATTTAATGATCAGGTAGCCCACGTTAATCATATTGCGCAGCTCGCAGAGGTTTTGGGTAAGGATCGATTTTTTGTACAGATCTTCCGTTTCGCGGTAAAGAAGCTCTAACCTAATTAAGGCACGTTCGAGCCTAAGGTTTGACCTTACAATGCCCACGTAGTTGCTCATGATCTGCTGCATCTCCTTGTAACTCTGGGTTATCAAAATCATTTCCTCGTTGTGAGTTGTTCCTTCATAGTTCCATTCTGGAATGTTGAGGTTTATCTCAATATCTTTTGATAAACTAACCACATGCTTTGCTGCCCTTTCGGCATACACAATGGCCTCAATTAATGAATTTGATGCCAGCCTGTTTGCTCCATGCAGTCCTGTTGAGGAACATTCACCTATGGCGTATAAATGCTTTATCGTGCTCTCTCCATTCATGTCCACCTTTATACCGCCACACAGGTAGTGTGCTGCAGGCACAACAGGTATCATATCTTTTGTAATATCTATACCTATGGATAAACATTTCTGGTAAATATTGGGGAAATGGTTTTTAATTTCCGTTGAATCTTTAAAGCTAACATCCAGAAATACAAATTCATCCCCTCTTACTTTCATCTCATTATCAATTGCCCTTGCCACAATGTCGCGGGGTGCAAGCGATCCTCTGCCATCATAATTTTGCATGAACTCCTTGCCATCGACGGTTTTAAGCACTGCTCCAAATCCACGCAATGCCTCGGTAATTAAGAATGATGGCCTCTCGCCAGGGTGGAAAAGAGAAGTGGGATGAAATTGGATAAACTCCATATTTTCAACCTCACCTTTGGCTCTGTAAACCATGGCGATACCATCGCCTGTAGCAACAGCAGGATTAGTGGTTGTGTGATAAATATTACCAATACCTCCAGTTGCCATTACAGTAACTTTTGAAAGGTAAGTGTGTACTTTCTGGGTTTTCAGATCAAGTACGTAAGCACCAAAACAGGTTATTTCAGGGTCCCTTCTTTTTACTTTAATACCCATGTGGTGCTGGGTTATGATCTCAACGGCAAAATGATGTTCGAATACCTTAATATTCTTGTGCGAACGTGCACGTTGAGTTATTGCCCTCTGAATTTCATAACCTGTATTATCCTTATGGTGAAGTATTCGGTGCTGAGTGTGCCCTCCCTCACGGGCTAAATCGTATTCCCCGGAGGGTCTTTTATCGAAAACAACCCCCCATTGGGATAGCTGCTTAATCTGTTCAGGTGCTTCGCTTACTACCATTCTTACTACCTCTTCGTCACATAGCCCATCACCGCATACCAAAGTATCCTTGACATGTTTATCGAATGTATCTGGTTCGTATGTTACCGCAGCAATTCCTCCCTGCGCGTAAACCGTATTGGTTTCATCGAGGCTGGCTTTACTAATGAGAACTACACTGCCATGCTCTGCAGCCTTAAGCGCAAAGCTAATTCCGGCTATTCCTGAACCGATGACCAAATAATCGAAGCTATAAACCGCCATAACCTATGTTTTCAGAGGTAAAATTACGAAAATAAATTGGCATCGAAGGTAAACAAAATGAAATGTCCAACCAAAGAGGATAAGGTGATAAAAAAAGTCGCTGTCACATAAAAATTTCGTTATCCTAAGTTTGTTCCAAATAATATTTTTAGTTTGGAACAAACTTAGGATTTCGATTTTTTGAACTTTTTTAGACAGTACTTTTCTTTATGGGACAATAAGTTATTTGCTCTTCAAAATATCCCTGATCTCAGTAAGCAAAATCTCTTCTTTGCTAGGTGTTGGCTCTGGTGCAGGTTTAGCCTCTTCCTTCTTTTTAAAACTATTGATTAATTTGATAATCATGAAAATTACCAGAGCAATGATGATAAAATCTAAAATTGTTTGAAGAAAAATTCCATAGTTAACTGTAACTGGATCAAGGCCATCCCGAATAGCTTTAAAACTAATTTTCAGATCCGTAAAATCTACTCCTCCAATAAGATAGCCTATAGGAGGCATAATTACATCCTTTACTGCAGATGAAACAATCTTTCCAAATGCGGCACCAATAATGATACCCACAGCCATGTCGACAACATTACCACGCATGGCAAATTCCTTGAATTCCTTTACAAAACTCATAACTTTATGTTATTAAGGTAAATAATTAGAACTTATATGAAAAACCTACTCCAAGTACTTCTTTGAACTGTACCCGGGGGCCAACTTTTGCAGGACTTGTTTCCGTAGCTTCCTCAACCACAATCTTTATATCATCATCGTAAATCAGATGGGTCATAATGGTAGCCGAGATGTACTTATTCACCTTCAATGATATAAGTGTTTCCCAGTTTATATCAATATTTTGGGGTTTGTCCAAATAATTTGAGAAAAGATCGAGTTTCGATTGCAGGCTAACGTTCTTCATAATCTCATACTTAACAAAGAAACGTGCATATCCACCAAACTCAGATCGCATCTTTTCACCAGGCTCCACCCCAAATGCTCCGGCATCGGCAAGGGTTTGATCGTTGACAATGGTAACCTTACCGGTAAGGGGCGAGAGGAAAGCCGTGAAATTATCGTTGGGCTTGTAGTCCATACCGATAGCACCCAGAAGGTACCCCGGAGCGAGAAACTTTGAAATTGGAACCTCGGTATTGGGGTAGTTGTAACCAGCAGTCATCTGTGTTTTTAGGTTGATCAAACCAGCATAGTACCATGATTTTGAGGCTTTTTGCCCGTACTTAGAGGTAAAATCAAACTTATCATCCGACTTTATCCAGTCGGCATCCTTACCCTGTTTGACTGTTCCATAAGCCAGATCAAGGTAATTCTCCCACAGCATGTTGTCCTTTTTATAGCGTGCAAAAAGGCTTAACAAACCGTTAACGGAAAAAGAATTCTGTCCTCCTGCAGCCCAATTGGTAAGCGAAACTTGAGAAAGAGTAGTGTTTATGGTTCCTCCATAGTTCCAACCTGCTGTTGTGTCTGTAACTTGAGTTTTTAATGTTTCTTCTGCTTCAGTGGTTTGACAGGGGGCTACAAATGAAAATAAAATGGCCATTGAAACAATAATCAGTTTTTTCATGGTTTTGATTTTTTGGTTTTAATGTAATAAATCAAAGATAATTAATAATTCTCTCTTAAAAAACCTAAAAATAAAATAGAGTTTCAAAACTTATTCAAAAAATGAAGCAGTCCAATACAAGTTTTAAGATCAATAATTGCCCAAAATGAATGAGACTAAAAAAGGGACCAAAATGGTTAAGATAATTCCGTGAAAAAGGGAAACGATGGCATACTCCTTCCCGGAACTTCTTGATATTATTGGAAGAGTAGTATCCATGCTGGTTGCACCTCCTGCTGCTATTGGAGCGAGTTTGCCAAAATAAAGAGCGAGTATTGGTGCAGAAAGAAGAGTAAATATTTCGCGCATTACGTTTGCCAGTAGCGCCACAACCCCTAACTCCTCGCCACGCAGTTCAGCGATAAAAATGCTGGAAAGGCTGTAGTATCCAAATCCGTAACCTACCGCAAGCGCATCCCTAAAATCGATGTTTAAAACTAAATAGTAAACCGTAACAACCCCGAGGGTTGTTCCAACAATGGTTATTACGGGAATAATCATTATCCTAAAGTTGAACTCTTTAATAACTTTAAGCGAATTCGGTTCGGCGCCAATGCCAACTCCAACCAGAAACATTAAAAGGTACAAAGCCCATTGGCTATAATCGTTTTGAATAATTATATCGGGAACAAACCGGAATAAACCCACAAACACTCCGGCAGTAAAGAATGAAAGGATTATTAGGCTACTCTTCATTCCCTTTAGTTTTGGGTTTAAACCAAATATGGTAGACAAGGCAAGCAAAAAGTACACTACCTGTAACTCCACCAATGGAAATTGCCAAAGCCTGTAAGCCTAATTTGGGTAAGTTTTTTACAATCACCTCGTTTGCCCCAATGGCAATGCCAAGAAGGAACAATAACAAGAAAACTGACCACATGGTAAGCCTATCGACAATTTTCACCAAATGTTTTCGTGCTCTGATAAAATAGCCAATGGCAATGCCAACGGACATAATGATTACAACTGTGAGCATCTGGTTTTTCTTATTTTAGAAAAGAGGTGATAAATACTCCCCGCTATTTGTAAGTTGATTCAACTTTGCCATTACCATGGGTTTATCGCCGGGATAGGTTACTCCAAACCACTGCGAGGCAGTGGGAAGAACTTTACATGTTGCCCTGCTGGTTTTTATTAGATGATTAACCACTGTTGGAATGTAAAACTCAGCCTTTGTGTTGGCCAGAGAACCTCCTAAAAACTCGTGAAGCAAACCATCGATATATCCAAAAAAATTAGGGGTAAAACCCCAGCAATTCATGGATACCAGAGACTGATCATCAACAGGAATCAAATTACCATTTTCATCTTTAAACCTAACAACATCATCAACACGCTCAATGTGGGTTCGCTCAACCACATCCTGAAGGAAAGATTTGTCGTCAATCGAGCAAATACCACGCGATACCGATCCCTGCTCGCTAAGTGTATTGGCTAAACGGTAACCAACCATAAAGTAATTACCTTCTACTAACTTCGGATCCGACAGGGCTTGAGCAGTTACCTTAAACGAATCGGCACCATAGAAATCATCAGCATTAATCACCGCAAAGGGCTCCTTGACTGCATGACGGCATACCCATACGGCATGAGCCGTACCCCAGGGTTTCACTCTATCAGTAGGGCATTTTATACCCTGAGGGAGCATATCCAACTCCTGAAAAACGATCTCATATGGCACTTTCCCATCGAAACGTTTGCCAAAGACCTCCAAAAAATCATTCTTAATATCCTTACGGATTACGAATACAATTTTCCCAAATCCTGCACGAAGTGCATCATAAACTGAATAATCGATAATGGTTTCACCGCTTGGTCCTACACCATCGACCTGTTTTAGGCTACCATAACGGCTACCCATTCCTGCAGCAAGAATTATAAGGGTGGGTTTCATATTTTGCTGTTTTAAAATTGCATACAAAAATGGAATAAATGGGGCAATATCACAAGGTTTGTTTCTGTTTTTATTCCATTAAATGTAATGGAGTTTTTATTTTTAAAATTCACTTTAGCATTATTGCCACAAAACCACTATTTTTGGGGTTCAATTAATGTTCAGGGCATAATGAAAATACTAAAGAGTTCTATCCCCCACCTTATTGCAATAGGTATTTTTCTGATCGCATCGTACGCTTACTTTTTCCCTTTATTGGAAGGGAAAGGAGTAAAACAGCACGATATTGAACAGTTCAAAGGTTCAGCCAGGGAAATAATGGACCATAGGGAGAAGTTTGGCGAGGAACCACTTTGGACTAACAGCATGTTCAGCGGAATGCCCGCATACTTAATCTCAACAAAATTTACAGGCAATCTACTTAAGAAAGTTGACAACCTGTTGCAATTTGGCAAACGACCTGCCAGCGTTATTTTTTTTACGTTAGTAGGCTTTTACATCCTTTTACTTGTACTTGGTGTTAACCCATGGTTATCAATTGTGGGTGCTTTTGCCTACGCATTGTCATCGTACTTTTTCATTGTTATTGCTGCAGGACATAATGCTAAGATCCATGCGATCAGCTACGTTGCACCAATGATTGCGGGAATGATACTGACCTTTAGGGGGAAATACCTGGGCGGACTTACCATTTTCGCACTATTCCTTGGATTAAACCTCGATGCAGGACACGTTCAGATAACCTACTACGCAGGATTTATAATGGTTGCCATTGGAATAGCCTATTTATTTGATGCCTTAAAGAATAAAGAGTATATTGGTTTTTCCAAAGCCATTGGTGTACTATTAATTGCAGGCATACTTGCTGTTGGTGCAAATTTTTCGCGTTTATACTTCACATGGGAGTCTGGAAAGTATTCTATTCGTGGTCCCTCTGAGCTCACATCCAAGGTTGAAGATAGAACCTCAGGCCTCGACAAGAAGTATGCAACCGACTGGAGTTACGGAGTTGGTGAAACTTTTAACCTGTTAATTCCAAATCTCATGGGTGGGTCATCAATGGATGATCCCGATGCTGGTTCAGAATCCTACTCCTTCCTTCGAAAACATGGTTATTCACATGGACAAGCACTTGAGTTTATTAATAGCAGCTTTAGGAACTACTGGGGTCCCCAGCCCATGACTTCAGGTCCTGTGTATATTGGTGCAATTGTAGTTTTTCTTTTTGTGCTTGGGCTTTTTCTGGTTAAAGGTGCTTTTAAATGGGCTATTTTAGGGGTTACCATACTTTCCATTATGCTCGGCTGGGGAAGAAATTTCATGTTTTTAACCGATCTTTTCCTGGATTATTTTCCGGGGTATAACAAATTCCGAACGGTTTCCATGATCCTGTACATTGCGGAATTCACAATTCCCTTGCTCGGAATTATTGCAGTAAAGAAAATCTACGAGGGGGGCATTGGTAAGGAAAATTATTTAAAAGCCTTTAAGTGGTCTTTAGGAATTGTAGGGGGAATATGCCTTTTCTTTATTCTTTTTGGCGGCTCCGTGCTATCGTTTTTAAGTGAAAATGAGATGGATTTTCTTGCCAGCCAGCAGGCTTCCGGTTACTACGATCTCTTTGAAGCGGTTAAAGTCGACAGAAAGGCATTAATGCAAGCAGATGCCTTAAGATCGTTGGTTTTCATACTGCTGGGAGCGGCTGCATTACTTGGGTATTACTTTAAAAAAATAAAACCTGCTTACTTCATCGCTGCCCTTGGCCTGTTAATCGTGACCGACCTGTGGGTAATAAACCGTCGTTACCTGAACAGCAAAAACTTTGTACCCATGAGCAGGGTTGAGAAACCCTTTGTTCCGACCGAAGCCGATAAACGTATCCTGGCTGACAACACACTATACTACAGGGTATACAACCTAACAGTAAGCCCCTTCAACGATGCCAGCACTTCATATTTCCATAAATCCATTGGTGGTTACCATGGAGCCAAGCTCAGGCGATACCAGGAGCTAATTGATAAGCATATCTCTCGGGGCAATATGGCAGTGCTAAGCATGCTCAATACCCGTTATCTCATTGAACGTGGTGAACGAGGCCCCGAAGTCAGAATAAATCCCATGGCCCTTGGCAATGCATGGTTTGTTGATTCGTTGAAGATTGTTAATAATGCTGATGAGGAAATTTACGCGTTAAACGAGTTTAACCCTGCCACCACGGCTATTGTTGATAAGCGATTTTTCAATTTTATTGAAAATTATGCATCCGACCCAACCGATAGCGATCAAATTCAACTGGTAAGCTATAAAGCCAACGAATTGGGTTATAGTTACACTTTAAGCAACCCTCGCCTTGCCGTTTTCTCCGACATATACTACCCAAAAGGCTGGAATGCCTACATTGATGGTAATCCTGTAAATCATTTCAGAGTAAACTATGTTCTAAGGGCATTGATGCTTCCAGAAGGTAATCATGAGGTGGTTTTCCGTTTCGAACCCAGTATGTTCTCAACCGGTCGTGCGGTTGATATGGCTTCATCTCTTTTAATTATTTTGCTTTTTGTTGGCTGGGGTGTCACCGAAATGCTAAAAGCCCATAAAAAAGAAAATAATGGGAGTCAGTAGATTTTTTTGTTATCAATGAGCTAACTTTGCTGCGCTTATGAGAACCGAGAACAGAAGTACCAAGTGGAGGCTGAGAAGTTCCTACCTCTCTTCAATCATCAGCAACTCGCTGGTGCTATTTATGCTTGGCATTTTACTTCTTCTGCTATTCAATGCAAAACGACTTTCGGATTATGTTAAGGAAAATATTGGCTTTTCAGTAATACTGCACGATGATGTTCGTGAGGTGGAAGCAAGTTTCCTACGAAAGACATTGGATGCCTCGCCATATGTCCGTATTACCGAGTACATTTCAAAAGAGGAAGCAGCAAAAGAGCTAAGGGATGAGCTGGGTGAAGATTTTATTGGATTCCTTGGGTACAACCCTTTATCTTCATCCATAGAGGTTCGGCTTAAAGCCGATTATGCCAACCCCGATAGCATTCGAAAAATTGAAGATGAACTTATGGCACATCGTCCGGTCAAAGAGGTCTTCTACCAAAAGTCTTTAGTTAATCTGGTTAATGATAACGTTCAGAAGATTAGCGCCATTATTCTTCTTTTTAGCGCCCTGCTCTTCTTTATTGCCCTGGTGCTGATTAACAACACGATTCGACTTTCTGTTTACTCCAAACGCTTTATAATTAACACCATGAAACTTGTTGGTGCCACATGGGGTTTCATTCGTAAACCTTTCCTCGTCAGAGGAATGGCACACGGTTTTTACGCCTCACTCTTGGCAATAATGCTCCTTTGCGGCGTTGTTTATGTGGTGGAAAAAGAGTTCTATAAAGTGATAAACTTTGAGCAGGTTGAGCTTCTTTCAGCCATTTTCGGTCTGGTTATCATCACAGGGATTTTTATCAATTTAAGTTCAACCTTTTTTGCAGTGAATAAGTATCTAAAACTAAAAGCTGACGACCTTTACTATTAAATGAAAATCAAACCCGATACTTTAACAGAATAAAAAAATTCTATATCTAACAATAATCCACCATGGCAAAACAAAATCCAAAAACCATCGATAAAGAAACCATTGACCTTTTTCCGCTTGGGAGGGAAAATTACAAGTTGCTAATCATTGGTCTGGCAATTATTTTATTGGGCTTTATCCTTATGATAGGGGGAGGATCGGACGACCCAAACGTTTTTAACGAGGAAATTTTTAGCTTTAGACGCATTACTCTGGCACCAATTATTGTACTTTTTGGTTTTCTTTTTGAGATATATGCCATTATGAAAAAGCCAAAGGCTTAGAAATTTTTTTCCTATCATACATAAATACTTACTATGGATTTACTGCAAGCATTGATCCTTGGGATAATTCAGGGATTAACTGAATTTTTGCCAGTTAGCAGTTCTGGACACCTGGAAATTGGGAAAGTTCTGCTTGGTGTTGACATCGAGGAGAGCCTATCGTTCTCGGTTGCTGTTCATGGAGCAACAGTTCTGAGCACTATATTGGTTTTTCGAAAAGATATCATATCTATTCTAAAAGGGTTCTTTCAGTTTAAATGGAATACAGAGACCCGTTTTGTACTCATGATTTTTCTATCGCTGATACCAGTAGCCATTGTAGGCTTTTTCTTTGAAGAAAGAGTAGAGAACCTATTCACCGGAAATCTCTTGCTCGTTGGCTCTATGCTGCTGATCACTGCGGCTTTATTAGCATTATCAATGGTCGTTAAACATCGTAGGGAAAAACCAATCGGTTTTATCGATGCAGTAATTATCGGTATAGCTCAGGCGTTGGCAGTAATACCAGGTATATCCCGTTCAGGAGCCACCATCGCTACAGGTTTAATGTTGGGTAATAATCGCTCAGAGGTTGCCCGATTCTCATTTCTAATGGTGCTGATACCAATACTTGGTGCAAATTTTCTTGATATTGTAAAGGGTGATTATTCTTCCGAAGCTAGCGCTGGAACTTTAGCAATAATTGTTGGTTCAACAGCCGCTTTTATCTTTGGCTACATAGCCTGTAGGTGGATGATTTCATTGGTTAAAAAAGGTAAACTATTATGGTTTGCCATATACTGCTCGGTTGTTGGCATTATCTCAATTCTTTCCTTTATTCTATAGATAATATGAGATTTGATTTTGATAGGGATACCGATTGGAGAGAAGGTGTTGTTCTTCTTTTCGACAAACCCTATGGGTGGACTTCGTTCAATCTTGTTAGCAAGGTACGTTCCCTGCTCTGGCATCGGCTGGGTTATAAAAAGATCAAGGTTGGGCATGCCGGGACTCTAGACCCATTGGCAACAGGACTTATGGTGATTTGTGTGGGGAAGGCTACAAAAAATGTAAACGAATTTCAACTGCAGGATAAAGAGTATATCGCCACATTTACACTTGGTGTAACAACTCCATCATTCGATCTGGAAACTCAGAAGGATAAAGAATATCCTATACATCATATAACCGATGATCTTATAAAGAGCGTTTTACCTTCCCTTATTGGAGATCAAATGCAGGTTCCTCCTCTTTTCTCTGCAAAAAGTATTGATGGAGGAAGGGCATATAAACTTGCTCGTAGAGGTATTGAAATGGAATTGGAACCATCTCCCATTACTATTCACGCTCTTGAACTAATTCATTTTGAATTACCAAAACTTACACTTAAAATAAGATGCAGTAAAGGAACATACATTAGAGCCTTAGCCAGAGATATTGGGCTCGCTCTTGGTTCAGGAGCACATCTAGCTGATCTTCGCCGAACAGCAAGTGGTGCTTTCAGGGTTGAGAATGCAATGGACCTAACTTTTTTTGAAGAAAAAATAAATCGTATGTAACCAAGTACTATTTCTTCCGTATAAGGTGCACAGTGCTTGTTTTACTACCATTTTTTAATTATTAGCCTAATATTCAGTTAAATGAGAAACTATTTTTTGGTGTGGATACCCCTCTTTTTTAAAACAATGTGTCCAGCCAAAAACCCTTTTTTTGCAAAAAAAGACAATAAATAACTAATTAACAATTCTTTAGAAATGAAATTATCGCAGTACAGGTACAATCTTCCCCAAGATTTAATTGCTAAATTTCCCATGGATAATAGGGACGAATCGCGGTTGATGGTTCTAGATAGAAAAAATAAAAAAATTGAGCATAAGAGTTTTAAAGACATTCTTCATTATTTTTCTGATGGTGATGTAATGGTGTTTAATAATACAAAAGTTTTCCCAGCACGGCTTTATGGAAATAAGGAGAAAACTGGTGCCGAAATAGAGGTATTCCTATTACGTGAACTTAATAAAGACCAGCGCCTATGGGATGTTCTGGTCGATCCTGCCAGAAAAATTCGCATTGGAAATAAGCTTTACTTTGGAGATGACGATGTTCTTGTGGCAGAAGTAATAGATAATACGACAAGCCGAGGCAGAACTCTTCGCTTCTTATTTGATGGGAGTTACGATGAATTTAAGGAAACTCTTTACCGAATGGGAGAAACACCTTTGCCAAAAATGCTAAAGCGTGAAGTTGTACCCGAAGATAAAGAGCGCTACCAAACAGTATTTGCAAAGTATGAGGGTGCCGTTGCCGCACCTACTGCTGGTTTACATTTTAGCAGAGAACTACTCAAAAGACTTGAGATCAAAGGAATAAATTTTGCTGAGATAACCCTTCATGTAGGGCTTGGTAACTTTCGTACTGTTGATGTGGAGGACCTTACAAAACATAAAATGGACTCCGAACAGATTGTTATTCCAGAAGAAGCCGTTAAAATTGTCAACCATGCTAAAGATAAAAAGAAAATGGTTTGCGCTGTTGGAACAACTGTACTTCGCACCCTGGAGAGCTCTGTATCAACCGATGGACACCTCAAACCATTTTCGGGATGGACAAACAAATTCATTTTTCCACCCTACGACTTCAGCGTACCCGATTCAATGATAACCAACTTCCATCTCCCACTTTCAACACTATTGATGATGGTTTCGGCTTTTGCAGGTTACGATTTTCTGTTTGAGGCATATAGAATAGCTATTGCTGAAAAGTATCGCTTTGGCACATATGGCGATGCCATGTATATTATGTAGTGATATTTGAGTCTTAAATATCAATACTAGCCCGTTTTTAAACGGGCTTTTTTTGTTATTTAAACTGCATAATAATAGCTATTGCAAACAATGCAATGAGAAGAAAATCAGGCCAGAACTTCTTTCGTGAACTGGTTAAAAAGTTTGATATGATGAACGAAACAGGAATGGCTGCCAGATAACTCAGTTCAATTGAAGAGAATGGTACAAAAACATTGATAAAAAAAGTTACTGCTAAAAACCATAAAAGAATGGTGTGATATTTTCGAATGTTTATCTTTTGTGTGTTAATTGATCTTAGCAAAAAAATCGCCGATATTAAGAATAGAAATCCATTAAAATAATAGAAAATATAAAAGAACAAACCATAATCCGTTTTAACTCTTGGAGTGTTCCAAGCTGCTTCAATTATTTGAGGAATAGCCCAAAGATTATCATGAACAAAGTATTGATAGAACATATAAAAAAACCATGGCGTTACAAAACCACCAAGAACTGCAACCCAATCGCGAAAATTGAAAGTTTTAATTATAATAATTGAAATAAAAACAAGAATAATATAGAAAATTGAAGGTAAATAGAACATCATTGCCAAAGAAACAAACATGCCTGACTTAAATAAATTATCTAGAGGTTCTTTCTCATCGTAAATCGAAAAAAGAAAGTTGATAGCTATTACAAGAAAAAGGGCTGCGAAAATTGCCGGGTTTAATCTTTGTAAAGGCAAAAAACTAGAAGCCAATAAGATATATAAAAAGGCCGGTAAATATGATCTTTGTTTTATCAGAATATACTTTGAATTAAGCTGTATTAAATAAAGGCCCGTAAATAAGACTAGAGTAAACGCCAGTATCTTTGCCAAATATCCGTTGTCCCTGATTATGTTTACAACTAGAGAATAAAGAGGCATTTGAGCTTCATCAAAATAGAAAGCGACAGATAAACCCGTAAAAAACGATTTTAGCCATAAGAGAATTGCCAAAACAATAATTGTGGCAAAAACAATGGGTAAGGGTCGTTTAAAAAATTTTAAGAGCATTCTGTTTTGAGTTTTACTTTTTAATGGGCATGATATCCATTCCAATATCTCTCCTGAAATACTTCCCTTCAAAATTAATGGTATTGGCAAGTTGATATGATTTTGCCAGTGCATCTTGCAAGGTGTCTGAAATGCCAACCGAAGCAAAAACACGACCTCCTGAAGTTATCAACTTCCCTTCGCTGTTATGCTTTGTTCCAGCGTGGAATAATATGGAATTATCAATAGTACTCAATTCCAAAATTTCCTTACCCTTTTGGTAAACATCGGGGTATCCTCCCGAAACCAGAATAACGGCTGTAGCCGTATGATCATAAAATTTTACTTTTGCCCTTGTTAACTCCCTTTTGGAAGCCAATATTAGCAATTCAAGAAAATCGGTTTTTAAACGTGGGAGAACGACCTGCGTTTCAGGATCACCCAGTCGTGCGTTATACTCAATTACATAGGGATCGCCATTAACATTCATTAAACCAGCAAAGATGAACCCGACATAGTCAATCCTATCAGCTTTAAGACCAGTAATGGTTGGTTCAATTACTTGCTTTACTACCTTATCCATAAAGATTTCATCGGCAAAAGGTACAGGGGAAACTGAACCCATTCCCCCTGTATTTGGACCTGTATCATCCTCACCAATCCGCTTATAATCCTTTGCTTCAGGTAGCAATACATAGGAATCACCATCGGTTAAAACAAATACAGATAGCTCAATTCCTTTCAGAAACTCCTCAATTACCACTATTTCTCCTGCTGCACCAAATCGCCCCTCAAAAAATGTGTTAAGATTATCCAGGGCATCCTTAAACTCGTTGCAAATAATAACTCCTTTCCCTGCAGCTAAGCCATCGGCTTTTAAAACATAGGGTGGTTTTAATGTTTTTAAGAAATCTATTGCCTTGTCCTTAGTTGAAGATGTAAAACTTTGGTATGCCGCTGTTGGAATGCCATGCTTTACCATAAAACTCTTTGAAAAATCCTTGCTCCCCTCAAGCATTGCACCTGCTTTTGTAGGACCAATTACAGGAATTGATTTTAACGTATCATCGCCAAGAAAAAAATCGTGTATCCCCTTAACAAGAGGATCCTCGGGACCAACAACCACTAAGTTGATCCTCTTTGACAAAACTAATTCTTTTACTTGGTCAAACTCAATGGGATTGATATCAACATTGATTCCATGGGCTAAAGTGCCAGGGTTTCCGGGTGCAATATAGAGTTGCGTGAGCAGGGGACTTTGGACAATTTTCCATGCCATGGCATGCTCCCTGCCACCAGAGCCAATAAGGAGAACATTCATCTGATTGGTGCTAATGATTTTTTTTCTTTGTAAAAATAAACCTTTACAATGGGATTGCCAACGGGTTTTTAAAAAAGAAAAGGGGCTAATCATCAGCCCCCCTTGTTTTATTCTTTTGATTTTTTACTCTAAAATAATTCTTCGGGATATGCTCTTTGTTCCATCAAAAATCTTAATTATATAAGCTCCCTTTGCCTTTCCCTGAATATTAATTAAGTCCCTAATTTCACTTCCTGATGTAAAGTAATCCTTTAAAAATACAAGTTGACCGGATGAACTATAAACCGAAACCTGTAATTTACGGGTAGTTTGCAAACCATCAATAACGAAATAGAATTTTCCGTCAGAAGGATTTGGATAAATGTTAAAAGTCCAGTGGGTAATAATTTCAACGCCAAGGGGCAGCACAACAACCACTGCGCTGTCGCGGGTAGTACAGCCATACACATTGGTTACCTCAACCCATATATCAAATGTACCTACACCCCAGGCATCTGCTTCAAACAAATATGTTTGACCAATAGATTCATCGAACCAAAGGTACGATGTAAATCCTTCTCCTGCATCGAACTGATACTCTTCGTCAATTTTCAAGTAGACAGTGTCAGTTGCAATTGAAATAACAGGACTGGGATTAACAACGACCTCTAACTCGTTGCTTATCCAAATACACATAAACTCAGCCAAGTGAGCCTCAACTGAATAAACTCCCTCTACTAATGCATTATAAATAGGGCTTGTTGCCTCAGCAATTGGATCACCATTTAATAACCACTGATAGCTCACTTCATACTGTTCGGGGTTATCAATGGTAACTTCAAAAGTTACATAGATTTGATCGTTGGCACACCACGTTAACGGATCATTGGTGGTAATATTGGGCAAAACGCTTTCTATCAGAGTAATTGTGAATGTGTTGCTTGCACCAGTGCAACCATTTACTGTTACCTCAACATGGTATTCTCCGGCTTCCGTGGCATCGTAGGAATAATCATTTGCTCCCGGAATTGGCTCATTGTTAAGGTACCATTGGTAGAAATCGGCATCAACAATATCAACCAAGAATGGGAATAATATTTCATCTCCTTCGCAGAAGGTCGATGGCATGTAGGGTATTACAAGCAAAGGTTCTGGAATAGGATAAACTACTATTTCAATTTCATTGCTTATGCCAGCACAGCCATTAACGGTCACCTCAACGAAGTAAGTTCCCCCTGCCTCAGCGATGTATGTCTGATCTGTGGCATTCGCTATGGCTCCCTCCCCATCGTACCACTGGTAAAGCGCATCGGCTATGTCCACGGTGAACTCCACGCTGATGGCATCGCCATCGCAATAGGTCAGCGCATCCCCAGTGCTGATGGTTGGTGTTGGAATGGGGTACACCACAATCTCCAACTCGTTGCTGATGCCAGTACAGCCATTAACAGTCACCTCAACGTAGTATGTTCCTGCTGTCTCAGCGATGTATGTCTGATCGGTGGCACCCGCTATAACTCCTGCTTCATCGTACCACTGGTAAAGCGCATCGGCTATGTCCACGGTGAACTCCACGCTGATGGCATCGCCATCGCAGTAGGTTAGCGCATCCCCGGTGCTGATGGTTGGGGTTGGAATGGGGTACACCAAGATTTCCAACCCGTTGCTGATGCCAGTACAGCCATTAACGGTCACCTCCACGAAGTAGATTCCTGCTGTCTCAGCGATGTATGTCTGATCGGTAGCATTCGCTATGGCTCCCTCCCCATCGTACCACTGGTACAGCGCATCGGCTATGTCCACGGTGAACTCCACGCTGATGGCATCGCCATCGCAGTAGGTCAGCGCATCCCCGGTGCTGATGGTTGGGGTTGGAATGGGATACACCACGATTTCCAACTCGTTGCTGATGCCAGTACAGCCGTTAACAGTAACCTCAACGAAGTAGGTTCCTGCTGCCTCAGCGATGTATGTCTGATTGGTGGCATTTGCTATGGCTCCATCCCCATCGTACCACTGGTACAGCGCATTGGCTATGCCCACGGTGAACTCCACGCTGATGGCATCGCCATCGCAGTAGGTCAGCGCATCCCCTGTGCTGATGGTGGGAGTTGGTATGGGGTACACCACGATTTCCAATTCATTGCTGATGCCCGTACAGCCGTTTACAGTCACCTCAACGAAGTAGGTTCCTGCAGCCTCAGCGATGTATGTCTGATCAGTAGCATCCGCTATGGCTCCAGCCCCGTCGTACCACTGGTAAAGCGCATCGGCTATGTCCACGGTGAACTCCACGCTGATGGCATCGCCATCGCAGTAGGTCAGCGCATCCCCTGTGCTGATGGTGGGAGTTGGTATGGGGTACACCACGATTTCCAATTCATTGCTGATGCCCGTACAGCCGTTAACAGTCACCTCAACGAAGTAGGTTCCTGCTGCCTCAGCGATGTATGCCTGATCGGTGGCACCCGCTACAGCTCCTGCTTCATCGTACCACTGGTACAGCGCATCGGCTATGTCCACGGTGAACTCCACGCTGATGGCATCGCCATCGCAGTAGGTCAGCGCATTTTCTGTACTTATTGTTGGTTCGGGTAAAGGAAAAACTATTATTGTTATTTCGTTGCTTACTCCCGTACAACCATTTTCGGTTACCTCAACAGAGTATATTCCTCCGTCAGTGGCGGTGTAGGTTATATCAGTGGCATTATCAATTGAGTTGCCATTGAGCAGCCATTGGTAGCTATCGCCAGTGATGTTAATTGAAAGCAAAACGCTTACCGGTTCTTCCTCACAGTATTCCAGCTCATCCTCTGTGCTGATTACCGGATCTGGGATAGGATAAACAGTAATCTCCAGCTCATTGCTTGTTAGGATACAACCCTCAACCAGCATTTCCACAGAGAAAATACCCTGTGTAATGGCAGTGTAAGTGTTGTTGTTTGCACCCTCAATCTCAGTTCCGTTAATGAGCCACTGGTAACTTTCGCCAGTAATATCAATGGTAAACAGGGTGTTTATCGTCTCGCCTTCGCAGTATGTAAGATTATCTTCCGTACTGATAATAGGTTCTTCAACAACTCTTATGGTGATCTCATTGCTTACACCCGGGCATCCATTGTCTGTTACCACAACAGAATAAACCCCAGCAGCGGTAGCTGTAAACTCATTGGTAATGGCATCGGGAATCTCTTCACCATTAAGCAACCACTGGTAACTATCGCCGGTAATATCAATGGTAAATGCTGTGCTGATCTCATCGCCCGGACAGTAAATAAGGTTATCCAGGGTTGAAATGGTTGGCTCGGGAATAGGCTTAACGGTAACCGTAACCTCATCGACAATCTGACATCCTGTGGCTGTTATGGTGGCTATTACGGTGTAGGTTTGTGTGTCCTCAGGAATAAACTCTACTCCATTCTCCACATCGTTATCCCACTCATAAATATCGGCATCACCGGTGGCAGTTAGCGTAACGGGATCGCCAAAACAAATAGCGAAATCATCGGGAACCGTAATGGATGGCAGAGGATTAATTTGCAAAGTTACCGGAGTTGCCTCGCTAATGCAGGTTCCATGGTTATCGGTAACATAGTAGGTGTAACTGCCTACCTCGGTATCACCCGTTTCAAATGTGTTGCCTGTGTAAACCAGAGTTTGCAACTCCGTATCGGAATACCATTTGGCGATTCCCACTGTGGTTGCAGTAAGCGGCGGAACCTCCTCTCCAATGCAGATTGGTTCATCTACAGCCTCAGGCGTAGCAAGCCCGGAGGTAAACTCAAGAGCTCCCATATCGGGGTAAGCAATATCCCTATCAACTCCGTTGAAATCCTTATCAATTCCATCGATTGGAGTACCAAATCCATCCAATGCACAGTTCATATTGGGAATTAGGCTTAGGTCAGTTGCCGATGTAAAGTATGCTGGAACGTTATGGCTGTTAGCATCCTTCCCCGTTCCGGTTTGCCACTGGGTAAGGGTTGTGCGGGCAAAAAGAATGAATCCCACACCTGTTGTAGCGTAATAGTTATTATAGTTGATATCAGCAAAAACTGCTTTTAATGCTCCACTGTACACAGCATATCGGGTTCCAATGGTTTGCGTGTTGATTATAATGTTGTTCCTAACATCGAGCGTATTGGCTGTAGTTATCGCCGATGAAATATTTAACCCTGCCGTTCTACTATTGCTGCTTGTTTGATTGGTGTTAAGGTGAATTGTGTTGAAGTAAATTCCATAACCACCGCCGCTGGTAATAACCAAACCATAGCCATTATCATTAATGCCCCAGCCACTTTTACCGTAAGAAGCAATATCAAAAATTAAATTGTTATAAACTTTTATATTTGAAGTAGTTACTGACGAATTAAGCCAAAGGCCATTGCTTCCATAGCCAACTGCAGAATTGGTGTTCCTAATATTGCTAATAGTATTTCGTTTGATACTTCCATTGAAAGAATTTGCGCTTACCTTAATTCCCGATGCTGTTTCTATGGTTGCTGAAGATATTCCAACTAGATTGTTGTTTGAAATTAAAAAATCGCTAGTATTAGTAATTTCAATTCCTGTTGTGTGAACTTTATCTGCTGCGTTTGAAGAGCCAATATCATTCCCTATAATTATTATTTGGTTTGAATTTCCTTTTGTAAGTATACCAATATTAACTTTTGAAATTTGGCAATTCTCAATCACAGCATTTTCAACACCATCTAATGTTATTCCGTACCCTGCACTAGTAAAACCACCAACCCCGATAATATTTTTATATGACACATTATTACCGCTGTTTGCCGATAAAATAATCCCACTGGAAGCACCTGTGCCATTATTAATTATAGAAAGATCTCTTGAACTACCTTCAACTGCATTTGAACCATCAATCCCAAAGTAGCTGGCATTTACCACAAAAATTGGGCTAGTGCTATTCCCGGTTATTATTGGTGAAACATCGGCTGCTGGCTTGATAAGCACCCAGTTGTCCTGACTGCTATTAATAATCTCATTTACGGTGATTGGAAAAGTTTCATTAACTGAATATTCCTCATCGGTAAGAGTAAAAATAACTGAACCTTTCACACCAACCAGGTTTAAATCTGATATTGCCTCGGTTATGGTTTCATACTGCTCACCAACACCAACCAGATAGGTTCCTGTGAGCCTTGCCCGAATAATTCTGTTCCCCGCAGGTGCGGTTATATCGGGAGTTTTGGTTTCTCCGCCAATAGTTATACTAATACATTCAGCATCCACAAGGTTTTTATCAGTGGCATTTTCTGAAATATCGTAAACAAGCCAAAAGTAGTTTGTTCCCTCTAACAAATCTTGAGAAAAGTTGATGCTGAAGGTTGACCCTGGAGAAGAAATGGTGCTACCAACCTGCTGGCTGGTTGAAAAGTTGGAGTTGGTTCCGGTGTAGAATAGCTTAGCGTTGACAATATCATCCACATCGGTTGTACCATTCGTGCTAAATTCAATATTTGTTACTTCTAAAGCGGGGTCATTGCCAATTGTTACAATCTCAACCCCAACTATAAGCATATCTTCATCGTCCTGAAAAACTATATCGGTATTGGTTTGGGTTGTGGTTGAAGAAACGTAGATCTGAGCAACCTCCTTTACTCCAATGGCAAAGAAACCAAGTTCGGTTATAACATCCGATGAAATGGTGTTTGCTACTGGAAAATCGCTGCTTACTAAATTGTAGTTCCCTTCAAAATCTGCTGAAAGAGCAAGTCCGCTTTCTTCGTCAAGCAATGGAGTAGATTGAGTAACCCTAACATTTGTGCTAATGAAATATTCATCACCAGTTATAAATTGGGATTCCCAGTATCGTTCACCTAAGCTTTCCTCCTTAATAAAAGTACCTGCAGATCCACCCCTACCTTCATCAAAAACCTCAGCGCTAATAATAACATTACCATCGGCTAATGTGGTTAGGTTTAGCAACTCGAAGTAGTTTTTGCCGCTTTTGCCAATAGGGTACAAATAGGTGGTACCCGTTTCAAGTGAAACTGGGAGGGTTCGGGCTAAAGGACCAATAACATACCCTGAATTACCCTCTGCCATTAAAAGATCGCTGGGCGAAGTACCCGAGATTGTAAGAAGATTTGCTTGACTTGTGATTACTTTTCCAACATTTGTTGATGCAAAAGATAACTTCCCTACCGACACCGGTGCTCCTATGGTTACATCAACATTGGTGGTAAGCTGAAGCGTTCCAGAAATTGCTGCTGGTAGTTCAAACCCTGTTATAAAAGGTTCCAAACCCAATGAGTAGGTTACCCCGTACGATGAACCCGAACTAATCACCGGGGTTTGTTCGAATGATCCTACAATACTCGACGATGATCCACCCCTCTGAACAATTGGTGCTGAGCCCTCTCCATTTCCAAGGGAAATGTTATTTGATCCTGTTACAATTCCTTTTAACAGATTAACCCTGTTGGTAACAATTGCCGACTGAACAGAAACCCCTGCTGTATTTGCAAAGGTTATCCCGGCAAAAGGAGTGGTTGGATCGCCCAAGGAACCCGTTCCTGTAAGTGTTTGAGCACCATGCTCCCCTATAAACGAAAAGAAGTTTGAGCCTGTTGCAGAAGAATTTGTAATAAGACCATTGTTGACAACATCGCCTTTATTGTTAGTATTACCTATAACTTGAATCGAATGTATTTGGGTATTAAGTGTTGAGCCACTTTTAACAGTTATATCTCCATAAACATTTGTTGAGGCAGAGATTAAAGCGGTTTTTGCATTTTCGGTATTATCAATTACCAGACTGGGTGTATTGCCTCGAATACGAAATGTATATGGGGAAAGTGTTGCTTCAACCCCAACATTTAAAGTTCCTCCAGTAATGCTAATATTTGAACCCTGAATATTGTAATCTAAAGGGGTGGGTGCATTACTTCCATTAATTAAGTTGATTTTACCACCGCTAATATTAATCGTATTTGATGAGGATACTAAACCAAACGATGCATTGTTAGAGGTATTCCCTAGCATATTTATGTTTATCTCTCCGCCAACTAGATTAAATTCGATTGGATTAGCTGTGTAAAAACGACCTGCAACATTTAGTACCCCTCCTTCAATAATAAACTTCGAGTTACTCCCTGCAGCCATTGAATTATCAGTTGTATTACCTACATTATATGTTCCGGCAGTTATTCTTAACAAACCATTATTTTGACTGGGTGCATTTTGCCCCAGAACCTCAAAGTTGGGATTATTAAGCCAAAAACCGCACGTTTCAGAAATTGTATATCCAATGGATGGGAAGACGTTGTTTGCTACTGATGCGGTACCTGATATTTTTAGAGTTCCATTGGTTAGAGTAAGGAAATTCGCAGCAGAATTGTTTTTTACACTAAATGTTTCATTGGTAATTATTTCAATAACGTTATTGGTTGAATTTCCCTTGTTAACAGCAATATTTCCAATATTTGTTGTGCCGATTGAATTAAATGTCTGATTATTAACTCCAACAAAGGTAATACGACCATAAATAGCATCGGATGGGAAAAAGTTAAGTGTTCCGCTATTGGTGACATTGCCTGATAATGAAAGATTAGCATTAACACCTGAAGAAATGCTCACATTTCCCCCTTCGGAAACATCAAGATTGTTTCCATTTAGAGTGTAAGCCTGAAAAGCCAATGAACCATTTACCGTTAAGTTATTAAAATATCCCGTAGCGTTAAGGGTTATCGTATCTCCTTCCTCAATAAGAACATTGTCTGTTGAAGTTGGAACTGCTCCTGAACTCCATGTTATAGCGCTATTCCAATTACCGTTCCCTGTGGAAATAATTTGCCCTGCTTCAAGGGTTTGCTGGCTTCCCGTAAGGTAATCAGATTCTAATTCGTAGAATGCTGAAATTCTGAAGTAGTAAGTTGTACCGGGAATAAGACCTGTAAGTTCTTTTGTGTATTCATTTCCGGTTTCTTCTTTTGTGGTTGTGGGAATATCATCATTGTACTGTGAGTAGTTAATTTCGTCTGTGGAAATGTATACTCTAAATCCTGTTTCATTTGTCGAGTTATCAGTCCACTTAACAGTCATCCCAGTTTGTGTTACCCCCTCGGTTACAAAGTTTATAGGGGGATTGTTCGCAGCTTCGGGAACATAAACACGCACCTCATCAACAAACATGTTCATACCATACTTGCTGGTTGCCTTTAGCAAAATGTAATTTTCTGCTCCATTGAACGTTTCGGGTATTTCAAATTCATACCTATACCATCCTGTTGATGATTCAACCGGATCGGCTGTTATGGGACGATTAATCGTCCCAAGTAAGTATGCGTTGGTTAATGATGGGTTTGTGTTGATATAGTAATCTACAACATCAAGTTTAGATGTTATGCCATCATCACGGTACATCCAGAACTGCAACTTCAAATTTGACCTGCCTGATAAGTCTATACTTAGCGAGATGAGGACTGCACTTGTATTTGCGGAATAATCAAAACTTTTAAACCCAAGCATTCCAGAACCAGAATATGGTGAGCAATTTGGTGTAGTGCCTAATGTCCATCTTTCCCAAAGCCCAGTGCCAGATAATTGTGTTTGGGTCCACCCATTTGGAGGAAAGGTTTCTCCATCGAATGATTCCAGCAAATAGGTTTGTCCTGCTACCTTTCCTGCAAAAAGAAGGAATACCAACAGAAATAGCAGTTTCATATTAGGTTTCCTTTTTCTCATGGCAATTATTTTATTAACCTGCAAAAGTATTACAAGTTAAGTATTTTTTATTTAGGTAATATAATTATACGTTTATATAATATAATATGTTTGCTATCAATTCATTAATTCGACACATTTTTTTTACCATTCATCAAATAATCCAAACGTTAACAGATTATAATTGTTCAATTAGCAGGGTGATTAAGATTAATAAAAAGATGGCATTGCGTATAAAATAGATGGCTTGTTTAATAAGATTAAAAGACCAAACTGTGTAAATGAATAACAACGGTTTATGGAAATAATCTGCTTCTTTTTAATAAAATCTGCTAATTTGAAAAACCATAAAATATAATACAATTATAAACTGTGCTAATTGGTCATTTTTTTATACCTTAGCAAATCAATGTATTTAATACTTATTAAAACGACAAAAAAACGATTTCTTAATCGATTTTTTAAATAGTAAGCTTAATAAAATTCAGGAAACCAAAAAGTATATTTATCGTACATATGAATATATCTAGAAGTAACGTGAGTAATTGATGGGTAATATTTTGGAACTATCTTTGCATAAGTTAAATACCATATAACAAACGTAACTGTTTTTTTGTTACTACCTTTGTAACTTGTTTGTAAATAAAAAAAACTAATTATTCGAAACTTAATTACGTTGTATTGGTATTAGTCTACAGTCTTTTTTTAATTCGATTTAAAACTCAAAGCTATGAGAAAAATATACTTAATATTTTTAGTTTTGTTTACAAATTTATATGTTGCAAACAACTCTTTGCATGCTCAAGCCCCTACTGCACCATCATCTGGCGATGGTTCAATTGGTAATCCATATGAAATTGCCATACTTGAAAACCTTTACTGGATTTATGTTAATGAATCGAGATGGGGTTATCACTATGTCCAAGTTGATGATATTGATGCATCCGAAACTGAAGATTGGTTTGATGAGCAGGGTTGGTTTCCAATTGGAAATGAGTCGACTCCTTTTACTGGCAGTTACGACGGGGACGGTTACTCAATTTCAAACCTATTTATAGGCGAGAAGGAGAATGAAAATTTAAGCACAGGTGTTGGTCTTTTTGGATTTATTGAAGAGGTTGCCGAAATTCGTAATCTTGTTTTAAGTGTTTATTCCATTGGGGTAGATTATGTAGCCGCATTAGTTGGGGTGAACCAAGGAGGAACAATTTCTAATTGCATTGTATCAGGGGAGGTTGCAGGTGAAAAATATTTAGGAGGAATTACAGGTGATAACAACGGGTTGATATCTAACAGTTATTCAAGTGTAGAAGTTAGTGGCATTGATTTTTTGGGTAGCCTTGTTGGAGAAAATAATAGTACTATAGTTTTTTGTGGTGCATCCGGTTCGGTAAAGAAGATTTCTACTAATGGTGGTTCAATTGGTGGATTGGTTGGTTCAAATACTGGAGATATTGACTTAAGTTACTCTTATGGGAGTGTTTTGGTAGGCAATTTTAGGGCCGCCGCAGGAGGTTTTGTTGGTAACAATACAGGTTTAATTTCGAACTCATACTCTAGGAGTTCTATATCAACTGGAAGTACAAGTACACTTGCATCAAATCATACCGGTGGTTTTGTAGGTAGAAACTATAATGAAATAACAAATTGTTTTTCAACTGGTCTTGTATCAGCAGCAAGTAACAATAAAGGAGGCCTAGTTAGTCTAAATTCAAATGGTGTTATTACTAACAGTTTTTGGGACTCCCAAACTTCAGGAATTGCTACTGGGTCTAATGGAACACCCTTGACCACTGCCCAAATGAAAACTAAACTATCTTTTACTTCAGTAGACTGGGATTTCCTTGAGGTTTGGGCAATTCAGGCATCCCAAAACAACGGGTATCCCTTTTTGCCACAGTGGGTTAAATGGTTAGGTGTATCGAGCGGTTCAAATAATTGGGCTACAACTTCTAATTGGAGCACAGGTGTTGTTCCCAACAGTGATGATTACATTAGTATTTCCTCTAAAACTTACAATGCAAGAACAACTGGCGCTATTACAATAAATTATTTAGTAATTGGCGGCGGCGCAGAGCTAACTACATCTAGTGCAGGTTCTATTAACATAAGTGAAGGTGGTGTATTGGCTGTTAGCCCTGGTGCTAGAATAACTTCAAATGGTACTTTAACTAACAACGGAGGCGTTAATGGCCTGCTTATCGAATCTGACAATTCTGGTACAGCTTCAGTTATTTTAAATAGCACAGGGGTTCAGGCAACAGTTCAACGTTACGTAACCGGCGAACTTCAATTCCATCTGATCTCATCTCCGGTTTCCGGGCAAAGTATTAACAACTTCTTAAGCGAGAACACCGGTGTAATTCATCAGAACGGAAGCCTTTATGCCATGCAGCATTATATTGCCGGAACAGGTTGGTCGTCGTATTATACTCTTGCACAATCCGGAAATTTAGAACCAGGCATAATGTACTCTGTGGGATTGGCTTCACCCGGAACCTTGGAGTTCAAAGGGAACCTGAATGCATCAAACGTAACCCAAAACATTGTCAGCACGGGCTACGGTTGGAATGGTATTGGAAATCCCTTTTCTTCATCATTATACGTGGAATTCGTAGAAGAAGGATCGGGTTTTTTGGCAAAGTATGGAGATCAACTTAATGAAAATTACTATGGTTTATACATTTGGAATCCTTCAGATAAAATTTATGAAGTAATCAATAAAATTCCCGATTTAGAGCTTGACTATACTGCCCTAGCCCAGGGATTTATTGTAAAAGCTGCTGATGGCGGAGGATCTGTTACCTTTGAAACAGGTATGCGTGCACACCAAAATCCAGATTTTTATAAATCGGGTAAAGTTAGTGAAGGGTGGAGTAAATTAATACTTCAGGTTGAGAATGCTGCTTCCCAGGTTTTAAAAACATCCATCGCCTTCAATGCTGACATGACTTCAGACCTTGACGTGGGTTATGATGCCGGACTTTTTAGCGAAAACAACAACTACAAGTTTTTCACCAGAATGCCTGATGAAGGAAGCGATTTGAACCTTATGGTTCAGGCATTACCCAACAACTGGGATGAGGTAATGGTTATTCCCATTGGTTTGCATTACAATATCACCGAAGATAAAGATGTTACCTTTTCGGTATCCTCAATCACTTTGCCCGATGATATAACTGTATGGCTTGAGGATAGGGAAGCCAGTGTTTTCACAATTATTAATACCGAGAGCTATTCTGCAACCATTACCCCTGCTGCAGAGGCACTGGGTCGCTTTTACCTACATATTGGCAGGGTTGTAACCGAAGTTGAAATAACAACAACCGATGAGCTTAGTTACTGCGAAGATGAGGTTGTGGATGTAACCTTTACTGCCAGCGCCATTGGGGTTAACTATCAATGGTATAGGAACGAGGAGTTAATCCCCGATGCCACATTCAAAACCTACCATGCCACCGAGGAGGGCAACTACAAGGTAATCGTTTCTGTTGGAGGTTCCTCGGCGGAGTCAGAACCCAAGATGATTGTTGTTAACCCATTGCCTACCATAACAATACCGGAAGATTTTTCCGTTTGCCTTGGTGATGAGGTAACCCTTACCGCTACCGCTGATGCTGATCTCTTCGAATGGGACAACGATGTGATCAACGGGCAGGAGTTTATACCAACCGAAACGGCAACATATACCATAACCGCAACCAACACAGCCACCGGCTGTCAGGCTACCGCTGAGGTTACCATTACGGTTAACCCATTGCCCGAGGTTGAGGTTCCCGATAACTTTGATATTTGCTTTGGAGAATCTGTTACTCTCACCGCAACGGGGGATGCTGATCTGTTCGAATGGGACAACGGTGTAATCAACGGGGAGGAGTTTACACCAACCGAAACGGCAACATATACCGTAACAGCAATCAACACAGCCACTGGCTGTCAGGCTACCGCTGAGGTTACCATAACGGTTAACCCATTGCCCGAGGTTGAGGTTCCCGATAGCTTTGAAATTTGCTTTGGAGAATCTGTTACCCTCACCGCAACGGGGAATGCCAATACCTATGTTTGGGACAACGGTGTGGTCAACGGACAAGAGTTTACACCAACCGAGACGGCAACATATACTGTTACAGCAACCATAACTGCCACTGGATGCCAAGTAACAAAAGAGGTTACCATAACCGTTAATCCTTTACCTGAACTAATTCTGGTTTCGGATGAAGTTAGCATTACTGTTCTGGAAGAGTACCTTTTTGATGCAGGCGAAGGGTTTGAGGGTTACCTCTGGTTTGACGGATCAACAGAGCAAACATACCTGTTTGTTGGATCGGATTGGGGAATAGGAAGGTATGATGTATGGGCTGAAATAACCAACCAATATGGTTGTTCAACTCGCGATAGCGCTGTTGTTAACGTGGGACCAACCAGCGTAGAAATAATGTCGCCCTGGAACTTTAGCCTATACCCAAATCCATCGAGCGGAGAGTTTAATCTGGATATTAGCGGTTTAACATCGCAAAAGGTTAACGTTACCATACTAAACTCCATTGGCAATCTGGTTTACCAGAAAGAGTATATCCCAACAAATGGAACTCTTCAGGATGTTATTAAGCTGAAAGATAGGGCAAAGGGAGTTTATCTGATTACAATCAGCGATGGTAAAAACAAATTAACCAAAAGAATTGTTATTAATTAGTAATGCGAATTAACAGTTGAATAAAATGATTCTCGTATTTCTTAGTGATCCTTTGTGACTTCGTGTCTTTGTGGCTATTATTATTTCTGCCACTAAGGCACTAAGACACAAAGTTACACAAAGCAGCAGAATTCAAATTATTGATATTCTATCGATTAACAGGATTAAATAAGAGTTGTTTTCAACTGTTAATTTGCATTAGTAACACAAAATAAGCTTGTTTACAGGAACAACTTGTTCGTTGGTAAAAATTTCAACCATTTGTAAAAGAAAAGTTTCTAAATTTGCATCATGAATAAAAAAGAAAAAATAGATACAAATAGTAATTTGGACGAAAAGGAGGGGATGTCCCGCAGGGAAGCCATTCGCAAAATGGGTTATGCTGCCTTTGCTGCTTCAACCATGTTTCTTTTGCTGAATAATCCCACAAAGGCATATGCCCAAAGCGATAATGATCCCGGTGATCCCGGTGATGATTGGGAATGGTAGTAAATATATTATAACCCTTCAGCCAACCCTGTGGCTTACCTGGTAAAAGAAATAGAGCAAGCCCATATACTATGGTTCGAGGCAAGCAACCAGTGGGTACAATTCGATGAGCAGCAATGGCTCATCTTTTGTTTATTTGAGAAGCGATTAAGCCTTAAAGATGCCGCAAAAGAGATTTCCCAAAAATTATCAGTTCCTGAAGAGCAAGCAATAGCTACCGTTGAAAATATTTACCAATCGTTAGATAAACTTTTCAACCCCGATTTTGAACTACCCGACTTTACCCGAAATACCCGGGAAGCATCATTATACACACTCCCAAAGAAAAAGCAGAGAAGCTATTCATATCAAAGCAAAAATTTTATCATGGTGTATGGCTCCCCCTTCCTTGAGCAATACATTCATCTGCCCCTGGCACATCTGGAAGTTGATACAGCAGACGAAAATGCTTTCACCCTCGAGGTATTCCCCTACGAGGATCGTTACGCAATAAGGATCAATGGCACCGAAGGCAAGTGCCTCTCGGCAGAGGAACCCGGGCAAATCAAGCGCTTGCTATACATAGAACTTTCCAACTACCTCTACCAAAAGGATGAGAATAGCTGGCTGGCATTTATTCACGGTTCAGCCCTTAGGAAAAATGATGAAATAATTGTACTAACATCTACCGGGGGTTCGGGTAAAAGTACAATGGCAGGTTTTTTAATACTAAATGGTTTTGATTTTTTTTCTGATGATTATGTGCCGGTAGAAGCACAAAGTAAAAATGCTTACCCTTTTCCGGCAGCATTATGCGTTAAAAATGATGCCATTCAGCTGCTCTGCTCCAAAGGGTTGAAAATCCAGACAACGACCAGTGGCAAAATGGGTTACGCTAGGCAAATGCAAAAAGATATAAAGGCTCTACCCGGCAAAATAAAAAATGTTGTTTTCATAAAATATTGCAGGGAAAAGGAAATAATATTTAAACCAATATCAAAACTGGAAGCGCTTGGCCTTTTTCTGGAGGAGGCATGGGTAGGTAACGATTTGAAGCGGGCCGAACAATTCATGGATTGGTTTACAGGGTTGAAATTCTACAGGTTGGAGTATGGAAATAGCGAAAAAGCGATTGAGGCACTCGGCAAGTTAATGGATTGAGCATGGACAAGAAACAGATTTTCAATATTATCTCACGCATTCTATCGCTTAAAGTAAAGCCAGAAAGGGTAGAAGATATTATTAAAATCTTACCCCGAGAAAAGAAGGATTGGCAGAAATGGGTTCTTGTAGGCAGCGATAATCTTGTGCTCCAATCGTTGTATTTAACATTAAGGGATCATCAACTGCTATCGCACCTACCTGAAGATTTAAACGAATACCTCGAACAAATTCATCAGCTAAATATCGTGCGTAATACAAGTATTCTGCAGGAGGCAAAAAACATTCAGTACATATTTGACGGGAAGGGGATCAGTAGCGTCTATATGAAGGGCACTGGCAATATTTTCGATGGGCTTTACCACGACATAGGTGAAAGAATGGTATATGACATCGATATACTGATTGAAGGTGAGAGAATGCTTGAAGCCGCTCAGGCGCTTATGGACAATGGTTACAGAACCCAGAAGGATTTTAATCCTTTAGCCTACCCATCCACCATGCACTATCCTATTCTGCTTAAGGAAGGATGTGTTGCCGGTGTTGAGTTGCACAGGCTGCCCGTGCAATATCATTACCTAAAATCCTTCCCTCCGGAAAGAGTATTTGAAACCAAAAATCCCTCCTCCGTCGAAACTGGTTTTTGGGTAATGAGCGATGGCAATAAGATCATCCACAATTTTCTGCATTCGCAGCTAATGCACAATGCTCACTATCATGCCGATGTATCTCTTCGTAACCTATTCGATTTACTTCTGCTAAGCCAGCGGAAAAGTGTTGAAAAAACATTCAATGAATTTAAGCACCATTGGCGAAAGAGCAATGCTTACCTTAAGCTTATGCATAAGGTTTTTGACCTGCCACTACCCGATACCACCACGAAAGGAAATAAATTCCTTCTAAAAAGGCATAGCTGGACGCTAACCATGACTCGAAGAGAGCTGATGATATATCACTTCCTAATAAATGCTTTTATTAAATATATCGCCCTCCCATTCAGAACTTTATTCGATAAAAACGCCAGAAATTACGTTTTTGCCCGATTGGGCAATAAGCATTGGTATAAGGAACACGTCAATGCCTATAAAAGAAAATATTTCAGAAAAAGAAATTTGAAGTAACTTACTGAGAGTATATTACTCTATTAGACCATATTGCCATCCCCTTTTTTGTACCTCTTCCAACAACTTCTCAAGGCCGTATTTCATGTTCTTTTCTGCCTTCTTCGAGTCGTGGAAAACAACTATGGCACCTGGATGTATGTTGTTGAGAACTATGCTAGCGCATCGTCTGGGTGTAACCCAGCGGCTGTAGTCCATGCTTAAAACGTCCCATAGTATTATCCTATACCGTTCTTTTAGTATGCGAAATTGCACAGCTTTAATCCTCCCATAGGGTGGACGGAAAAGATCGCTATTAATTAGATCGGCTGCCAAATCTACATCCTGAACGTATTGTCCGGTTCGTGTTTCCCAACCCTTTAAGTGGCTATAGCTATGGTTTCCCACAGAATGCCCCTCATCAAGAATTCGCTGGTAAATATCGGGGTGCATCTCTACCTTTTTGCCCAGGCAAAAGAATGTTGCCTTAGCCTTGTACTCCTTTAGCTTATCCAATACCCAGGGTGTTACCTTCTCGGTTGGTCCATCATCAAAGGTTAGGTAAACCTTATTAATGTCGCCGGACATTCTCCAAACTACATTTGGAAAAAGATTGGTAAAAAATCTTGGAGGGCTAAGATTTATCATAGCTTACTAATCCATTGAATATTTTCGTACAACCAAATCATAAAGATTCTCTATTTCTTTCTTATGCTCATTCTCTCCATGAGTTGAAGCCATTTTATGCAATTCCTGAAGTATATAAAGGTTTAACTCTGTTTCGTTCCTAACGTTTCTGAAAAGATTGTCGGGTAGAGAAAGGAAAAACATCAACTCTTCGGCGCATTGTTCCATGTAAATGTTGGAATACTCAATCCCTTTATCGATAGCTCCAGCTTTATAGTATCCCTCAATTAAAGAAAGAGCAAAGAAATTAAAGGGTACTATATGTGGGGGTACTAACTCCATACACTTGTCAAGGGCAAAAATTGCGGAGTCTTTCTTATTCTCTTCTACCAAAGCGTGAGCAAGCCTTCCAAAGATATTTCGGTAGTTGGAAATGATCCTGGTGCTGTTTTCGTTCAGATAAACTTTGGGATCATTAATGCTTCTCACCTGATAATTATTAATGAGGTTGTTATACAGAATCTCAGTGTCAACGGAACCGTATTTTCCTCCGACTCTTGGGGTTTCAATGGGAACTATTTTGTATGCTAGCCCATCGAGCTGAAAAAACTTATCCAGATTCTGGTAAGTATCGGTGCTAACAGTAATGGCAAAGTAAGCAGGCCGTTCCCAGTTATTATATGCCATAAGATCCATAAGGAATAGTCCATCTTTCATTAAATAATTACTGGGTAATCTCCAACTCATAGTATCAACTACCAAGTTATGCCTTTGATCCCTGACAACATTTTTTCTGGCAATTAGGTCCTTGTCAACAGGTAGAAATAGATTTCTGGCTGGAAAGAAGTCAACCTTTTGGTTTCTTTCAAAAGGAGAGTTAACCTTAGTATTTGGATCATCGCTGAGAACAAAGTCAATGGCTTGCTTAACATGAACAGGTTGCGCTATCCTGTCGGTTGCCAATACCACATCGCGTGCTCCGATAACATATTTATCCTGTGTCATACTAACAGGAAGAGGATCTGATTCATAAGCTTTTCGCTTCATCTGATCGATATACCAATCAGCGCGTAAATAGCTAAGATTGCTAACCCTGACATCGGTACGAATACCCTCCGCTTCCTGAGCATACCAAAGAGGAAAAGTATCATTATCTCCGTAGGTAAAGATTATGCCATTGGGTTCACAAGTGTTCAACGCATTGTAGGCAAAATCGACAGCCAAATAGCTGCCTGACCGATCATGATCGTCCCAATTCTCATATGCCATAAGTCCTGGAACAAAAACTAAGCAAAGCGTAGTAGTAATCACTGCACCGGGAGCCTTATCGACAGCTTTTCTAACGGCCTGGAACAATGCAACTACCCCTAGTCCTATCCAAATGCTGAAAGCATAGAAACTACCAGCATAGGCATAATCACGTTCCCTTGGTTGGTATGGAGTTTGGTTAAGGTAAACAACAATGGCAACTCCAGTGAGGACAAACAGAAGTGTTACCACCCAAAAATCTTTCTGCTTTCGCAGGTATTGAAATATGAGCCCGGCAATACCCAGAATAAGAGGAAGCATATAGTACCGATTATGGGCTTTGTTTCTAAATGTGGCAGGAAGTTCCTCCTGAGGACCAAGACGAGGTGAGTCGATAAATGGGATTCCGCTGATCCAGTTGCCCTTTACAATTTCTCCATGTCCCTGTATATCGTTTTGCCTGCCGGCAAAGTTCCACATAAAGTATCGCCAATACATGTGGCTTAACTGATATGAGAAGAAAAACCTGAGGTTCTCGCCAAAAGTTGGAATATATCTTATCTCTGATTCCCCCCCTCTTCCTGAAAGCCTAACTGGATGTCCTTTGAAGTTGCTCCATTGTTTGTATGCCTCAACATGACGGGGTTCGGAACTATACATCCTTGGAAAAACAGAAATAAATCGATCATCGTATACCAATTTTGCCTTTCGGGAAGCAACTACATACTTACCATCCTTTTGGATGTATTGAGGATTACCCTCTAATCGATCTATTAAGGGTGCTTCAAACGAATGTCCCTTAAAAAGTGGTCGATCGCCATACTGCTCACGGTTCAAATAGTATAGCAAAGAGAACATGTTATTGGGACTATTCTGATCCATGGGAGGTTTGGCTGCTGAACGTATAACGATAACAGCAAATGAGCTGTATCCAATTATTATTACTGTAAAGCCAAGCAGGATGGTGTTTAGAACAGGTTTCCTGTTCTTATGGGTGTAGCGAATCCCCCAAACTAAAAGAGCACCAATAACCAAAAAGTAGAAGAATACTCCTGATTTATATGGAAGCCCAAATCCATTGACAAATAGCAACTCAAACTTGGAGGCAAAAACAACAAAACCCTGAATTATTCCGTACATCACAACTCCCAATAGCAGAACGCTCAATGCTAAAGCCTTCACAACACCCCAGGGTGTTACCTGATATTTGCGGAAGTAATATACCATGACTATTGCAGGTATTGCCAATAGGTTCAATAGGTGAACTCCTATTGAAAGCCCCATGAGGTAGGCAATCAAAATTATCCATCTGTTTGCGTGGGGTTCATCGGCTACATTTTCCCATTTGAGGATTGCCCAAAAAACCAACGCAGTAAAAAGTGAAGATGTGGCATATACTTCAGCCTCAACGGCCGAAAACCAGAATGTATCAGAAAAAGTGTAGGCTAAAGCACCAACCAAACCAGCTCCCATAACCAATAAAAGTTGGGTAAGGGAATAGGTATCGTCATTGGTAGCTACAAGTTTGCGAGCAAGATGGGTTATTGACCAAAAAAGGAAGAGAATGGTAAACGAACTGGCCAATGCCGACAGGGAGTTGGCGAAAATTGGTATAAGCTCTTTGGTTGGTGCCAGCATGGTAAAGAACCTCATGAGAAGCATGAAAAAGGGTGCTCCCGGAGGATGGCCAACAATCAGTTTATATCCGCTTGCTATGAATTCGCCACAATCCCAAAAACTAGCGGTGGGCTCTATCGTCAGAAGATAAACAATGGTTGCTATGGCAAAGGCAAACCATCCGGTAATATTATTAATCTGCCTAAACTTAATTTGATCAAATTGTTGCATTGATTGGAATTTGAAATTAAGGGGGCAAAAGTACAATTTTTTTAATTAGGGAAATCAATAAATCAACATCTTAAGCAAACGCTGTTTATGATTGCATATTATTATCCAGATATTTTTTTTTATAAAAAGGTTGCTTTTACTTTAAACTTTTTTTATGATTTAAGGGCTGTTGCCTGTATTATTTTGATCTATAGTTTATTAACAAACATTCATCAAGACTTCTCCCAAATACTCTTTTAAATGGGTAAATGCTTTGAGCAAAGCGCAACAGACATTGATATGCTGTTTAATCAACCAATATGAAAATCAAGAGGTGTTCGTCCCTGAGGGCAGGAGGAGCAAACAGGAAGTTCGTTGCGATTTCGTATTAATCTTCTCCTGAAATTGTTATAGTGATGCGAAAACCATATTTCACGAATGGTTTGAGTGATGATTGTCCCCATAATAAAGGTTGAGCTTTTATCGAAGCAACAGGGGACAACCCATCCATCGTGAGTTACAGAAAGTTTAAACCAGGGTGCAGAGCACGAACTGCTACCATTTCCTTTTAATGCGATACTCCCATCATTGGCAACTTTATAACGACTGTACTTTGTGCCCATTGGAACTTTATTCTCTGCATCATCGAGGTTTAACAGGTGTGCAGTCTTGACACGAATTCCATCAACATTTAACTTTTTGCAAAGCCCAACAAATTCCTTTATTTGGTCAACGTTTCCCTTTAATGCCAGCAATTCAACAACCACCAATGGATATCTGGAATTTTTATCTCGCCTGGCTTGTTGAATATGTTTTATTCCTTCAATTACTCCCCCTAACTTTCCCCCCCTTCGATAGAACCCAAATTCCCTTTCAATGGGAGAATCAATTGTGATGACAATCTTCTTCAAGCCACTGTTTATTAACTGCTTTGATACTTCCTCATCAATTAGCATGGCGTTGGTTGCCATCTCCGAAATCATTCTCCTAGAAGAGGCATAGCCAATCATCTCGAAAATATTGGGATTCATTAATGGCTCTCCCTGAAAATGAACTAAAACGGTGAATGTAGTTGGTGAAACCTCATCAATTATTTGAATAAACCGGTTCAATGGCATGTCACCACCCTTTCTGCCTAGTTTATCTATGCCCGTGGGGCATTCTGGGCAACTTAAATTGCAGCGAGTGGTTGGCTCAGTGGAAACACTAATGGGCTTTCCAAAAACAATGGGATAGCGGAATACTCTTGAAAAAAAATAACCCACTCCACACAGGAGTAGGTTTAATGCTCTGCGAAATGTAAAATGTGATAGGTAAAGAATGAACTCTTTCACCCTAAGTCAATTAGTGCTATCCCTAAGTGTTTTTGTTTTAATTTGAATCCAGTATTTCAAAAAGCTCGTCGAGCTTTGGCGTAAGAATTATTTCTGTTCGCCTATTCTTTTGACGTGCCTCAGGAGTTTTAGCAGGATCAACCGGAAGATACTGGCTTCGACCTGCTGCAGTTATGCGAACTGGTGATATTTTAGTGCCATCCAGAAGTATTCGCACAATAGATGTTGCCCGTTTAACGCTAAGATCCCAGTTATCGACAAGTTCTCCGCGTTCGGGAAACCGAACATCATCAGTATGTCCTTCCACCATAATGTTAATATCGGGGTTTTGTTCCAGAACCGGGATAAGCTGCTTCATGGCAGCTACTCCGTTGGCATCCACCACATGGCTTCCTGATTTGAACATTAGTCTCTCGTCAAGCGATACGTAAACCTTTCCATTCTGCAACTTAACGCTTAGCCCTTTACCCTCAAAACCGAAAAGGGCATCGGAAACCTTCCGACGAAGAGCCATTACCGCAGAATCTTTTCGGGCAAGAATTTGCT